>WNFX01015561.1_pt1 | contig 11044 bp, 13 predicted proteins | sample 5400111 | NCBI WGS metagenome assembly WNFX01 (sample SAMN13153363, study PRJNA577476) | soil metagenome | isolation source: 40 cm soil or saprolite under grassland replicate 1 | place: USA:California | collected 2016-06-15
AGTTGACATGGATGAGTTGCTTCGGCCTGAGAAGCCTTTCCAAAGCCAAGCGACAAGTATTTTCGACTGCATTGGCTTTTGCTCACGGTGCAGATGGCTCCAGAAGCTCACGCAACTGAGCAATGGAGAATGGCTCCTCTGGCCTTTTCGGACACGCTCTAGTACTACTACCGTACTTAGTCGGGTAACTCGTAGAGAAATGGCTTGTGAGGCTCGCCCTCGATACACTCTGTGAGAGTGTCAGTGCACTCCTAAAGCCAACCTACATGATAAATACGGTAGTAGTACTAGTAAGGCGGGTGCAGCATGAACGATTGTTCCTGGTGTGATCGCTACTGGAAGATTGGTTCATCCCAACATTTGGGGAATAATGCCTGCTTGTCCCCTGAGCAGGAAACAGCATGAAGGGGGAGGAAGCGAAGCTGGCTGAGTCAACTTCGGAGGACGAAGTGAAGAGAGACTACACCGCATGGAGCACTTTAACACTCATTCAAGGTTTCAGCCTGACGCTCTTTGAGTAGCGTCACAAAATCCTGGCTCAAGTGATAGACGATGAAGAGGTCCGATGACGCCTGATACATGTGTTCGAGCTGCAGCTTTTGCTTCGCCGTTAATTTCTCAGGCGGCAAAATCATGAGGAAGGAGGCTGCGCGCGAGGAAAGACGCCTCTGCCTCGCTTGCTGGAAGAGGCGTGGCTTAGGTGGGTTTCCACGCCACCGTTGTTTTGGCAGCTCTGCTCGCCACTCCGAGAGTCTCATGCGAAGCATGGATTCACACCCTTTGTAGCCACGTGCTTTGACCAAGTTAAAGAGGTGCGCAGCGTTGTGGATACCAGCATCCCATTGGTCTCGCAAGTACGGCAGATACGGATCGAGTTTGCTCGTCCCTTTAGGGCGCAGTCCCGTACCCTGTGCTCGTTCGGGGAAGCCAGACGAGGAGATATAGCGCTGCACGGTATTGCGACTCAGGTGAAGTTGGCGAGCAATAGCGCGCTGAGATTGTCCCTCTCGGTGGAGAGCCATCACTTCCTCATAGCAAGAGAGGCGCTTGTTCCGACTGATCATCTTCTTGCGTTCAGCAGAGATTAAGTTCGAGAGATCGGCCCCAGGATCGGCTTGTGGGCGATCAGAAGGGGAAGTTCCCTTTCCGCCAGGACTTCCCTCTTTGGCTCCCACAGGAGTATCCTCGACAAACGGCAAGCAGGTCCGCTTGCGATCCAGGAATTGCTGAAGATGATCTCGCAGATTTTGGATGAGATGATAACGATCCGCCACCTGCGTCGCATGAGGTAAGACTTGGCTCACGGCTTCGGCAAAACCATTGGCTCGATCCCGGCTGACCACCTGAATCTCTGGATGGCTGGCAAGCCAAGGCGAAACCGCTTCGGTGGTCCGGTCAGGTAAGAGATCAAGGGGCTTGCCCGTTTCAGCGTTAATGAGAATGGTTCCGTACTTGTCTCCTCGCTTCAGCGCAAAGTCGTCTATTCCTAAACTGATGACATTCGTCCTGGGTGGATCTGGGATGGTTCGCAGGTAACGTAAGAGGGTAGACGCCTTCACTGGCATTGCGAGCCGAGGGGCCAGGCGCTCGCTGACCTCGGCAGAAGCGGAGAGTCCAATGGCTTTGAGCGACTCCAAGAGGCGATGACTGCATCTTCCCCAAGGTTGAACCAGGTCGGGAATCCGCTCGGCGAATACCTTGCGCTGGCAGCTTTGGTCTCGGCAGAAAAACTTACGAACGCAAAGACGAAGCACTACCTGACGCCCTCCACTGGGAACATCATGAACCGTTCTCTGGTATTGGCAGTGAACATATTCTGAAGCGTGTCCACAGTCGGGGCAGACTGCATCAGTCCTCGTCGAGACCCCTTGACGTTTACACCGTTCCCGCGTCAAAATCGATGTCGCTCCAACACAGTGCTAACAGTTCTCCAATTCGTGTTCCAACTGTCAAAGCGAGAGCAATGAGCAGTTCCATCATCGTTCCTTGTGCGACCTGTAAAAGGTGTTGCGCCTGATCCAGAGTAAGCGGTTGCAGCTTTCGCCTTTCTGGAGCGGGGAGCGAAACCCCGGTACTTGGATTAATCGAAATGAGGCGCTCTTTCACGGCATGACCGAGCGCCTGGTGTATAACCTTATGCATCGTGATGACAGAACTGATAGATTGCCCTTCGTCTAGCTTTTGATTATAAAATTGCTGTATTTTTCGCATCGTAAGCTTTTGAAGCGCAGTATGACCTAACGCAGGGAGGATATGGGTATCTAAAGCAATACGATAGCGCATATAGGTGCTAGTACGCAGGGTACGCTTATGAACTTGCTCTAACCAGTAGTTAAAGTGATCTGCAACACTTTGCTTTGGTCCAGTTGCCAGGGTACCCTGTTTCAACTCATACTGTGCCTGCTTCAGCTTCTCTATTGCTTCAGCTTGTGTCTTGCCATAAAGCGGCTTACGCTTTCCATCCTCTAGCGTGATCTCTGCAACCCATCGTCCATCCTTGCGTTGATACACGGTTCCTTCACCGCGTCCACGTCGTTTTCCTTTTGTCATGGTTGATTTATCCTTTCAAACAGATACCGCTCCAACTGGCACAGACCAGGGAGAGCGGTATCTCGAACACACATTGCTTACAGTGCCGTTTGAAACGGCGGTGGAATACTCCGACAAGTTGTCGGAAAAGTCGTTTGCGAGAGGCGGGTGTGATGTACTTCTTGAGCGTAGCCTCTCGCGTGTCTCTACAGGCTACTGGAAGGGTAAAGAGGGCGAATAACGCTCTCATAGAGAGTGGTGAATAGGAGATTGGTCCTGAGCCTCTCGCAAATGCTTGCTTTGAGCGGCTGCCCATGCTACACTAGAGGGGTAGGAGTCGAAATGACCAGGGAAGCCCGTCAGGGATTGCAACCACAGGTGCGAACATCCATCGTTCTTGAAACAGGGAGTCGAAATGACCAGGGAAGCCCGTCAGGGATTGCAACGGCACGTCTTGCCCTCTGCCAGCTCGGTCAGGAATGCGTCGAAATGACCAGGGAAGCCCGTCAGGGATTGCAACGCAACATTGCAAGACCAGGTCAAAGCGCTCTCGGCGTCGAAATGACCAGGGAAGCCCGTCAGGGATTGCAACCGCTCTCGGAGACACGGATAAGGCCAAGGGTGCTATTGCGTCGAAATGACCAGGGAAGCCCGTCAGGGATTGCAACTCCTATGACACCGACGGCAGCCACGACACGCCGATCCGTCGAAATGACCAGGGAAGCCCGTCAGGGATTGCAACCTTAATGAAGAACGCTGCCTTTCTTTGCCTTTGCTCATAGTCGAAATGACCAGGGAAGCCCGTCAGGGATTGCAACACAGGACCGGCGGCGTCTCGCTTAGTGGGAGATGTCGAAATGACCAGGGAAGCCCGTCAGGGATTGCAACGATCTCATCAACCTTTCCAAGGCTTCCGGCGATAGGTCGAAATGACCAGGGAAGCCCGTCAGGGATTGCAACCGTCACCTATCCCCTGTTTGACATCGGATATGCGCTGTGTCGAAATGACCAGGGAAGCCCGTCAGGGATTGCAACCAACAGTTCGTTCGGGGCATCCTGCTCTCTGATGAGCAGTCGAAATGACCAGGGAAGCCCGTCAGGGATTGCAACTATGTACCTTACCCTTTACCATTTGGGGGTTATATGGTCGAAATGACCAGGGAAGCCCGTCAGGGATTGCAACGGCGGCAAAGAGCCTTCGATAGCGGGACTCACTCTTGTCGAAATGACCAGGGAAGCCCGTCAGGGATTGCAACTCTGCTGTTGTGCCATACCAATACCTCCTCTTATTGCATGTCGAAATGACCAGGGAAGCCCGTCAGGGATTGCAACCAACGATCTCAGCAATGTTGCATTCTGCCATCGACTGTCGAAATGACCAGGGAAGCCCGTCAGAGGGGTGCAACTAATTCATTTGTAGAAGTCCCCTATTGATGGATTTGGCCTCAAGCAATACTTTTGTGTTAATTACTACATAGATAAAGGTATTGAGATTGGCAACAGAGTGCTTGTTACGCACTTTTGGTCGCTCGATACCGAACCCCTGCGCTTGACTATTGATGCGTTCTGCACAGGTTCGTTGTGCATAGAGCACCTGATAGAGTGGGGCGCTCCGATCCAGGGTGATGCGCATGAGTCCGCCGAGCTCGATATTGATATGTTTGACGCATCCCTTTGCCGCTTGAAACTGAGGATGATCGCAACACACCTGTGCTTGCGGAGTAGGGAACAAGAGCGGGAGCGGCAGCTTGGTAGACGTACCACGCATCGAAGGCGGCATCAGCGGTGAGGTGGGTGGGATACTGGCCCAGAGCAGCCACGGTTCGCTGATAGAGGGGGCGGAAATAGGTGACATCGCCTTCGTTGAAAGGCTGGGTGTATTCAGCCAGCACCACATCTCCATAATCAGGGACAGTGGCTGCAGCAACCCCAGTGCCGTAGCCCCAGATGAGACGCTTTTTTTCTTTCTTTTCCGGTGGTTTTGTGGCCGCAGAAGTTTCAGAGGGAGCAGGAGCAGGCTCGGCAGATGAGGCAGCAGCAGAAGAGGTTTGAGCAGACGCCAGATTCGTCTTTTTTTTGACACCCAGACGACAATCGGGATCACCGGCGAGCGTTTTGGTTTCCGTCACGGTCGCGTGTAAAAAGTCTTGGAGTAAGGCCGGGTCAAAGGTGCGAAGTTTGTGAGAGAACCAGAAACGCGTGGGTAAGGTGCGCTCGATATCGAAGCCGTAGGCAGCACTGGGATCAAGAATCAGATGAAAGCCGAGCTCAATGATGAGCAGTGGATGCTGAACGAGAAACTGGCGAAGCTGACTGGTGTAGGAGAACTGCTGATGCTGCCGAATGAAAAAGGCTTTGAGGTACGCACTCTCAGGGTGAGCAGGACGGCCCCGAGGAGAACGCGCAGCTTGCCAGTGATCGACAAAGGACCAATCAAGCAGGGCAAAAAAGGTACGATACTGCTGAACCAGAGGATCGATGCAAAATTCGGTGGCGAGAGTAGACTGGTCAAGGACAGAAGAAGAAGGTATCATAGCGAAAGCTCCTTTTGTGAAGTGAATGTGTGAAAGATACTCTGCAAAAGGAGCTCTCTTTGTGTCAAGGAAACAGGACGTTTTACAGGAAGATTGGAAATCGTTGTAGAAATGAATTACTTGCGAGAGTTTTGATGGAGCCCTTGTTCAGCAATGAATTACTTACGACAGCTTTACAGCAAGCAAGCAGCGAAAATTCGAGCAATGAGTTACTTGCTCTTCTGCTGAGAGAATGCTATACTTCTTTTTCGAGGAATGAGTTACTTGCATCCCTCGATTGCGGGATTGAAACTGGCCTTGGAGGAAATACTCTGAAGTGGCATACGAGTCGGAATGGCTGTGGGCCCGCTTGAGGGATTGAAACTCGGTCACCCAAGTCGACCCCGACCAGCCCGACGTACCCACCATCGCACCTCGATAGGTGCTCACCAATCCACACAAGGAGAACGACATGACCATCACCGACCGAACCACAGCAACGAAACGAGTCCCGATGGACTCACTGAGGAAGACCGCGCTTGTCGCGGGCGCGCTCTACCTGCTCAGCTTTGTCTCGATCCCGACCCTCTTTCTCTACGTTCCGGTGCACGATCCGAAGTACATCGTCGGCCCTGGCCCGGACACTGGCGTTATTTTCGGCGCCATCCTGGAGATGATCGTGGCCCTCGCCGGCATCGGCACCGCCGTCGCGCTGTACCCGGTGGTCAAGAGGCAGAACGAAGGGGTCGCGCTGGGCTTCGTCGGCTCGCGAGTCCTGGAAGCCGCCACCATCGTCGCTGGCGTCGCGTGCCTCCTGTCGGTCGTGACGTTGCGCCAGGCCGGAGCCGGAGCCGGTGCATTGGTCTCCGCCCAGACCCTGGTCGCACTGTATGACCGGACGTTCCTGGTTGGACAAAGCTTCATTCCGGCCGTGAACGCTCTGTTGCTGGGCTCCCTGCTGTACCAGTCACGCCTGGTGCCGCGGGTTCTTCCCCTGCTCGGATTCATCGGAGCGGCCCTGCTCGTCGCTGGCGACGCCGCCAAGTTGTTCGAGCTTCTGGGGCCAATGTCCTCGGTGGCGGCGCTCGTCGCACTTCCGATCGCGCTATGGGAGTTTTCGCTGGGCGTGTGGCTAGTCGTCAAGGGCTTCAAGCCATCTCCGATCCTCTCCAGCGACCTGTTTTCTCTATGGCTTTGGAACCCGTCTCCCCTCTGAGAGGAACAGCGAAACCCTTTCACACGGATGAGGTGTTCGGGAGAGAAGCAGCACTGAAACCCTGGTGCTGAATTTCCAAAAACGGCAGAAGATGGCCGAGGCGACCATTTTCTGCCGTTTGTCACAGCTTCACCAAATGCGTGCCAGAGCCGTTTAATTTCAAAATTTACAGCTTGGAGAGCCCTTTTCGCTGCAAGAGCTGGCCAGACGCTGCTATGATCTGGAGATTGATTGGCTGCCTGAGAGCCTCTTTGAGCAAGCCGCTACCCTCTATGATGAAGCGCTTCCAGGACACGGCAGCATCGCTTCCCGTCTGCGCAACTACCAGGAGTCCGTGACGTTGCCGCCTGAAAAAGCCCATCTGTTGCCTGCTTTTTTTCAACAGGTCTTGACGGAGGCGCTGCTTCGCACCCAGACGCTTGTCCCTCTGCCTGCTGACACGTCCACCGAGATCCAGGCCCTCCTAGATCGGCCCATACGGGCCATGGCCCGCTATCTTGGGAATCATCGCTCGCGCATCTATCTCAACCCTGCGGTCCCCTTTCCTCTCACTGACCACTTCTTTGTCTTATGCCATGAGGGCTATCCTGGTCATCTTGCCGAGTTTGTCCTCAAAGACGAGTTCCTCATCGGGCGGCGGAGCTATCTGGAAGAACGGGTGCTGTTGCCTTGCTCGCCGCGCTATGTGATTAGTGAAGGACTGGCCTTGCTCGCTCATGAGATGATCTTCGCTCCTAGAGAAGCAGAAGCGTGGTTGGCTGAACATATCTATCCAGCAGCAGGCATCCGCTCAGATGAAGCCGACCTGACGAAGATTCACCAAGCCGGCGATCTCTTGTTTGGGGTCTCATGCAATGCGGCTTGGCTTTTGGGGGAGGGTCCAACGCCTGCCGAAGTGCTCTCCTACCTGATGCGTTATGCCCTGCTCTCGGAAGAGGCTGCGCGTCGTGAACTGGCATCATTACAACGGCCATTTTATGAAGCCAACATTTTTACCTACTTCTACGGGCGGCGACTCTTGGAACCCCTTCTGCAGGGTCCACAACGCAAGGATCGTTTGCTCCAATTCCTTACAGAGCAAACGGCTCCTTCTGATCTGTAAGCCGGAAACAGGCCCTATCCAGCACGCTTTCCCGCCACAGGCGAGGCTATGAGCGATGTATTTACTCCTTTCCATGTCGATACCGAAGGCTGGAGAGCGGCTTTCCCAGGAAAGTTTGTCCCAATGTGCAGGATTGGGGGCAAGTGTGCATGTTTCAGGGCAAAAACCGTCGAGATTTCAGGTCATTTACTACTGAGCAACCGTTGTGCGTGTCCTGACAACCTCCCCGCGTTTGCGTCCGGTGTAGCCAGCAGCACAGATCTCATCTCATCGGCGAAAGGCCGGGGGCAAGTCTTCACCCTGAGGTAAGGCAGCTTACGCGGGCGGCTTCACGCGTGCCGTCGATGTCAAACACCACCCAGGTGTTTCCCGCTCGATCCACCAGCCCTCCGGTTTGCTGGTCGTGTGAGTGGCCGACCGAGCGGATCATCGAGAAAGATCGTGCGTAGGGCTTCGACAGGTTCTTCCGTCAACGCTGCTAGAAAACGTGAGAGTGCCGAGCGGGAGGGCAACCGATCACGCTCTCGCCCCGGCCATGAACGGGACGTCGAACGGCTGAAGCCGCTCGTAGAACTCCTCCAGAGTGCGCTCTCCGCTGATCGCATAGCCCTGCGAGCACTGCCAGAAAATCGATCACATCGTAGCGGCCAAAGCGTCGGCGCGCGAAGCGCACCTGCTCATGAATCTTGGTGAGAACAGCGTGCTTCCGAAGATGCGCCGTCAGCAGCACGACTTCTCCGAACCAGGAAGGGGTCGAGAAATTGGGCTCCGAAGTCGTCTGGATTTTCACCGAACCCTCGGCGATACTGGTCATACTTGGACCTCCTTGTTGAGAATGGTTGTGTTCGTTCTCTTCAAGGAGGCATATTTCTACGTCGGTTGGCTACTGATCACACCTCGTTGCGCATCGCGTGGGAGAGAGAGGAACAAACCAGAGAAGATGACGGTATTGGCCAGCTGATCCGAATGCACGGCTCTGCGTCTGTGCTCAATGGACAAGGAAGAGGGAGCAGCATACTCGTGCTTCAAGGGTTGCCACCGGTCTCGATGAATGGGAGAGCCCGCGTCGTCTTTTCACTAGAGCGTTTGGGAGGGAACAGCCACACCGAAACATGCGTTGGCTGCATCGTCTCCTCAACCACCGCCCCCAGCTTGGTGCATAACTGGTTCAAGTCCACCTCATCGCGGACGGTCGCACTGAACGCAGCGAGCGTGCGGGCCGCGTCATACTTGCGACGGTAGAAGCGACGGTCTATCAATGCCTTCGTGCGATCATGCAGGGGCTTGAACAGAAGCCCGATCAGAAGCGTGGAAGCGAAAGTCGCCACTTGGTTTCCCCGTATGAGAGTGAGACCGCTTGTAGATGAGCAAGATGACAATAAAGGCAGTTGTAGTGACAAGCTGATAGAACGAGCCAGCTTGCCCAAGCGAAGGGAAGAGAAACGGTAGCACACTTAACCCGACGGCGATGATCACGACCACACATCCTCCGAACACCATCCACTTGCCCTGCTGGCGCTGGAGTGGACTGGCAGCCGTGCGATAGCGATAGACTTGTGCGATCACGATCAAGACTACCTCTGCATGAAATACCAGATCATAGAACGAGGACGCGAAAGAGGAATGAGGGAAGAAGAGAAAGACCATCCCTGATACAGCCCAGCAGAGGAGAAGCCAGCGCGTCCATCGTGGCACAAACCGCCCATCAGGAAAGAGTGAGAAGGCCAGCAAAGACACTCCACCGCCAAGTACATACAAAACGGGGGTAAGCACTTGCCATGCAGATTGGCTGCCATATGTTGGACTTCCGTTCAATGTGGCTGTCGCCACCAACAAGAGCGCAACCAGGAGCGCCATCCAGTCATCGGACCGGCGCCAGAAAATCACTGCACTGACGACGAAGCAGACGAACGCTAAGGCTATCGTGAGCGTGAGTATGAAGGTGGCATAGGTGCCAACGGAGAGGCCAAGCTTCTGGAGGGCTTGTGCCGAGTCAGGGGTAGCTTGCCCGGGACCACACATAGCGCCTGTGCAGACGGTCTGAAGTGCTCTATAGTATGCCGGGAGCGTGGCAAGAAAGAGCGCCACGAGCAGGGTGACCACTGCTACCCATGTGACTCGCGCAAGGAAGAGCCTGCGCCCACGTAAGCGCGTGTCTGGCGCTCCCGATCGATCGGACCTCCTCTTTGCCGGGCCGGGCACAAATGCATCGTTGAGAGATGTGCTCATGGTTGCCCTCTTCAAGCTGCGCAGCAGGCGCTCAAAGGCGAGAAAAGCACGCACTACTCTTCCTGTGAGATGTCAACCTTCCTTGCTCTCATCTTATTATCATAACACGTTTCCACCCAAAAATATACGCTACACATGCTTTGAAGGCATGGCATTGCTCCATGTGCAGACCTCCACCACCTCACTCGCTCTCGTGCTGCCTCTGGAGTCGGTTCATCGGCTGATCTGAGCACTCGTGGGGCCGCTTTAGGAGATAATCTCTCATCCGCCTGGCTAAAACTGCGGAATGTGGGATGAAGGGGTTTTTCCTGTGACACTCCACCGGGGCGAAAGCCGCCACGGCTTCTTTCGCCTCTCCTCTGTACGCGATAGGCTGAGAAATGGAGCGTGGCTCCGACTCGGTGCACATCGTAGTGGAGGAGGAAAAGCACGGAACCAGCGCATCCATCCACGCACTCTGTTTCCTGGGGGCGGTGCCAGGCCCGTTGGTCTTCCCATGCCTTTCGGAAAGGGATGAATGGCCCACAACTTCCGTTTTCGGCGTCCTGGGGAAGATCAACACCCGCGTCTTTCAACGCTCCTCCCGTGGGAACGTTCCCACACGGGCGGAGGCTTTTCCTGAGCTATTTTCAATGCTGCTCCACGCGCCTTCAGCCGTGGAGTGGATACCCGTGCCTTCGGAACAGCAAATAGCCTGGTACATTGGTTAACACGGTCGTGTTTTTACCGCCGGTCCAAAGCCGGCGAACCCGTACACGATTCAGTTTTCAAGGTACTATCGATACTTTCTCACCGAGACGAGGAAAGGCGGAAAGGCAAGGGCTAAAGCTGAACACGCCTAACCACTTGGACTGAAGTCCAGTGGCTTGCGGCGGCCTAAAGCCCTTTCCTGTCAAAAACACTGTCAACAGATGTTTTCGGATGGTGTAGTTTGCTGTAAGTCAAGCTCTCAAGGGGTTTGAAGAGGAAATGAGAAGGAAGGGAAGGAACTTTATTCTAGAGTATAGCATACAGTGGAATGATGTCAAACTGGCCGACTTTTGATGTATCAGTAACTCTCACCAGGGAAGGCAGGTAGTTAGGCAAATGAAGGGTGACATGAGAAATACAACTTGCAATTGTCTACCTTCACCAAATCGCGGCGAGATGCCCCCGGCTTCAGCCGTAGGGAGGAAAGCCGCGCTGGCCGCAGGCAGAGAAAATTCTTCAACAAATCTATTCGCTTGACAAGCTGATGAAACCTTGCTATATTCCTCTCATGAAGACCATACTTACCGCCAAGCTCAAACTGTCTACGGATGCTCAGCAATTCCAGACCTTGCGGCAGACCCAACTGGCCTACCGCGACGCCTTGAACTACGTGAGTCAGTATGCCTTTGATCATGGCAAGATGAGTAACAAAGTGGGTTTGCAAGACGGCACCTATACCGAATTACGAGCACGTTACAAGATACC
>WNFX01006586.1_pt1 | contig 11043 bp, 15 predicted proteins | sample 5400111 | NCBI WGS metagenome assembly WNFX01 (sample SAMN13153363, study PRJNA577476) | soil metagenome | isolation source: 40 cm soil or saprolite under grassland replicate 1 | place: USA:California | collected 2016-06-15
GTCCAGATCGACGGCGTCGACGTCCGGCACGTCCGCCAGGCATCGCTGGCCGCCGCCATCGGCTTCGTGACCCAGGAGAGCTACCTCTTCCACGACAGCATCCTGGCCAACATCCGTTACGGCCGTCCCGCCGCCTCGATGGCGGAGATCGGGGAAGCCGCCCGGGCGGCGTACATCCACGACCGGATCATGGAGTTCCCCGACGGCTACGACACGATCGTGGGCGAGCGGGGGTACCGCCTGTCCGGCGGCGAGAAACAGCGCCTAGCCATCGCACGGGTCCTGCTGCACGACCCGCGCATCCTGATCCTGGACGAGGCGACCTCCGCCCTCGACACGGCCAGCGAACGGGAGGTCCAGAAGGCCCTCGATACCCTCATGGGGTCACGGACCACCATCGCCATCGCCCATCGCCTGTCCACCATCGTCAACGCCAGCGTCATCAACGTCATCGACGCCGGGCGCGTGGTGGAATCCGGTACCCACCGCTCCCTGCTGCGCCAAGACGGCGTGTACGCGTCGCTGTACCAGGAGCAGTTCGAGGGCGGCAAGGTCCAATGGCGGTGCCCCGACGGCGACGTCATGGCCGACGGCACCATCCGGCATCGGCAAACACAGTCGGCGTAGCCATTGCTTGCACCGGTCACGATGGCCTGGTTCAGGGAGTCGCCTTCGGACCTATCGGTGCGCAGAACCTCCAGATCGGCGCGCCGTGGCTGATGGACGCAAGGCAGCCACAGATGGCCCATAACGGCGGGTCGGCGCGCGTGAGTCAGAAGCAGGGCTAGTCACGGAAAGTGACGTTGAGCCTGCGCGGCCAGGTGGCCGGATCGCCGACGATGCGTTGCGGGTCGATGCCGAGTTCGTCGCAGCCGGGCAGCGCGGAACAGGCGGTTCTGTGCCTCTCCTACGCTGGTCTTCTCCTGCACAGGTCGCATTGCCTCCGGTGCTCCGGGCGGCTCGCAGATTCGTGCCCTCGGCAGGGCGCCGCGACAAGGAACGGACCAGATCCGCCGGTCAGCAGGTGATTGTGGCCGCATCCCTGTAGTGCAACCGAACGGCATGGGCCACATGCGAAGATGACCTTGTCCCTGGCCATGTCGTGCCCTTGGAGGCAGAGCCAGCGGGGTGGACGTGGCAGCAGGGCCCCGGTCAGCGAGCCAGCTCGGTCGGGGAACCGGCCCGGCAGTCGCCGACCTCAGCGGGCAGCCGGACGGCGCGCATGGTGCCAGCGAGGCCAGCACCGACAAGCGAGCCCTTGCGCTAGTGGAGCCCAGCAGGCATAGACCGTGGCTACCGCAGCCAGTCCTTGCCATTCTCGTCAGCATGCTTGATCAACGGCAGGGTCGTCACCTGCTCGTGCTGCAGTAGATCCGCTGTCCTGATCTGAATGGATTCGGTCCGGCTCCCTGCGGCAAAGACCACCGTTTCGTGCTGGAGCACCTCCTGATCGATGTAGAGCGGTGCGCCCAGCAGCGTGCCAAGCGGCGGCAGGGCGCCCAGCTCGATGTCTGGAAAGTCCCGTAGCAGCTCCTCTTCGGTGGCAAGCCGAACATGACGATCGCCCACCGCTGTTTGGACGAGATGCATGTCGAGGCGACAGGTTGCCGGGACCGCCATCAGGGCATAGCCGCCCGCGGCACGCATCGCGACCGTCTTGAGAACCTCGCTGGCATCGATGCCGAGCGCCCTCGCCTCGGCGATCGAGGTGTAGGTCTGCTGGTGCGCGATGGGCTCGAATGGGACGCCGTGGGTTTGGAGATGCTCCGTTACCTGCGTCAACGCTCCACCCCCTCATCTCGCCAGGGAACCGAGCATAACGCGGATACGCCCTCGCGACCCATGGCGGTTATCCGCCCGCCCGGGGGCGGCCGGCGGCCGCCTGGCCGCCTGGCCGCTGCCGTTCTTCGGCTGCCTCTACTACGCCGCGCTGCGCACCGCCGAAGCGGTCGCCCTCCGCGTCGCCGACTGCGTCCTCCCGGCCAAAGGCTGGGCCGGATCGACCTAGCCACCTCCGGGCCTCGCGCCAGAACCGAATGGACCGACACCGGCGCCAGCCACGAACACTGCGGCCTCAAACACCGCGCGGACAAAGAAACCCGCAGCATCCCCATCCCCCCGGCTCCTGGTCGCGATGCTGCGCAGCGCCAATACAGATCAGCGCCCAGGAACCCATAGCTTGCCGGACGCCCGGCCGGCAGGTGACTGCGCTGCCCCGGCCGACGGCGGGGCCGGTACCCGGTCTAGGTCGTTCTCCTCCGGCTCGCCTCGCCGGCTCGCGTGGCCCTCCGCGCCCACTTGGCCCAGCCGCAGCTGTCCCAGCACCTGGTCGATCTGCCTGGTGAGCTCGTCCGGCAGATAGGGACGCGCGTGCTCGTGCGCCACGGTGGCCATGTCGATCAGCAACCGGGCGTCTCGCCGCCCCAGTTTGACCTGGGCGGCATTGAGCAGGCTGAACACGACATCCCCGATTACCTGTTCGACGGGAAGCGAGCGTATCCGCTGCACATACTCGCGGACGTCCTCCGCGGACCGCGTCCGGTCGTGATCGGTGCCGCTGCCCGGCCCCGCAGTGTCCACGACAGTGAACCTCCCAAACCGCCCAGCCGCGGGGCGACCAGGCTGAGCGCGCCGCCACCCCAAGCTGCGCCGCCAATTATAGGAATCCCGCACCGGCGGATGCGGGCTGCAAGGTACGCCGGCCAAGCCGCCCACGGCTCCACGTGCGCCCGCCTCCACGCCGTCGCCAGCGTGAATCGCGATGGTATGGATCTGGCAATGCCGGGGCTACAGCAGCCGGAAGATCCGCGCTGCCCTAACCGAGCCCGGGCGGCGGTCAGCGGCTCTGGGCCGACGACGGCACCCCCCGTGCCACCCTCACCGGCCATAGAGCCAGGGTGAACGCAGTGGCGATCGCCCCGGACGGAACCTGGCTGGCCAGCTCCTGGTGGATGGGATCTGACCATGGCGGGATCGAAAGTGCGCTGGAAACGACGGAGAAGTAGGCGTTCGACGCGCCGCGAAGGATTGTTTTCACGCTCTGCCCGCAGCCTGCTTCGTAATGTGTCGGGGCCAGCCAGGGGCGGCGCCCGGTGCAGCGGTTGATCGCATCCTTCTGGAATGCACTGCCGAGCTGCCTTTGCTTGTGGCAATTCGTGCACTTCACTACGAGGTCGCTGGCGCTGCCGGAGCTGCCCGTATCAATTAGCTCGAGCGGGTCGGAGCATGTGGCGGAATCACCGTGCGCCCATTCCTTCCACGGGAAGTCGTCCAGATGCCCGTCGGCGCAGGCCACCATGAAGCGGGCAGGAAACGCTGCTGGAGTGCTCTTACCGTGCCGTGTGTCGTTACGTGTGCAGGCGAAATCTCCCAGGAACGAGCGGAAGTGGCACCTGCCCGGATGCCGGCCAGGTCACCGCCCCCGGCACCGGGCTGGATGGCCGCTACGAGCAACTGCGTCATGCCGCCCTGCACGCACGCGCCGAGGCGTTCCCCCTCGGCCTGGGCGTGCTCACCGGCAAGGGCGTCACCACATGGCAGCGCACCCTCGCCGGCCTCATCCCCGCCGCCACCCCGCCAGCAGCCCCGCCGCGGCGGGCCACCGCGCCGGGACTGCCCGCCGCCGCCACCCGCGAGCTCACCGGCGTCCTGGCAGCGATGACGCTCGCCCCCGCCTGATGATCCGCGAAGCCTCGTGCAGGAAGGCCGCAACCCCGTGATGAACGCTGCCCCGCATGCCTCATCCAAGGTCAGTGCCGCGCATCTGCGCCGCGGCGCCTACCTGTATGTCCGCCAGTCCACGATCAAGCAGGTCCTCAACAACACCGAATCCGCGCTGCGGCAATACGACCTGCGCGGGCGCGCGATCGCGTTCGGCTGGAGCAGTGAGCAGATCATCGTCATCGACATCGACCAGGGCCACTCCGGAGCCTCCGCCGCCGACCGGGAAGGATTCCAGCGACTGGTCGCCGACGTGGGCATGGGCAAGGCCGGGATCGTCCTGGGCCTGGAATGCTCCCGGCTGGCCAGGAACAACGCCGACTGGCACCAGTTGCTGGAGATCTGCGCCCTGAGCGGCGCGCTGATCTGCGACGAAGACGGCCTCTATGACCCCGGCGACTTAACGACCGGATGCTGCTGAAAGGCTTGAAAGGCCAGCTCAGCGAGGCTGAATTGCATTTCCTGCGCTCCCGCATGCGCGGCGGGATCCTGTCCAGGGCCCGCCGCGGCGCGCTGATCACGCCGCTGCCCGTCGGGCTGGCCTACGACGCCGCCGGCCACGCTGGCCCGACCCCGGCACTTCCATCCAGCAGGCCGTGACGCACCTGTTCACCACCTTCGCCGCCACCGGGTCCGCGCACGCAATAGTGAAGACCTTCAACGACGCCGGGCTGCTCTTCCCCCGCCGGCACCGCAAGGGACCCCGCAAAGGCGAGCTGGACTGGGCGCCGCTGGCACACCCGGCCGTGCTCCGCATCCTGCAACCCCCGGTACGCCGGGCAGTGCTACAACGATAAAGGCCAGGCGCTCTACCACCCACCCGGACCAAACCCGCTGGCCCCGCACCACGGACCCCGGGCTCTCCGACCGGCGACCTGCACAAACATCAGACACCCACGAACCGGCCCGCAGGGGTGCAGTATGAACCAAAGGTTTCGCTCTCGGCGCCCGCGGGGGCTGGCAAGAATCCGGACGCCCTCGGCCGTGAACACCACGTCGAAGCAGGCGGTGAACTGGCCTGCACGATCCCTGATCAGGAACTTGACTGAAGTCGCGCGTACGCCGCCGAGGTCCATATCAGGGAGTTGCGGGCTGCCCGGGGTTCCCCTGTGTCGTCCAGGCGCCGTCGGGGTTCGCGGTGATGCCGGCCAGGTGAACGCGGCGGGTGCCGTGCTCGATGACGATCAGGGCGTAGAGGCGCCGCAGGAGCACGGTGTCCACGTGGACGAAATCGGCCGCGAGAATGCCGCGGGCCTGGGCGGTCAGGAACTGCTTCCAGGTCGGGCCAGCGCGGCGGGGTGCAGGATCGATCCCCGCGGCATGCAGGATCTGCCACACCGTGGAGTCGGCGATGCGGTGGCCGAGCTTGGCGAGCTCGCCCTGCACACGCCGATGTCCCCACGTCGGATTGTCCATCGCCATGCGGATCACGAGCTTGCGGATCGCGGCGACCGTGGGCGGTCGTTCGGGACGCCGCTTTCGTGCAGGAGCCCGCCGCGGGGGGAGCGGAACAGCCGCCCGTCGGGCGCGATGCCGCAGGCATGGATGTGTGCACGCAGGAGGCAGACGAGCTGCGGCGGGATGGGCACTGCCCGGATGGCGCCCTCGGGGCGGAGCTTGAGGCCGCGCCGCTCGTGCGGGCTGCTGTTGCCGGTCCAGGCGCGGGCGGAGCGGGGGCAGGAGTTAGCCAGCGTTAGCCGTCCCCAGCCGCGGGCGGGCAGGTCGCAGTCATCACGGCGCAGGGCGACGGCTTCGGCAGGGCGCAGCGCAGCGCAGTACAGGCACCCGAAGAACGCCGTGAGCTCCGGGCGGAGCCTGGTGACCTCGGCCAGGATCGTCTGTACCTGAGCGTGGCTGGCGACCAGCCGCGGGTCCGCTGCGCATGAAGTCTTGGGGCTTTCCACTGGAGGTGGTCGATGGGGTTGGAAGCCAGCAGGCCGAGTTCGACCGCGTAGCCGAGGGCGTTGTAGAAGACCGCCCGTTTGCGGGTGATGGTGGCCGCCGCCGCGCGGGCGCCGTCCAGCCGCAGGGTGAGGGACTCCAGCGCACGGCGGGTCACCTGCGGGTCCTCCAGCCGTGCCAGCGGCAGGCAGTGGCGTTCTGCCCAGTGCAGCGCCGTCGCGGCCGCCGGGCCGGGGCCGGTGCCGTGCGGCACGGAGCTGAACGCCCAGCGGTACAGGGCAGCGCGAAGCACCGTCGCTGGCGGCCTGCCTGTGTCGGGTGTGGTCAGAGCCGGGGTGATAGTGGCGAGCGCGTCAGCGATCCCGGCCCGGCTGTGCGCCGATACCTGCGGCAATTTCATCGCCGCATACGCGACGGCATGCTCATGCCAGCTGGTGGTTGCTGCCTCGCGGGTTACCCAACGCACCGGCTCCCCCGTGCCGGGGTCGAACCCCAGGCCGTGGCGGGCGGCGCGGACTAGCTCGGCCCGGTAACTGTCCGCCAACCCTCTGGTGGTGAACGACCGGGACCGAGCGCGGCCCGCGGCGTGCCAGCGGACCTCGAACGGGCGGCGGTGGCTGCGCCCGTGGCGGATCGCATAGATCCGGACATCGAACGTGTTCACGGTAATCCCCTGATAGAAACCCGGTGCCCAGGCCGGCGGCGTGACGGGCAGCCCGGGCTGGCGCCCTGGCCCCACGCGGGCCGGCGTCACCGGGCAGAGCGCGCCAGCATCGATCTGGCCGAGGCTCTCTCCCGGCTGCGGGCATACGCCCGCAGCAACAACCTGCGCCTCACCGATGCCGCACGGGCCGCCATTGACGGCACCCTCGATCCTGCGGCCTGGGCCCCGCCAGCCTGTCCGGGCCGTTCCTGATCACCCCGCCTGCCCGTCCCGGGCCAGCGGCCGTCAGCGCACCACCTGCCGCCAGTCACGCCAGCTTGACCTGCCAGAGGCCCGGCCGGAGGCGTGGGCACGTCGCCGTACCGCGATGTCGAACTCTGCATAGTCAGGATCCGGAGGCGCAAAGAGCTCTGCGGCTGCCGCATCAGGGGCTTGGCCGCGAGGGACCCAGCGGCGATGGGATTCTGGCTGAAGGGCTGGCCGCGGCGATCGCGAGGTGCTGGTTCAGCTGGGCTATCTGCAGGAGCCGGGACGCACCGGGGCAATGGGTCCAGCAGCAGGCAGATGCGCCAAGGTAACCGGCTCGCGGCAGCGCGGGACCCGCCGCGCCAAACCAGGGGAGCCAAACGCGCCACGGCGGGCTGCAGTCCTGGCTGAGATGCCGCGACCCCAGCCGGGGACCCGCACGGCCCCAGGCAGGCCCGCCGGGCCCCGCGGGCTAGCCTTTCGCCGGCCCCTTCCTGCGCTTCCTGCGCGGATGCTCGATGATCGCATCCGGGCCCGGGAACACCAGGGCCGTGTGACCGTCATCAAAACGCACCAGGTAAGGCGGCTCCCCGCCCGCCCCGCGCACCTCGACGATCTCGCCCGTCCGCTCCGGATAGCCCACGATGTTGGCGTGCACGTGAAGCCGGTCCCCGACGGCTGCCTGCATACGCCCACCTCCTCGTCCGCGTCCGCTCGCGGCATGCCGCATTCCCGCGCTGACATCCGCCGCAGGACACGCCCATGGTGTACCCAGACTGGCACGGGCCAGCATCTGCCGCGACGCTGCTGGCTGGTACCGGTCATTTATGCACCATCTTTCTTGCCGGGACTCGGCGGGAGCCGGGATGACGGCCTGCGCAGGTCACCGGAAACGGCTGCTACCACCTCACACCGGCGTCGGTGATCGCTACGGTCGCAGCTGACCCGCCCTGGCACGACGAAAAGGCTGCCGATCGCCGTCGCAGCTACTAGCGCTCGCGCGGGGAGCTACCAGGACATGGCCGGCATCCTTGAGGCCGAGCTAGGCCGGGTCGAGGATGTCTTCGCCGGGCTGACCGCCGCCGAATGGGCCACTGCGACCCGGCTGGTGCCATTCGATCCGGCCAGGCCGCATTCGACGTTGTTCGAGCTCGCCGGGCATTCCGACATTTCGATCGGGCTCACCAGCATGCTCATCGCCGATCCCAGCCCGGGCAGCCGGAGCGCGACGGGGTCAGTTTCTTCATCTTCCCGCGATCAGAGGTCCGCCGGAATTCTGCGACTACGCCTGCACGATGGTCGAAGGCAAGACGCCTGTGCAGATGCCGGGTGTCCTGCACGAGACGTTCGCCAAGACCGTCCGGGAGGCGCGCGCCGCCCCGCCCGGCATCGTCGGCCCGTTCCGTGTTTCGAGCCTTACCTGCCATGCGCCTTGATGAGTTCGTCTCGAGCCGGATCGTGGAGGCGGTCGTGCATGGCATGGACCTCACCGGCCACTGGGCCGCCCGGCCATCGCCACGCCGGGCGGCATCGCAATGACCGCCAGCCTTCTGGACGAGTTGCTCGCCCGGCGCGCTGTCCCAGGCCGCCCGGCCGACCTCGGTGATGACGCCGCCTGGGTGCGCGCGGCATCCGGGAGGGACGAGCATCCCGATCCGCGGCTCCCGCTGATTGGCTGACCGGCGCGCCACGACAGCGGACAGGCACCACTGTTGGGTGCCGGGGCGTAACTTCCGGCACATCGGACGCTGCTGCCGCAATCAGTCCTCCTGACCCTTGTCCCCGGCTTCCTCAACATCGGGTCCGTATCCGGCACTGTTCAGCATCCGGCGCAGGTCGACAACCGTCTGGGTGTCGATGTCCTTATGCGCAGGGACGTCGAAGAATTCGGTCCCGGAGCCGACGGTAACGGCGACCATGCCATCGCGGTGTTCCACCACCGAGCCGATCGCCGCTAGCAAAGAGACCACGGCATGCCACTCGATGTTGTGGCTCACGGGATGCTGGAAGATCTGGCGCAGTGTGTTGCGGTGATGATTGCTGAGGTGCACAGGCTCTGACATCGAAGGCATCAGGGCTCCTCTCTGCCCCCGCCACGATAACCCGGAGCCTAGCCGTCAACGGTGCAGGACGCTGCCGCACGCCGGGGAAGCCGCCGGGAGGAGGCTGCGCCTGCAAGCCCTGATCGCGATCGGCTGCCCGGCGGTAAGCCTGCCCCTTAGCTCGTCCAGAATGCGGCAGTGGGGCGGCGATCTGCTCGGGTACTTCCCGGAGGCTAGGATCTTTGGAAGCTTGCGTTTCCTTCCAAGATTCTCCGGGCGGCAATTTCCCGGGCGAGCAGCTGACCGGACGTGCAGATGGCCACCGACACGATCGCGGGTGACCGGATCCGGGCGCTTGCCGGTCGCGGCCCGCCTGGGATCGCGGTCTGCGTGGCGGGGCCTGAGGGCGTGCGGGCTGCGGGCGCGGACGGGCTGGCTGATATCGCCGCCAGCGTTCAGGCCTCCCCGCGGATGGTCTGCCCGTGGCTGTCGGTGACGAAGCTGGTGACTGCGACGGCTGCGATGCGGCTGGCCGAGCTGGGGGTGCTGGACCTGGACGCGCCCGTTTTCGAGCATGTGCCGGCCCTGCGGCAGGTGCGGCCGGCGGCGCGCGCCGAGCGGATCACTGCTCGCCATCTGCTCTCACACAGCGCCGGGTTCTCCAACCCGATGCCGGTGCGGTGGGTGCACCTGGAGGACCAGCTGGCTCCCGGCCCGGATCTGTTCCTGAACGGCCTGCTCGCCCGACACCGCCGGCTGCGGTTCGAGCCCGGCTCGCGCGCCGCTTACTCGAACCTCGGCCCGCTTGTCCTGGCCGCCGCGATGACCTCGGTGACGGGCAGGCCGTTCGCCGAGCTGGTCCGCGAGGAGATCCTGGGGCCGCTAGGGATGGGGACCACGGCCTTCACCTACACCCCGGAGATGCGGCGGCGCGCCGCGGTCGGCTACCACCCGCGGCTGAGCCCGATGCGGCTGCTGCTGCCGCGCTGGGTCATCGGCAAGCCGGCCGGACGCTGGATCTCGCTGCGGCCCTTCCTGCTCGACGGCCCCGCCTACGGCGGGCTGCTGGGCTCCATGGACGATCTGGCGCGGTTCCTGCGGGCGCATCTGCGGGACGGGGAACTCGACGGGGCCCGGATCCTGAGCCCGGCCGCGACGGCGTCGATGCGGCAGATCACCGTCCGCGGGCGGCGTTACGACCTGGGCCTTGGCTGGTTCCGGCCAGCCAGCCAGCGCGACGCCGACCCGCCGTTCGTGGAGCATCTGGGCGGCGGCGCCGGGTTCTTCAGCCTGATCCGGATCTATCCCTCGCGTGGCGTGGGCGTCGCGGTCATGGGAAATGCGACCAGCTACCATATCGACGCTGTGGCGCGCCTGGCCCTCGCTGATTGACCCCGCCGCGGCTCACGTCACGTTGCCCCGTCAGGTGACCCAGGCTGGCCATGCTGACGCCCTCGGTCGTTTCAGGGGCTGAGGCGAACGCGAGCCGCCATTCGCAGTCGCCCGCGCATATCATGCATGACCGGACGTTGCCGTGGCGATGCTGGCGTTCACGGTTGTGTGTTGGCCAGGATGCTCGCGGGAGCTGTGCCGCGGTGGGCGGCTGGCTCCGGCGGTATGGTGCCGGGCCGTGACGATCGTGCCCGATACCAAGGACTGGACCTGGGTGCTGGGGCGCCCGTCCCCGGACTGCGGCCTGGACGCGCACGGCTTTGCCCGCGACGCGATCGCCGGGATGATCCGCCGCAATGCCTGGCAGTGGCAGGAGGTGCTGGCCGGGCCCGGCGACAAGGCGCGGCGGCCGTCACCGGGTGCCTGGTCGGCGCTGGGTACGCCTGCCATGTCCGTGATGTCCTGCGGCTGTGTGACGAGCGGCTGGTGCTGATGCTGGCGGCCGGCGGGCCGCGCTACCCCAGCTGGGACCAGGACGCCACGGCGGTTGCTGACCGCCATGGCGAGCAGGATCCTGCCCGGGTGGCTGCTGAGCTGGGCGACGCCGCTGGCGTCATCGCGGCGCGGTTCGGCGAAGTGTCCGGGGATCAATGGCAGCAGACCCGGCTTCCGCAGCGACGGGGCACGGTTCACGGTCGAGTCCTTCGCGCGGTACTTCGTCCACGATCTCGCTCATCATCTCCACGACGTCACCGGCGTGCCCGGAACTGCTGGCTCCGCCCCTGCTGTCTGATCCCACCGTCGTCCCATGAGTTCCTCCGCACGTGGGCTGCAGGCGAGAACCAGCCAAGCCCGATGCGCCACCACGAGGCATGAGCGCGCAGTCCGTCAGGCGTGCCCGGATCGCTGGATGCCCGCCGTCCGGATACGGTCGATAGCCTCGCGAGCGACCCCCAGCGCAGATCGTGCACAGTCTCGTCAGGATTCGTGCGGAACTCGGCGCGCTATGACGCGGCCATTGGGCCGGCGGGAATGGTCAGTCTCGTTGCTCGCGTACCTGGCGCTTGATCCGGGCCA
>WNFX01006589.1_pt1 | contig 11039 bp, 14 predicted proteins | sample 5400111 | NCBI WGS metagenome assembly WNFX01 (sample SAMN13153363, study PRJNA577476) | soil metagenome | isolation source: 40 cm soil or saprolite under grassland replicate 1 | place: USA:California | collected 2016-06-15
TCGGGCATGACACCAGATCCCTCCGATGCGGACCACTATGGGCGAGGTGCAGGATCGGATCTCCGGCCGGCCGGCGCGGCGGCGAGACTTGCCCGGTCGAATCGGGCGATGAGGCTGGTCTTGCGGTGATGCTGTCGGCGCAGTAGCACATATCGCTGGATGAACTCATCGGCATGATCGGCACGCTCGGCGACGGCCTGTAGGTCTTTGAGCAGATCGACTGCGGCGTCGTAGTCACCCGGCTTCCCGGTGCCGATCAGCGCGCTGACGCGTGCCCAGCCCGTTTCCGGGTCGCGGGCCAGGGCATCCAATCGCTTCTCGCGGGCCACTGCGCGCTCTCGTGCCTGGCGGGCCTCTGCGCGGCACGCGCGGCTTCGGCCCGTCGCTCGCGTTCGTGACGGGCTTCAACGGCGGCGTCCAGCAGTTCGGCCACCGTACGGCGGGGACGGCCCTCGCTGGTGGAATCGGGATCACCGCGGAATCGGCGCCGCAACTCCATCTGGACCCTGGCCCCTTGGCCTTGGGCAACCCGGTGGAGGAGCTTGTCCTTGTCGTTGGCCGGCAGATCCTTGATCCATCTGGCCAGCTTGCCAGGGTCGTCTTTCGTCTCGGCCAGAGGCGGGCTCGCCTGGGCTGCGATCGTGAGCAGGTCGGCATCGAGGCGGAGGAAGTCGGCCAGCGCGCGCTGTGGTGCGGTGAGGGCTCTCAGGCCGGCGGGGACCGGTGGTTCGAGTTCGTCTTCTTCGTCGTAGTCGAAGGCGTCCTCGTCGCGTTCCCAGGTTCCGTAGGCCGCCAGCCAGGCCAGGTAAAGGGGACGCAGGTCCCCCGCGGCGAGTTCGGCGCGGACGCCCACGATGGCCGACAGGGAATCCTCGGCGCCTTCGACCCAGTCCCCGCTATCGTCTTCACTGGTCAGATCGAGAATGAGGTGTTCGCCGGAGGCCCAAACGGCCACGTGGGGGTCGATGCAGTACTGTTCGGCGGCCTCCAGGCTGAGGAGTGTGCGGGGCAGGCGGAGCATCACCTGGTGAGTGCCCCAGTTGGTGAGGTAGAGATGGGCGTCGTAGTAGCGCTCCATCATCTTGCGCGGATCGCCGCGGAAGTTCCCCCAGTGGTACTCGTTGGTGAAGCTGGTGGCCGTGACCCGGGCACGGGTAGACAGCGCGCGGACCTCGGCCTGCTGTCGTTCGTCCAAGGGGTGGTCGACGGCCAGGAACTCGTAGTACTGGTACTCGCTCATATTCGCTTAACTTCAGGTGGCCCAGCGCCGGTAAGCGTCGATCCATTCGGCACCGGCAGGGGGCGGGATGGGCAGCGGCAGATCCAGGATGCCGATGGCCTGCCGATGCTTCCCGCGGGAGCAGATCGCGGCTACTACGCCGCCGGATAGCAGGTCGATCTTCGTGACAGTCACCTCAACACCCAGGACGGTGGTCCGGAATGGGACAGCCAGATGCTCCTCGATCACGACATGGAAACTGGCGAGTTGCTCGTACTCGTCGTAGGCATCCACGATGGCCCGCTCGACCAAAGCGTCCAGTTCAGCGTCGCTCGGCCCCTGCCACGTCCCGCAGCCTACTGAAATGGTGCGGCGCGGGGATGCGGGTCCGACCATCTTCCCGAGCGCTTGGGGCGCGTGCGCGGTGTGACTGGGGCCGATGAGGAATCGAACCGGACCGGGAACCAATCCCGTGCCGCTTCCGCACCTGCCGGGATGGGTAGTAAGCCGCGCCCTGTGGGCCATTCCCTGGAGTGGCTGACCGTCCGCAGATTGATCCGGTACAGCAGAACCCGAATGCAGCTGCAGGAATGGGGCCAAGTCTGCTCTGCAGGCCACGTGAATGACATTCGCAGGCGTCCACCACCCGGTGGGCGGAAGCGTGGGACTGGCTGCAGATCGGGTCATGCCGCTTCGGTGGTGGTGACGGTGAGGGTGTGGTCGGCGAAGGTAGCGATGAGGTCGAGCTTGCCGCCGAGTGCTTCGACGTAGCGGGCAACGGCGTCGATGGTGGCCAGTTCGCCGCGTTCGATTTGAGAGACCCGGCCGGGGGTCACGCCCATGGCTTGTGCGAGCTGGGCTTGGGTGAGGCCGTGCCGTTTGCGTTCTTCGGCGAGCCGGTGGCCACTTTGGCGGGCCATCAGCGCCTTACGGCGGCGTTCGGCTTCCTCCTCACCGCCGACGCGCTCGATGTGGGCGGCGCGGTCCCACTTGGTGTAGCTGCTCATCGCCCGGTTCCCTCTTCGGCTCGTTCCTTTAGGTAGATCTCATAGAGTTGTGCGGCGGTGGGGATCGCCTCGGCACACCACCGGCTCCTTGTCCCCGGAGACCAGCAAGATCGCCGAGCGCCAGGGGTCAAAGACGAACAAGATCCGGACCTCGCTCGCGCTGCTGGAGCCCGGGCGCAACTCCTTTAAGTTCTTGATCTTCGCTAGTGATCGTGTCAACCAGCGGTCGGCCGAGCGTGGGCCCTGAGCGGCTCAGCGCGTAGATGGCGTCATCCACCAGGTCGGCCGTCTTGCTATCGGTTGGTCGGCCTGCGCCAGTGCCAAGTGCTGGGGCTATGGTTTGAGGACGTGCAGGTCGCCGACCGGTGGCGATTCCTCGCTTGGATAGCGCCGCCATGGCAGCCGAACTGGCCACCCCGCAGCCTGTGCAGGCGAGCAGCGGGCGATCGAGTTGGCGGCTCGTCAGCGGCCGAGGATGGCCAGGTCGGCTCCAGCGATGCGGCGGGGGTCGTCGATAAGGTCGATTGCCACGATCTTCGCGCCGGTGATCGTGAACGCCACGAGTGTGATCGGCCTCCCGTCCGCGGCCGTGATGACGCCGGCGGCTCCGTTGATCAGTGCGGGCAGGGTGACCTGGGCGATTCGCGAGAAGGGGAACGCGCGTCCGCCCACCGCCGCCGCACCGCGGACCGCCTCGGTGCCGTTGGAGCGCACCACGATGTCTGGGTCGAGTGCCTCGAGCAGCACGTCGAAGTCGCCGTTGCGGGCGGCGGTGAGGAAGGCGCCGACGATGGCTCGCTGCCGGGTCAGATCGGTGCCGGAGACCGGGGCTGCGCCCTGGACCCGTCGGCGGGCGCGGCTGGCCAGCTGGCGGGCCGCGGCGGGCGAGCGCCCGACGATGGGCGCGATGTCGTCGAACGGGACGGCGAACATGTCGTGCAGGACGAACGCGAGCCTCTCGGCGGGGGTCAGCGTGTGCAGGATCACCAGGAGCGCGGGTCCGATGGAGTCGGCAAGCAGCGCTTCGGTTTCGGGTCGATGCCGTCCGCGCCGGTCACGACTGATTCGGGCAGGTGTATTCCCACTGGTTCGTCCCGGCGTGACTGCAGCATGTTCAGGCAGACCCGGGCGACGACCGTCGTGAGCCATCCGCCGAGATTCTCGATGTTGCCGGGGTCGGTGCGGCTCAGCCGCAGCCAGGCTTCCTGGACGGCGTCGTCGGCGTCGCTGGCCGAGCCGAGCGTCTGGTAGGCGATCGCCCGCAGCCGGGCCCGGTGGGTCTCGAACCGTTCCGCGAGCAGGTCATGTTCGTCCATCGGTCACATTCTCTTGTCGTGGTCGGACATAGAAGTGACCGCCTAGACCCCGCCGATGTGACAGGAGGCCGGCTTGGCGTTCGGTGTCCTCGTTCAGCCGCGGCCTACACGGAGGGACAATCGCGCATCCACCGGCGAACCACAACGAGCGGACGTAACTCACCCCTCTCTTGAGGGCTAATCAGCGTAAGGAGAGCCCATGGCCTCGCCCGTCCTTGTCACTGGCGGCACCGACCGCCTCGGGAAGCTTGTCGTCGCGCGGCTACAGGACAGCGGTTGCGACGTCCGCGTGCTCGCCCGGCACGACCGGCCCATCCCGCAGGGCGTCACTTTCTTCACCGCAGATCTCCGGACCGGCCAGGGCATCGAGCCGGCCGTGACCGCAGCGGCGGCCATCATCCACTGGCGACCAGCACCAGGGGCGACGCGGAGGCAACCCGCAACCTGGTGGCAGCCGCGTCCCGGACGGGGTGTGCCCACCTGGTGTACGTGTCGATCGTCGGTATCGACCACATCGCCTCCTGGGGATACCCGAAGGCGAAGCTCCAGGCCGAGCATATCGTGGCCAGCTCCGGTCTGCCCTGGACGAGCCTGCGGGTCACGCAGTTCTACGACTACTGCCTGACCAATGCGCGCAAGCTGAGCCGGTTCCCCGTGGCGCCGGTGCCAGCGGGCTTCACCGTCCAGCCGGTTGATCCCCGCGACGTGGCAGGTCAGGACGGGGACCAGGGCCCGGGCCGGGTCGTGCCGGCCGGGCGCCGGACATGGCCGGACCACAGGTGAGCAACTGGACGGACCTGCTGCGGGTGTACCTGAAGGCCAGCCATCGCCGCCGATGGGTGCTGCCGGTCCGGATACCGGGCACCCGGGCAGTCCGCAACGGCGCTCTGCTGCCACCGCCGAGACACACCGTCGGCTGCCGGACCTGGGACCAGTTCCTCGCCACCCAACTGCGGCAGCAAGCCACCACAACCGCCTAGCCCGGCCCGCAGGCCGGCCACCACCGTCGGCCGCACCATCTGCCATCCCTTCCGACATCACAGAGGCAGCAAGAGGAGCGCCGCAATGCAAGCCCGAATGAAGAACCCGGGAGTGGTCATTCCCGACGCCATGACGGCGATCAGGTCGCTGAACGAGGCCATCAAACAGGGCGGCGTACCACCGAGGACACTCGACCTGGTACACCTGCGAGCCAGCCAGATCAATGGCTGCAGCGTGTGCGTCGGCGCCGCGGCCAAAGCCAAGAAAGACGGCGAGACCAACGAACGACTGTTCACCCTGGTCGCCTGGCGGGACACACCCTCTTCACCGACGCCGAACGCGCCGCACTGGCCCTCACCGAGGCCGTCACCCGGCTCAGCGACCGGACCGACCCGGTGCCCGACGAGATATGGAAGGAGGCGGCCCGCCACTACGACGAGCCAGCCCTGGCCGCACTGGTCTCTGGATTGCCGCGGTGAACATCTTCAACCGCGTCAACGTCGCCACCAGGCAGATCCACAGCGAATACCCCGGCTAAGTCCGAGCGTGCGCGCCACGTCTGGACCTACCAGTGCGATACCACCCGTTCCACGGTGGAGTTCAGCGATGGCAACCGGATCCAGACTATCCGGCACGAGCGCGCCGACGACGGAAAGACCTACTCCCCTCCATGAAGGTCACCCTGATCAAAGTGGAATGAGAGAATCTCCCCCCGGCGTCGAGATCGCCGATCAACCTGTTCGGTGCTGCACGGAGAGGTGCTCGCCAGGCGGCCACACCCGTGCAGGCGGGAGTGTGCGCACTCCCACTCCGCCCTGAGGTCACGCTCTGTAACGACTGCGCTTCGCCGGACTGGCGTGACGGGGATGCGCTGGCGCTGGATGGGCACCCGCCGAGGCCGATGAGCGGAGGGCATCGACGCTCCCGGGCTCCGGTGGATCGCCCGTTGGCGGCTGAGCGGATGTTTGGGGGGCTGGCTGCTCCGCCGCGAGCGTCGGACCAGCCGATGGCCGCGCTCGTCCAGACCCAGGGCCGCTATCTCGGCGGACGGCCGCCGTACGGCTACACGCTTGCCGACGCCGGGCCGCACCCCAACCCCGCCAAGGCAGCCGACGGCAGGCGACTGCACACCCTCGCGTTAGACGAGCCGGCCGCCGCCGTCGTGCAACGGATCTTCGCCGAGTTCCTTGCTGGGAGTGGCATCTACGCCATTGCTGAACGGCTCACTGCCGAGAGCGTCCCGTGCCCGTCTGCGCACGACCCGGGCCGCAACCGGCACCGCTGCGGCCTGGCCTGGTCCAAGGGCGCCATACGCGCCATCCTGGGCAACCCCCGCTACACCGGTCGGCAAGTCTGGAATCGCCAGCGCAAGGACGAAGTGCTCATTGACGTGACCGACGTCGCGCTCGGGCACATGACCAAGATGCGCTGGAACGACGGAGACAAGTGGATCTACTCCGACGAGATCGTTCACCCGCCGATCATCGGTGACGAAACCTTCCAGCAGGCACAGCAGCTCCTCGCGGCCAAGAACGCCTGCGAGGTCGTGCGCCGCCCACGCTCCAGCCCGCGCCGGTACGTGCTGCGCGGCCTGCTTCTCTGCGGAATCTGCAACCGCCGCATGCAGGGCACCTGGAACAACGACCAGCCGTACTACCGGTGCACTTTCCCCAGCGAGTACGCGCAGACCAAAAAAGCGCCACCCGCGCACCGTCTACCTGCGCGAGATCGAGGTGCTCCTTGAACTGGACGAGTAGCTCACCCGCGCGCTCGACCCGGCACGACTGTCGGCCACGCTCGAGGACCTGGCTACCACCCAGCGCGAAGAAGTGTCCCCCGAGGCGGTGAGCCTGCGGGACGAGATCGCCCAGTGCGAGCGGCAACTCGCCCAATACCGGGCTGCGCTCGACGCCGGGGGAGACCCCGCCATCGTGGGTCAGTGGATCACCGAAACCCAGGCCAGGAAGCTCGCCGCAGGCGCGCGCCTGCGCGCCCAGACCAGCGCCGCAGGCGCGGCTCAACGGCGCATGAGCCGAGAGGACATCACATCCATGATCAACGTCATCACCGACACGATGACGGTCCTGCGCCACGCGGATCCAGCCGACAAGGCCGAGTTGTACGCCCGGCTCGGGTTGCGCCTGACCTACGACCCGGGCGCGAGCCCAAGGACAGTAAACGCCCGAGCAGAACTCGGGCGATCATGTACGAAAGGGTCGTGTCCGAGGTCCGAGTCGAGCCATTTCCCCACGGCCATTCGCCCTTGCCACCGAATTTCCGCTTGGCACGGGAACGTGAGCACTGGATTATCACCGAATGGACGGCACGCCGCTGAGCGCAGAGCCGCTGAAGGTGCCTCAGCAGTCGGCTGGCTTGAGCTCGGCTTGATCTATGAGTGCGACGCGACGGCTGGCCTCGTACCGATAGTTCACAAGACCTTTCCACCGGCCATCCGCTCCACGCCGCCATCCCAGCAGGAAACCGTCTACCCACGTCCCATTCGACAGAACCTGACAGGGCTTCGCGTCTGCGGGGACGTTCTCGGGAAAGCAGTGGAAGCATTCGCCGAGCCCGGCGGACATGGCAACCGACAGCGGGACAGACTCCGCAGGATGGGCTTCCTGTCCGTGGCGCTCAGCCATGCGGTGTCCCGCGACCAGGGCTTGGCATGTCGGCTTGCGATGGTAGGCGCTACCGTGCGGGGTTCGCCAGACCCGGACGGGAAGACCCCTGCGGGCGGCCATGCATTCAGACTCGCCGCACCAGGCGGCGACCTCGCCGTGCTTGCAACGTTCGTCGCCGGGGACACTTGCCATCGGTTGGCTATTCCAGCTTCTGGGTCACATTTCTGATGAAGTCCAGCGCCGAGTTATTCAGCGTCGATTGGCCAGCGCAGCAGGAAGGCCCCGAGCGCGTTGTCGATATCCCGTCCGCGCTGTGTAGGTTCGTTGTCTGGGCCAAGGTTCCGGCTGAATTCGTCGGACAAAGCCTCCTCAACTTCGTTGCGTTCCTGCTGACTTGGCTCTTCGTGCGCGCGGAGCGCGGCTAGCAGAGGTTCGTTCCTCGCGCGGAGTACGTCGGCGACGAGCGATTGAAACTCTGCGGGAAGGCTATCGAGTACATTGTTCACGGGTTTCTCCATCCACCGCTGTTCCTCGCCCATGTCGTCACGACTTCGCCGTCTGAATTCAGCACTACTGTGGCGTTCTTGCCGACGTATTTGTACGTCCCTCCCGGTTGTGGTTGGGGTGGTCTGATGGGGTTTTGCACGGCGTCGTTCATCGCCTCGTCCGCGACGCCGCGGCCACCGTCGCGGCTTTGCGCCTGCTGATCACCGTGCTCCGTGAGCCCTGTGATCTCCTTCGGAGGGTTGTTCCCTTCGGTCGTCTCACCCCCGCCTGAATCGGCACTGTCGCCGGTGTTCATGGGGGAGACGTGATCGTCGTCGGCGGCGTGTCCCACCATGTTGGCCATTGCGGCACTTGTGATGCCGACCCCGGCGGCCATACCAGCAGCAGACACCGCGTTGAGCGGCACACCTGCCACGGCTCCCACGCCGGTGGCGTCGAGAACAGTTCCCACCCCTTCGCCGGCCGCGCTCACGGCCGTGAGTCCAATCCCGCCCGCCGCCGCGAGGAGACCGCCGGGATGATGGACTGCGGCGTTGCCGAACGATGCCAAGCCGTTGACCACATGAGCGCCGGTGTCTTCCAAGTCGTGCCCGAGACCGCCGAAGAAGTGGCCGAGGTGGGACCAGAATCCCGGCTTCTTGGGAGCCTGATCACGGGCCTTGCCCACCACGCCAGTCGCCGTATCGCCAGCGCTTCTCAACTGACTGCGGGCCCGGTCGAGAATGCTACATGCAGCTTGCCGTTTCGCCTCGCCGGGATCGACGAACGGGATGTCCGGTGCCGTGGTGGGAATGCCGGCGACCGTACTTGCGGCGGCTTCCTGCTGAGCTTGTTGCACGGCCTGCGCGTGCTGTGCCCAAGCCTGGCCGGTCGCCGCGCGTCCTTGATTCCACAAGTTGACGGCGTCGGCTGCTTGCCGCTGGGCCCAGGTCAAGGTGGCGGCATAGGAGTCGAGGGCTTTCGCGGCAGTGTGGAAGGCGTCACCTGCCTTCAGCCACCGATAGGGCTGACCATGAAACACCTTACGGAAACGATCAGATGCTTCGCCTCTCCACCCTTGGGTGGTGTCGATGCGCTGCAATCCCGCGCCGGCTTCGTGCAGCATGTCGCCATAGATCGTCATTGACCATTCGGCGTTATGCACCGCGTCTGGGTCGCCAGGGATGAGCGCAGTTGGGTCGCTCGTCTGGCCGAGTTCTGCGGTCATCATTGAGCGGCGGGATCGGAGCCGGTTGATTGTTGCAGGATCCCGTTGATGTGATCACGTATGCCCTGCTCCACCCTGCGGTAGACGGTCACGCTCAGGCTGAGCCGATCAGCGATCTCCCGTCCGTCTTTAGCCAGGTGGTCCACGCCCAGTTGCCAACGATCACAGAAGTCGGACACCGTGTCGGCTAGGTGGTCGTGGCCCATGGCGGACTTGCCGCACTTGATCGCGCTTACATTCTGCTGGCCGACCTCATCCAGAGTGCCGTTCACCCCGTCGGCAGCTTGTTGTAACGAGAACAGATCCACAAGGAATCCCCCGCTCACGTGATCCTCCCAGACTCAGGCATTCCTTTGGCTACCGACTGTATCGAAGTCGCTGCTGCGTGCTCAAGGTGTTGAATATCGGATGCCTTCTCCGCTGATCGAAAAGACAGAGTTCCCAGGCAGGTGACCGTTCAGCAAGTTGACGCTCGAGCACCTAAGTTCGGGTATCGTCCCCGCAATGATGCTTCGGAGTCTCGGGTGCCAACGCTCGTCAGCTGAAGGCTGGGCGCCTGAAAGCGCGGGCCTGGTGCTTCAGCGGCGGGCATGGTGCCCGTTTCGGCGAGACCCCCGCGCTGGTGAGTAGGCGGAGCTTGGAAAGCTGTTGATGATCTCGGCGTCTTGGCGCTGGTTAAAGTTAAAAGACACCACGGTGGCTTGCTGGTGGGTCTAGCCAACAGTCGGAACGCCCGGCACCGGCCAAGATCGGGTCCGGGTGACGCTCCGCCATGTCCGAAACCAGCCGGTTATTGTACAAAATGGTGTGTCCGAGAGCGAGTCGCCTCTTACATACATGCCTGCCATCACTGCTGAGCTGGGCCTGCGCGCCGCCGACCCGAACAGGGGGGCGCCTATGGCCTTGGCGAGCTAGCCCCGCTGAGGCTATGGGCGCTTGCGCTCTTCAGCGAATGCCCCGGCGCAGCGGCTTTCCTGCCTTGACCAGACCACGCTGCAGGTTTCGCTCTGTGGTCGGTCTTAGAAGCGTGCCCAGGGCGGCGTGGGCAGCCAAGGTCGCTGGCTGACTCGTGAGTACACGGCCGAGCGCCCCCGTGTCAGGCACGGCTTGCTCCGGTGAAAAGATCGCGGATAGACGTGCTGAGGATGTGAACAGCGTCCTGCTCAGCGATCTGGCCGGCCCGGACCCCGTCGGAGCAGGCGTGCACAAGCGCGATGGACGCTGTCACCAGCCATCCGGCGGGCAGGTCGCTACGGAAGGACCCGTCGGCCCGTCCGCGCTCCAGTAGCGCGCCGATGGTCCGGTGCGCGGCCTGGTGGGTCCGCGTGACAGCTTCAGGATTCAGAAGCTCGGCCACGGCAGCGGCCATCGCCTGGTACCGCGCCAGGTGCTGCCACGTTGCGGCGAGCATCCGGTCCAGCGCCTCGACGGGCGGGCCCTGCTCGGGGTGCACGGACTCCAGGGCTGTCATGGTGCGGCGCACTGCACGTCCCACGGCCGCCTCGAGGAGCGCTTCCCAGGTCGGGAAGTGCGCGTAGACGGTGACGCGCGACACGTCCGCCTGCGCGGCAACGGCGGAGATGCTCGCGTGACCCTGCGACCGCAGCAGTTCCTCGGCCGCATCCAGGATCGCTTCGGTGTTCCGCTCGGCGACCCCGCGCTGATAAACGGTGGTGCGCTGCGCCATGTCAGTGCACCGCCACGCGCGCGCCGGCCGCCGGCCGGACGGCCGGGACCAGCAGCGCGGCTACCACAGCCAGCCCGCAGGCGACTGCCGTGGCGATCGTGAAGCCGTGCCGGTAGCCTGCTCCGATCCCCCCGCGTGTCGCGACGGCCACTGCCGAGAACACGGCCACTCCCAGCGCGGCGCCGATCTCGTGTGCCGTGGTGATCAGGCCAGAGGCGAGCCCGGCCCGGTCGTGGGCGATGTCGTTCATGGCGGTGATGGCAGTGGCCGGCAGCACCAGGCCGGTGCCTATCCCGACGACGAGCAGGCCAGGCAGGAAGCCGGCCAGGAAGCCCGAGCGCGCGGTGACGCCCGTGAGCAGGAGCGCTCCGCCGCCCATCACCACAAGGCCGGCGACGATCAGCACCCGCGACCCGGCCCGCGGCAGCAGCCGCGAGGCGAGGTGGGCGCTCGCCCCGATCACGACTGCGAGCGGGAGGAATTCCAGGCCA
>WNFX01007045.1_pt1 | contig 11039 bp, 13 predicted proteins | sample 5400111 | NCBI WGS metagenome assembly WNFX01 (sample SAMN13153363, study PRJNA577476) | soil metagenome | isolation source: 40 cm soil or saprolite under grassland replicate 1 | place: USA:California | collected 2016-06-15
AAGCCATAATAATAATTCAAATAAATCCGCAGTTAATTATCCGATACTCGCGGTTAATGCTGGAATCATAGGTTCGGTATTTATTTTCTTTGCTATAGCAGCACAGGTACCTGCTTCAACAATTTTTGCTCTCGATACTGATAAATGCTCATTTGGTTTCAACCTATTGGCACAGCATGCTCAGATTGGAGTAGTCATGGTTGGTGGCATAATAATTATTCTATTCTCTATATCGTCAGTGTTAGCTCTTATTCGTCGTAGTATAGAGGCAGCTGTAGCAACATCAACGGGGTTTGGGGTTATGTTTGTTGCTGCAATAATAATTGTGTCATCATTAGCATGCAGGCTTCCCACTGATTTTTTTATTGATATGATGGTAGCCCCTTTTATTGTTATTATTATTGCAATTGTAGGCGTGCAATGTATTCTGAAAGAAAAAAAATTAGGGATAAGACGTGAGATTAAACAGTCAATACGAAAGGCTATGTACATGCAAAGACTTTCCAAACTTTTAATGATTAGAATTTATTGTCAATAGAATTAGAAATATTGCATTAAATTTGAGGATCTTGAGTTCTAAGGTCGATCTATTGAGTCCAGAAAAGACCGTTAGCTTTGCTCTAGAATTACGTATCATCATAATAACTTGTATCTTTTTCTGCTCTTGCTTTCTTTTCTGCTCTTGCTTTCGATTTTTCTCTATGTATGAGTCTTCTAACAATTACAGCTTCTTCTAAACGCTTTTCGCTTTGATATTTACTATGTAGCATAGATAGGGCGTAAATCCTTGAGTAGCCATTATCTTTAGCTAATTTCTCAGCTGCAATCTGGATATCTTTTTCGCTATCCAACGTGTTCATAAACGTGTTCATATAACTTACACAGAAAGATATAGAGATTGCGAAAGGAAAAAAGCAGTAGAGCTTGTGGTTTTTGAAGCAATTCAATCCTCTCTCTGGAATCGGAACCAGAATTGATAAATAAAAGGGAGCTATCAAGATCAGTACTGCAATGCAATGCACAGTACTCCTCGAGTTATTATAATTCGTGATCAAACAACAATTGAGTGAATTAGGCATATCTGTCTTGATCCGTCTCTGCCCCCACGCGACAGGATCAATCGTAAGCAAATCGTTATTTTACCACTAATACAGGACAATGGGCATAATTTACTACACCAGTGGCAGTACTTCCTAGTAATAATTTCTTAAAGCCTGATAAGCCTCTTGAACCTATGACTATAAGGTCAATGTTCTGCCGTTCAGCATAATCCACAATTGCTCCAACGACTGACGCAGGATCAACAATAAATTCTGTTTTTAGCTTAACTCCATTCTGATCAGCTTTTTGTTTAACTTTAGTTATCCATTTTTGAGCTTCCTGTTTTGCGGTGTCCACTATCGTATCTATGGTACCAGATGTCACCAACGTAGCAACGGTTGATGAGTATAGATATTTGATTTGTGAATGTATTACATGTAGCGCAATTATCTCAGAACTATTGCTCTTTCTTGCTATTGTAATACCATATTCTATGCCCTTCATAGATGGTTCTGAACCGTCCATGCAATCAATACCCTAGAAAATTTATCGTGACCCATTAAGATACTAACATGATATTAAGGTTTTAAAGAGTTTCAAATAATATTATCTTAATTTAGTAATTGAGGCTAAGTCGTCATGACGTGATGTGAATCATCAGGACATGTCTGGGGTCGTTGCTGTTGAGTATTATTCATCGGAGCATGAACCTGTGATCGTGTGTCGAGATTGGTAATGGAGCCTAAATGTGACTGTATAACGAGAGTAACGAGTGATGATTTTTGCAGTACTTTTTGCTGCTCCCACACGGCATTTTGATTTGCAATATCGGCCATGTGTATTAAAGTTTCCGTGGCAAACATGTATTAAATTTTCATGGATCATTGGATGCGTGCTGTAAGATACACCCCTGTAATCTATCCTACGATAATAAATAATTGGGGGGAGGTTTTACTATACTATCTGATGAACTAGGTGGCACATTTTTTCAAGCTCCTTGCTTAAGAGCTCTTTGTTTCAGCTATCTTCTTCCACCTAGGCCATTTCCTCTCAACGAGGAAATCCAGACTAAGTCTTGATGGTCCAAAGGTAGCATTGATGACTAGCAACATCAAGGAGACAATCGCATATACTATGCCAGTTCCTATGTCTGTTGAGCCTGGGCCGTATGGTCCGCCGAATCCTTCAGGAACAGACCATATCACTAGGCTCAGGAACAAACTAACTATATATGCAGGCTTGCGCAGGAAACCGACGATAAGACAAAATGCAATTGCAATTTCGAGAATTCCTGTGGAGTACACGTAGAATGCTGGATTCGAAGACGTTGCTGATGCCCAGAATGAAAACCATCCTCCTAGCCACGATGGCTGACCTGAAGCAGCATCCTTTATGCTGCTCGGGAAGGAGTCGACATATCCTGGCTGGAACTTTAGTGCTCCGTCTATGGCCCAGAATACTCCAAAAATTATTCGTACAATAGTCTTTAGTGAAGACACATTTCTAGCAAACCAGTTGTCGAGAGGAGGCTGAATGGACATTGTTGTAACCTCTGCGTCTACTGCCCTTGTCGTTGCTGCTGCAGCTGTTGGTCTTGTGTTGTGTATTTTGTCGATGCTAGTGATGTAGAAGATATGTCATATTCTTTCTGTTGTTCCAAGTCAGTTCTTCTCCTCCTTACGCCACTTTCCAAGATTTCTGGCTTGTAACGTTTCATGAGCATTGAATCTGTTACTACAGTCATAGACGAGGATGCAATCGCAATGGCATCGTAGATAGGATTCATCACTATTCCTATAGACGGATTTAACTATTGGAATGAGCGCAATATCGTAAATGAATGCCCAGAACAGATTCTCCTTGATTTTCCTGACTGTCTTGCTCAGATCGATAGCCAAAACCATATCCTAACGTCATCTATAGCGGTTACTAAATGTAATGAATTTGTAGGTTTCATTTCCAGACCTTCGATTGTATAGCTGATCCATAAACTTGTTATTTTTCTTCCCGGAATCACAATTGGGCAGAGGACAAATTAGAACTCCAATATGGATGGACATTGTATGGGAATGGGAATTATCTACCTAATATGATGACAGTCAGAATCTAAACTTTATAAGAATGGCTGGCCCTATTCCAGTGAAATAATTGAAAGTGGTGATATGACTATCTCCAAGAACATGAAGGCATATGAACTAAACCTAGAAGAACTCTTTCCAAGAAAATTAACTGACACGGTATGCATTAATATCAATGATGCACGGGAGGTCTGGGTTGCTACTTTAATGTGTGCCGAATATTTAGATTCTTTTATAGATTCAATCATAGTTAGAGACAATGACTTCAAAGCAATCGGGATAGTAGGGGGTTTTGAGCTATTGGATCATCTACGAAAAAACCCAACACGCGATTACCAGTATCGAACCAGGGTAGGAGAAATCATGTTAAAAGGCCTTCCACTAATTGAAAAGAAAACAAAACTCCGTGACTTGATCGAAATCTGGAAAAACTCCCAAAGGGCTTTTTCTATTATTCTTAACGAATTTGGAGATTGTTCTACCATCTCAGCAAGGAGAATGATTGAAGTTGGTACAAAATGCCAAACCAGCATTTCTATTTCATCAATGCCGCAAAAGAAAATCGTTACCTTTCGTCGAGACGCTTCTTTGGGCGAGATTCTCAATCTAATGTACGAAAATAAAACGCGAAAACTTTTGTTAGAAGAATCCAACCAATTTATCAGTGACCGGTTAATACTCGGGGAAATCTCAAAGATCCTAAGATTTCAAACAGATATCGATTATTTCTTGGATATCTCAGCTAGTCAGTTTACTTTAGAAAATGCAGAGGTAATTACGGAAGACCTAAAGTTCAACCAAATTTGCTCAATAATGGAAAAAATGGACCATCCTTTCATTGTTTATAAGGATACAGTGTTCACTCCATGGGATGTATGCACTACATTATTGTCAGAAGATTTGACGATGCCTCCTGAAGTGGCTCTGGACTCGTGAACATAACATGGCAATGCAGCGTACCAAATATGGGCTGTAACCACCCTGAAAATCTACAATCAAATACTATCACGACCTATGACCTGAACCGTACTTGGGTTCGAATAATCACAACCTTGGGTGGGGTTGCGAAATTAGGTCAAATTTGTCTCTCATACCCTGACATATTCAAAGTATTATCTGTGGCTATTCGGTTCTTATTGCGAATGTTGAGGTAAGACAGCAGACAGCATCTATATAAGATATAAATATATGTAAGAAAGCAAGACTGACAGATCGAAAATATTGATTTTGGTCATACTTCTGATTCTACGAATCCCAGATATATGCCAGGCTCGCCTCAATGAGAGGCTCGATGGATGACTATTCAATAGTACAGTTTGTTGCCTCACTAAACATGCCATTCGAATTCATATTCTCTCCTTGTATTGACATCATGAAAGTCAACGTTACAATAATGGCATTTTAGGTGGATCGGTTCTGAAATGTCTGATAAGGTATCGGATAAAGTTATAGAATTTTCTAAGCATTCAAGCCAACTTTTATAACCCCTTTCATAGGCTTGCTGACGGTGATGATGATTAATCAATCGATATTCATATGTAATATTCTAGCATTTTTTCAACAGCATCTTTACTCATTTCATCGTTTGGAAATTCCTGGCATCTTGTAAAGTCAAGTGGAGTAATTATGCCGATAGGTTTGTTTGCTTCTGACTTATCTATAACAAGTAAATGCCTCACATTGTATTGTAACATCATATCAGCTGCCAATGATGGCGATGATTTGGAATCGATAGTAATAAGAGGAGATGACATTATCTCTTTATTTGTCACTTCATTAGCAGGTAACCTATTAACACAAACCTTTCTGGCCAAATCACGTTCAGTAACCAAACCCTGTGATCTACCATTCTCGTCAACTACTACCAACGAACTGACATTCTTCTCTTTCATCTCCTGCGCTGTTTGCTGAACAGAAGCCGTTTCTTTAATGGTTTCTAGTTTTTTCTTCATTATATCGGCAACGCTCATAGTCATAAGAATACATAATCCTTGTTTATTCTTAAACATAGCGACAACAAGATTTTGTATTTTAGTTCTTTAGCTAGTATAATTTTCACGCCGTTAGCTTCCAACTCTCTCTTTCAACAATCTTGGCCATCTTGTTATCGGAGAGAATATGATTAGCCACGAGCTACTGTTACATCCTTCATATCTCCTCTTCTTCCTGTTTGCCTTTGCCATCTCAAGGCCAATAGGACCTGCACCAGCAATTATACATGAATGAGCACTTTTTGTTATTATAGAATCACTAAATTGTGCTGACTAGCTTTTGATGCTGCACAGGTTACTGCAACAACACCATCGATTCCAGATACGATGAAACCCTCTTTTTAATCAACAAGATAACCTAAACTTCTATATACTGCGCGACATTGGTCCTGTGTATCTACATAGTCGGTTTCTCTGCCATTTGACCAGTCAATATTAATTCCAATTTTTCGTGTTCTTCGTAGCATATCTTACATCATCCTTGGCTATTTCCATAATCATCATGTCAAAGAGAGTTATAAAATGCGATGCAGTAATTAAGTTGTCCTACATTATAAAATCCAATAATATGAAATTAGCAATCAACGGATTGCAAATACCGGACAATGTGCATGGTGAATGACGTTGTTAGCAACACTTCCTAGAAAAATCTCTTCCACTGCACTCATACCCGTAGTACCGATTACTATAACATCCATATTGTTTTTCTTAGCGTAACCAATTATTGCTCTTCCAACGGTATCAGATTCTTCGATAACTTCCTTTTTTATATTAATTCCTTCTTTCTTTGCCTGTAGATCAACTTGGTTGAGTAAATCTTCAGCCGGTGTTTTTGCTTCTGCTTCTCTCTGCTGTTCCTTTTCTTTAACTCTCCCACCCGGTACTCCTCGACCAGGATCAATAACATGTATGGCTGTTATTTCCGCTCCCCATGCTTTTCCCAGGGATATTGCGTAGGCAATTATTTTTTCTTTATACTTGGATCTATCAATTGGTGCCAATATCTTTTTTACTGCTACTCCCCCGTCCATATGCTAATCCTATGACCTAAGGTAAACGACAGTTATAAAGATACTAGTCTCAGAAGCTTCGGACATAATCTGAAACACATGAAAACTGCAAATGCATCAATTTTCGTTTTCAGGTAACGTCAAGGGAATGGGCCCAGGTGTCGCAGATAGTGAATGACCAATCATTGCCTTGAATTGTAATTCCTTTCCTTAGTAGTGATTGTTAAAATATAAACGAAGAAGATGTTCGACAATTTGTTCTCACCTTCGAGCTACTTTATCAACCCAGGGCTGCAATTCTTGTCACTATTCAACTACGTGACAATTACGTTCTTGGATTATCTATTAGTATATGTTAACTCCTCACTACATTAGATATACGCACAAAAAGATACTACAACTGATCGATTGATTGATTGAATGATTAATTGATTGATTTATCTTAAAGCGTCATCACTTAGCTCATTTTTCTTATCTCAATGAATGAACCTAAGGCTTTTATCACCTGTTTCCTTTAGAAAATTATTGATATCTATTATGATATTTGAAAAACTATGGAATATCCCATTATTAGCGGACATGTCGTATATTCTATATTTTGTTGTTGAAAATGGTATCACCGATATCAACCAAATATTTTTATAATTTGGCTCTAAGAATTCCAATTGTGGTATTTTATTCAAATCCAGCTTACCCCTTATGAATTCTATAATAATTGATTTATCAGGCGTTATCTTTAAGCTCTGCAGGTTCGGTATAACTATATCAAGGGTTAGATTATCTTTTATTTGGATTTTTCTTTCAGATGGAAGAGTACTGACCGTAAGCATAAAATGAAGAAGTGCTTCACATAAGACTGCTATTGTTTCATCCTTATTGCCTGTACTTGAATCAACATTTATTTTTGTGATGCATTCAGTCATTATAAGATCAATATACTTTTCGGAGAAGTTTATGTTTGAAGTAGTATCACATCGAATTCTTTCCTTCCCTATGCTTTCTATCGTCGAGTATAAGACGTCCTTTACTTCGTCACTGCTTAACATCTCCATCAAATGAATGTGTTAATCGAATATGTTTATAACGATTATCAAAGCACAGGCTTCATTAATTGTGTATGCCATTCACATAATAATCAATTGAACAAAGCAACGTAGATTAATTAAATACATATTAATTTGCGAAGATACAAACATATAAAGATAGACTTTACAGTTTCTTAGCTTTGACCATTCCGGTAATTCGTATGAGTTTTACTAATGTATCTGGGTTAGAACAAATTCGTGCTAGAGTTGCTAAAACATTAACGGCTGGCATTCAGCTTAATATGTCAACCGATGAATCTAAAAAATTGCTAAAGCGGCATGTAAATAAAAAAACAAATGTTGTAATCATATTTATAGATGTCAATAATTCAACAGAAATGAGCCTATCCTTACCGGAGGATAGGTTTGCTTTAATGATTCAGACATTTGCTCAAGAAATAAGTATCGCTGTGACCGGTTATGGTGGATATGTCTTTAAATATGAGGGTGATGCTGTTATTGGACTTTTTCCCGGAGAATATGATCAGGCAAAGGCATGCAAAAATGCATTAAGTTGTACGACTTCAATACAGGAGTTCATTAGAGAAGTAATAAACCCTGCGTTTAAGGAAAATGGTTTACCTGAAATCAGCATAAGAATTGGATTGACTTATGGTTATGCTTTAGTAGTGCTTTATGGAAATAGTTTAGAAAAAGCTTACATCGATATCATTGGTTCCAGCATAAGCTTGGCTTCAAAGATCGTCTCTATCGCAAAACCTAATCAGGTTTTGGTTGGCGAATCCATCTATAATATTCTCCTGTCATCAGAATCTATAAGCGATAGTAAGTTTATAGAGATAAATCTCGATCCGACAAAATGGAAATATCTTTCTCGTTCTGACCCTGAAAGTATGTATCGTGTATACGAATACCATAGTTAAGCAATAATTATAAAATGTACTCTTTTAGTAATTGAATGTAATGATAAACCGCAATCCACATGACATAGCACTTGTAAACTGAATTATTATTATATGGGACACAAGCTCGCTTTTTACACCAACATCTTTGGGTCCACCCACTCAACAAACGAAACCTGTACGTAATGAATGGATAACAGGCATGGGATGTGGGGGGGCCTGTAGATGATGGTCCCTGCTGCACGCAGGTCTAAGATCAAATCTTTAAACTTAGGTGCAATGCTGGGTAATGTTAAAGGAGAAGAACAATGCAAATAAGTATGTATTCCGTATAAACCTAATTGCGCAATAATAATCTTAATTCGAAAATAGAGGTAGAAACAACACCCAATTTAGTTACCAAAGTATACGAAAAATTACAAAACAAGATCTCAGCATTTAGAAGAGCTGTGAATAGACCTCTCACAATATGTGAAAAGATTCTCATTGGACATCTCGATGAGAGTGCAGTTTTTAGTTCAAGTGATGCTTTAGTTGCTGGCAACAGTTATGTTCTTCTGAATCCAGATAGGGTTGCGTTACAAGATGTTACAGGGCAAATGACGATTCTCCAATTCATGCTGGCTGGCCTAAAAAGAACTGCCGTTCCAACAACAGTTCATTGTGATCATCTTATTCAGGCAAGAATAGGAAGTGATCCTGATACAAAAGCTGCGCTCTATGAAAACAATGAAGTATTTCAATTCTTGGAATCGGCATCAAGAAAATATGGAATGGGATTTTGGAAACCAGGAGCAGGCATTATACATCAAGTAGTTCTTGAAAACTATGCTTTTCCAGGAGGATTAATGATCGGAACAGACTCCCATACTCCAAATGCAGGAGGTCTTGGAATGCTTGCTATAGGAGTAGGCGGCCTTGATGCAGCAGAAGTAATGGCTGGAATGTCTTGGGAGTTATTGTATCCAAAACGCATTGGTGTATATCTTAAAGGAGAGCTGAATAGTTGGGCCTCTCCAAAGGACGTTATACTTTTCGTGGCATCAAAGCTCGCGGTTTCTGGGGGAACAAATGCAATAATAGAATATTTTGGACCAGGAGCAGCAGCCATCAGCTGTACCGGGAAAGCAACCATAACAAATATGGGTGCAGAAATTGGTGCTACTTGCTCAGTATTTCCATATGACAAGCGAATGGAGACTTATCTCAGAGCAACGGGACGAAGAGCCATAGCTGACCTTGCGAATAAACGCGTTAATCTGCTAACCCAAGATCCACAGATAGAAAAAGAGATATGTGAAAATCGAGAGAATTCAATAAACTATTTTGATCAATTGATTGAAATTGATCTTTCTAATCTGGAACAGTATATTGTAGGTCCTCACACACCTGATCTGGCAAGACCTATTTCAAAGATGATAGACGACATAAAGAAGAATAACTATCTCGACACAATTTCGGTTGCTCTTATTGGAAGTTGCACAAATTCTTCATACGAAGACATGTCACGAGCAGCAGATGTTGCTGAACAAGCAAGAGAAAAAGGGATCAAGACTAAAGTGCCATTGCAAGTTACCCCAGGTTCTGAAATGATTAGAGCCACAATTGAAAGAGACGGCCAGATGCAGTTGCTCATAGATATTGGTGCAAACGTCCTTGCAAACGCATGTGGTCCATGTATAGGACAGTGGAGCAGACCTGAGTTAAAGAAAGGTGAGCCTAATACCATTGTTACATCCTATAACAGAAACTTTCCAGGCCGAAACGATGGAAGAAGGGAAACGATGAATTTTATAGGTAGTCCAGAGCTCGTTATAGCTCTTGCCCTTGGAGGAAGACTTTCGTTTAGTCCACTTACCGATGAATTAACTGCAAATGATGGAACAAGATTCAAGCTAAAGCCTCCTAAAATAGCGCCTGAAATTCCAGAAAGGGGTTTCAAAGATGTCACTGATATTTATATTGCACCAGCTACTGATCCCAACAGTGTAGAAGTAATAATTAACAAAGATAGTGATAGGTTACAAGAACTCCAACATTTCCCAAAATGGGATGGCAAAGATTTTGAGAAATTACCAATATTAGCAAAAGTAAGGGGAAAGTGTACAACAGACCATATTTCACCAGCCGGACCCTGGTTAATGTACAGAGGACATTTAGACAAGATAAGTGATAATTTACTTCTTGGAGCAGTGAATGCTTATAGGGATGGTGAAGTAGGTAGAGGCAAAAATACTCTTAACAGTAAAATTGAGTCGTTCCCTCATATAGCTAGAGAGTACAAAAAAAGAGGTCTGAAATGGATCATAGTGGGAGATAATAATTATGGAGAGGGCAGCAGTAGAGAGCATGCTGCCATGACTCCAAGGTATCTTGGATGTGCGGCTGTAATTGCCAAAAGTTTTGCCAGAATACATGAAACCAATCTTAAGAAACAAGGAGTACTAGCTTTGACATTTGCAGATCCATTGGATTATTCCAAAATTATGGAAGATGACCGGATTAGTATAATTGGATTAAATAATCTCAACATCACGTCGACGGAAGAGGGGAAGAAATATCTTTACGACATTCTTATAATGGATCTCAGCTCGAATGGTTTCGGGCAGGTTCAGCACTTAATATCCTGCATTCAATGGAACAAACCTCTCTTTGAGTAGATAAATTGGAGTTGGAGTGTCACTTAATTCGTATTCATCGGCGGACTATCTGACTTCAATGTTTTCATGACAACATCCCAAGGAGTAACTATGTAGTTATGCTCTTCTTCTTTTTCATTGCTTTTCAAGATTAAGCATGGATTGCGTATATCCATCAAAAGTTCTGCTGCCTTGCTTACAGTAGTGTTAGATTTAACCTGAGCTATCGATATTATGTCCAAGTGATTGATGATACTTATGTCTCCTAAGCCTGTAGTTCCATTCTTGCGTAGACTCTCCCTTCCGTTATGACTAAATAGAAACTCTAGTAT
>WNFX01008506.1_pt1 | contig 11038 bp, 9 predicted proteins | sample 5400111 | NCBI WGS metagenome assembly WNFX01 (sample SAMN13153363, study PRJNA577476) | soil metagenome | isolation source: 40 cm soil or saprolite under grassland replicate 1 | place: USA:California | collected 2016-06-15
CTGATCAACAATCTTGTGTATCCGCTGCCGCACGCCGACGGGCTCAGCCTGGGAGTGCACTTCACAAAAACGTTGTGGGGGACGTTTTTGCTGGGCCCGACGGCGACGTACGTCGAAGGCAAAGACAATTACGAAAAGAATCGCTTGCCGATTGCGGATTTCGCGCATAGCGCGAAAATGCTGCTGCCGGAAATCGAGGAAAGCGACCTGCAACTGGGGTACTCTGGGCTGCGGCCGAAGCTTGTTCCTCCTGGTGGAAAGGGCATCGCGGATTTCGTGATTACGCGCGACACAAACGTGCCGCAGGCGATTCACCTGGTGGGCATGGAGTCGCCGGGGCTGACGGCGGCACCGGCCATTGCGGTGCACGTTTCGAAAATGGTTGGGGAAGTTCTTGCATAGGATTATTCGACAACCATTCGCACGAACTTCTTTTTTCCTAATCGCAGATCGTATTCCGCGGCGACGCTGCCGTCGAATTTTGCTGCTGAGTCACTTAAGACCTCTCCGTTGACTTCAAGACCGCCTTGTTCTATTAGGCGTGCAGCTTCAGCAACCGATTCGCTTTGGCCCACATATTTCAACAACTGGCACCACTTAGGCGAGAGAGTGCCAACGATCCCGTGGGAATGCACCAAATGCGTTTTTTCACGGATCAACCGGATTATGGGAACTTCCTTGGGCGTTTGACGGTCGCGGAAGACGCGCTGGAAGTCTTCGGCGGCCTTGCGGGCGGCGTCTCGACCATGGAAGTCTGAGATGACTTCTTCGGCGAGGCGCATCTTTGCGTCCATAGGATGCAATTTGCCGCCGGCGACTTCCTGCTTCAGGGCCGCGATTTCTTGGGGCGCGCGATCGGTGAGGAACTCGTAGTAAGACCACATGAGTTCGTCAGGAATGGACATCAGCTTGCCGAAGATTTCGCTTGGGGCTTCAGTGATGCCGACGTAATTGCCGAGGCTCTTGGACATTTTGCGCTGGCCGTCGAGGCCAACAAGAATTGGCATGGTCAGAATGGCTTGTCCAGGCAAGCCATATTCGCGCTGGATCTCGCGGTGCACGAGCAAGTTGAACTTTTGCTCCGTAGCGCCCAGCTCAACATCGGACTGTAGTTTTACGGCATCCATCGCCGTCAGCAAAGGATACAGAAGCTCATGGACGGAAATGGGCTGGCCTTTGTCCAGCCGCGAACGAAAGTCTTCGCGCTCCAGCATGCGCGCCAGTCGATAGTGGGAACAGAGCCGAACGATGTCTTCGGCGGACATTTTGCTCAGCCACTCGCTGTTGTAGCGCACTTCCGTTTTTTTCTCGTCGAGGATTTTGAAGACCTGTTCGAGATAAGTCTTGGCGTTAGCGTCGACTTGCTCGGACGTCAGCGGCGGGCGCGTTTCCGATACGCCCGTAGGGTCGCCGATCATCGCCGAGAAGTCACCGATCAGGAAGATGGCGGTGTGCCCGAGGTCTTGAAAATGTTTTAGTTTGCGAAGGACTACGGTGTGGCCCAGATGAATGTCAGGAGCTGTTGGGTCCACGCCGAGATAAACGCGCAGCGGTTTTCCGCTTTTCCCGGACGCTTCGAGTTTAGCTTTCAGCTCGGCTTCAGGAATGATTTCGGCTACGCCTTTTTTCAGGTAGGCGAGCTGTTCTTCGACGGGTTTGAGTTTCGGTGACGTCATGGAATGAATTCAGTTACTAAGCACGCGGCGGCCGGCGATTTTGAATTTTCCCTCCAAAACGATTCGAACCGCTTGGGAATAAATGCGATGCTCCTCCTTCAGGATTTTTTCGGAGAGGGTCGCCTCAGTGTCGTCGTCGAGCACGGGAACGGTGGCCTAGGATGCGGTTTGGATATTTGGCGACAAAAAATGGGGAGAGCAGCCGCATGTATCCCGCCAAACAAATCAGATCAACTTTGTGTTCGTCGAGAACGGTGGCGACCTTGCGATCGTAAGCTTCGCGCTCCAAGCCTTTCGAAGGGATCACGCGCGTGCGAATGCCGCGCGATTCGGCGCGCTGGATGCCCGGTGCGCCTTCGCGATTGCTGATGACGACGGCGATTTCCGCATTGGGAATGCGGCCCGCCGCGATGCTTTCCGCGAGCGCCTCGAAGTTCGAGCCGCGGCCGCTTAAGAGCACGCCTATGCGCTTGTTCATAAACGAAAAACGTTAACACAATTTCAGCGGTACTCGAAACCCCGGGCGTTACGCCAAAGAGACAAGAAGTAGAACTTTAACGCAGACTCGACGATGCGATTGCCTGTCTTGAGGGGCGTCACGCTAAACCCTGAGTTAGTCTGCTTCTGCCCACCCCCCCACTTGAGGCGACGTCCTGGTTCAAATCGCTTGAGCCAACATCACACCACGCGGCGTTGATCAACGCTCCAGCGGGGAGGCATCGCCGCCACCACCACCTTGACATCAGGGAATTCACGTTGTTAACTCGGCCGCGAGGAGACCTTTCCCATGACACCTAGAGCCCGCGTCGTCGCCGCTCTTCTAGCCGCAACACTGATGATTTCTTCAACCTCGGCCCTCCGGGCGCAGGATGCTGCTCACGAACTCACCGCCATGGACGAGTTCCAGATCCAGCTTCCCACCGATCCGCAAATCTCCCCCGACGGGAAAAGAATCGTCTACGTGCGCCGCTTCGCCGATCCCATGACAGACAAACGCTATTCGAATCTTTGGATCATCAATTCCGATGGAACCGACCATCGTCCGATCACCACCGGCAACCGCAGCGATGCTTCTCCACGCTGGTCGCCGGATGGTACACGCCTGGCCTATCTTTCCGACGCCGATGGCAAACAACAAATTTACGTGCGCTGGATGGACACCGGCCAAAGCGCGCGCATCACCAATCTCGAACAGGCTCCCGACGCTGTCGCCTGGTCGCCCGACGGAAAAATGCTTTCGTTTTCTGCTCTCGTTCTTGGCAAAGGTCCGCACGTCGCCGACCTGCCAGCGCCGCCCTCCGGCGCAAAGTGGGCTGATCCTCCCACCGCATACGACCGCCTGGTCTATCGCTTCAACGGGACAGGCTATCTCAAGCCCGGCTACATGCAGGTCTTCGTCGTCGATAGCGAAGGCGGCGCACCGCGGCAGGTCACCAATGGCAATTTCCCGAACGGTGGCAACGAATTCGGCCCCTCTCGGGCTTCCTGGACGCCTGACGGCAAGTTTCTGATCGTTTCTGTCAATCGCCACCCCGAATCCGATCACGCATACCTCGACAGTGAAGTCTACGAGTTCAGTGTTGCCGACGGAGCCTTGCGCGCGCTCACGAATCGCAAGGGGCCGGATAATTCTGCGGCGGTTTCATTCAACGGAAAGTTTATCGCTTACACCGGTTACGACGACCGCTACCAAGGCCATCAAACCACCAAGCTTTACTTGATGAATCGCGACGGGTCCAACTCACACGCTCTCTCCGATAAGCTCGACCGCGACGTCCAGGATCCCCAGTGGGCTTCAGATAGCAGCGGCGTCTACTTCCGCTATGACGATCAAGGTGACTCCAAGGTCGGTTTCTATTCCGTCGATGGCGCTTTCAAGAAAATTGCTGATCACCTGGCCTCCACAACGGGCGCCGGGGGCAGCGGCACTTTTTCCCTTTCGCGCACCGGCACGATTGCTCTTACCTATGGACGTCCAGACAATCCCGGCGACATCGCTGTCTCCAATATGGGCGCCATGAAAGTTCTGACCTCCTTGAATCAGGAATTGCTTGCACAGAAAAAACCGGGCCACGTCGAAGAGGTCACCTACGAATCCTCAAAGGACCACCGCAAAATCCAGGGTTGGATCGTCCACCCGCCCGATTTCGATCCCACGAAGAAATATCCTCTCGTTCTTGAAATTCATGGCGGGCCTTTCGCCGACTATGGCGACCGCTTCGATTTCGAAAAACAAGTGCTTGCCGCGCGGGGCTACGTGGTTGTCTATGTCAATCCCCGTGGAAGCACCAGTTACGGTGAGAATTTTGCCAATCTTATCCACCACGCCTACCCCGGCGACGATTTTGACGACTTGAACAGCGGCGTCGACGCTGTCATCGCCAAGGGCTACATCGACACCCACAATCTCTTCGTCACCGGCGGCAGCGGCGGTGGCGTCCTCACGTGCTGGACCATCGAGCACACCGATCGTTTCCGCGCCGCGGCTTCACTCTATCCGGTCATCAATTGGTACAGCTTCGCTCTCACGTCCGACATCCCTTTCATCACCAAGTATTGGTTCCCCGGTCTTCCTTGGGAAAACACCGACAACTACATGCAGCGTTCGCTCACCAACCTCGTCGCCAAGGTCAAGGCTCCTACGCTGGTCATGACCGGCGAAGCCGACTACCGCACCCCCATTTCCGAAGCCGAGCAGTTCTATGAAGCGCTGAAACTTCTCAACGTGGAAACTGTCCTCGTCCGCGTTCCCGAAGAGCCCCACGGCATCAGCCGCCGCCCCAGCCATCACATCGCCAAAATGCTCTATATTGCCGGCTGGTTCGAACAACACAGATCAAAGGAGTAGCCCAGCCCGCATTTATGTTGCGTTTATCTTCATCGCTATATACATAGCTGCGCCCGGTCTTCGACAAGAAGCAGAAAAGCAAAGAGAGAGAGAACATCATGCGTAAACCTTTCACCGTTCTCACAATTTTCGGTTCACTCGCAATGGCGATGACTTCTTGCGCCGTGGCATTCTCCCGCCCGGCCACGGCAGCGCCTGCCGGCTCCGGCTACCATGTGATCAAGACCGTCCCTGTCGGCGGCGACGGAGGTTGGGATTACGTCTATGTGGACAGTGCTGCCCGCCGCGTCTACGTGTCGCGCGGTACCCACGTCGTCGTTCTCGATGCTGACTCCTACGCCGTTGTTGGTGACATCCCCGACACCCAGGGCGTCCATGGCATCGCCATCGCTTCCGACCTTGGCCGCGGCTTCACCAGTAACGGCCGCGCCAACACCGTCACTGTTTTCGATCTCAAAACTCTCAAAGCCATCAGCACGGTCCAAACCGACGCCAATCCCGATGCCATCCTCTATGAACCCGTCACCAAGCGTGTCTTCACCTTCAACGGCCGCGGCAAGAACGCCACCGCCATCAACGCCGCTGATAGCACGGTAGCTGGCACGATCCCTCTCAATGGCAAGCCCGAATTCGCCGCTGCTGACGGCAAGGGCGGCGTCTATGTCAACAACGAGGATACTTCCGACCTGTATCACGTTGACGCGCAAAGCCTCAAGGAACTCCACCACTGGCCTCTCGCGCCGTGCAAATCTCCTTCCGGCCTCGCCATCGACGTTGCCAATCGCCGCCTCTTCTCCGTCTGCGATGAAAAAGTCATGGCCATTGTGAACGCCGATACCGGCAAAGTTGTCGCCACGCCCGCCATCTGCGAAGGTCCGGATGCCGCTGGGTTCGATCCCTCGACCGGCTATGCGTTCGCCTCCTGCGGCGATGGCAACCTCACGGTCATCCACGAAGATTCGCCTGACAAGTTCACCGTTGTCGAAAATGTCCCCACCAAACGCAGCGCCCGCACCATGGGCCTCGACTTGAAAACACACAACATCTTTCTTCCTGCCGCGGACTTTGATCCGCCCGCTCCCGGTGAGCGCCGCGGCAAAATGAAGCCTGGCTCCTTCGTCATCGTTGTAGTTGGCAAGTAATTCGAATCCAGGCGGCGTCAGCCCGCTTCTCCAAAAACAAAAGCGCCCGGTGAGTGGGTCACCGGGCCGCCTTTTGTTGGGGGGATTGAGGGAACTTTTAGTGCACCATGCCGGCGTTATGTGCGCCTGCCGCGAATGAGAAGCTCGCACCCGCTGCCTGCGGCACCCACCACATCTTCCGCACCCAGCCGTGCTGGCTCACCATCATGCGCTTGCCAAGGTAGTCCATAAACGCTGGGCTCACCTGCGTTGCCGCATAAATCGCGTTCGAATTCGCGAACGGGCGCAGAAACGGATTTGCCTCCTGCCCGTACCCGCCCACGACCGCCCTGTGCGTCGACCAAGCATCGAAGGCCGCACCGCTGTGCCCCGCCAACAGCAGCCCATACCAGATCTTCCTCTGCCGGGGTGTTTCCTGCGGCCGCGTGTACACCGGCTTCACCGGCTGAAAAGGCAGCCCCGCTGGGCTCGGAGCGATCGGCTCCGCATCGGTTTTCACCTTGGGTGCTGGCGCGGATGGCAAGGATGCAAGGGCTACAGAATCTCTTGTCGCGCTGTCGGAAACTATTGCTGGCGAATCGTTCACCACTCTTGCCACGTCGTCCATCTGCGGGATGGAACAAATCAGGAGAAGCGCCGCAACAACCATTTGCCACCTCAGTATTGTGCGTGAGTGTTGCAAGTCCATCCCCACTCGCAATGAGGGGAATATACTGGCCAAAAGGTCAGGTGGCACTGGCCCATTGGTCACATTCTTATTAGTACTTCCTCTAGCTCCGCGGTTTGCGTTTTTTCAAACGGCAGTACTAGGACATAAATGTGAAAATGTTTTACTTTTTTTCCCCCGCAGGTAACGCCCATCGAATAGGCGCAAACCCCAGATGACTGTGTACGCGACTCTGCTATAATCCGCTTATTGATCCCGGCCCTGCCGTGGTCACACGAAACGATGCCCGGCAACGACTCCTCCGCCGCCAAGCGCGCTCGCGTTCCGCAGCGCAGTCTCCAGCCTCCCCGCTTTATCGTCATTGAAGGTCCCTTGGGCGTCGGCAAAACCACTCTTGCCCGCATCCTCGCCGAACGCCTCCACGCCCGCCGCATCTACGATTGCGAAGACAACCCCTTTCTCGCCGACTTCTACAAAGCCAAGCCCGGCTCCGCTCTCCGCGCTCAGATGCACTTCCTCATCGAGCGCCAAAAACGCCTCCGCGAAGCCCTTGCCGTCGAGGCTCCCGGCCCGGTCCTCTCCGATTTCCTCATGGAAAAGGACCGCATCTTCGCCAATCTCAATCTCGATGACTCCGAACTCAAGCTTTACGAACGCTATTACGAAGCCCTCACCGCGGGCCTTCCCGCTCCCGATCTGGTCATCTATCTCCAGGCCAAGCCTGAAGTCCTCCGCGCCCGCATTGCCAAAAAAGCCTCCCGTGACGAATCCCACATCGCCCCCGAGTACGTCGAGGAAGTCGCCCGTGCCTACGAACATTTCTTCTTCCGCTATGCCGCCTCCGACCTTCTCGTCATCAACACTTCCGACATCGACTTCGTCGAGCGGAGCGACGACCTCCAGCAGCTTCTCCGCCGCCTCCAGGATCCCGTCAAAGGCACCCAATACTTCCTTCCGTTAGGGGCCGAATGAGTCGCGTCGTAGCTTAGCCCTGTAGATCTTTAGACGTGAGGCTTTCTCTCCCTTGCGCCATGCACACAAAAAAACGGCGAAGCTCCACCTCTCTTTGGTGGAAGCCTCGCCGTTTTGTCATTTATAGGATTTGGCAGTGTCCTGTTTCAACCGCGGAGCACGCTGTCCTATCGGCTAGTAGGAGGGATGATTGGAATAAACGAATTCTTCTCCCGTGGAGTCTCCTGGAAAATACCAGATCTTGAGGGCCATAGGTGAGTCGCCCGGGCGTTCTTCAAGTTCAAAAATGGATTCGTCCGGTGTTTCGCCCCTGTAGCTCGGAATCGTCAGAATCGTTGCCAGGATTTGGTCTTCATCAGCATTCCAAATCTGCACGATGTGCCGGTTGGACGGGCTATCGGCCAGTTTGAACACGTAAGTTCCCGCCGGCAGAACCTGCCCGGGGACTTGCACTGAATCGCTGAAGGTAACGATGGTCTTCTTGTTCCATTGATCCGCTCTAGCACCTGGGGCGAGTGTGGCCCCAAACAGCATAGTGACCAGCACTGCGCACAATAGAAGTACGCCTCCTCTCAGAGTTTGCATGCTACGACCCTCCTAGTTGGAATGACTGGGCGAACGGGCGGGGTAGGTGGCTGGAAACTGCACTGGGGGCGGCCGAAGCCAGGGACCTTTCAGGATCTGCACAATCGCGCAGGTCGATAAGCTCCCGTTTACTTCTGCCTTCTCCGTGGGATGCGCCCACCTCACCTCAGGTTGCGCCCGTGGGCCCGCGCCTCAAATTTTCTTCTTAGTGCCGCAATTCGTGGAATTTTCTGCCCTTCGTCCCTAATCCGAGGCCACCCGCCGCCCGTCATTTAGAACGGAGCAAGCCGACGCTTTTTCTTCCCTTTCGCTCCTGCCAAAGGGTCGGCTTGCGCAGAGAGAAATCTCTCTTCTCTTCACCTTGCTTTCCTGTCGTCCTCAACGTGGGGTCGCCCTACTTCCTCTGCCGGCTCATTCCCGTCAGCACCCTCAACTCTCCGACAACTAACATATCCTCGTTCACCGCCATCTCGTTCCGCACCAAGTGAGCGTCCCGTTGCTCCCGGTCGGAACCTGTCCGGTATCCTTCGATGCGCAGGATCACGTCTTTTTCGTGTTCGAGCCGCCCGGCGTTCTTCATGGTCACCAAAAGCTTCCTGGAATCGTAATGCACGGTCATCTGCTTCGACCGCGCGGCGCACCAAATCCGCAGGTCTCCAATCGCCGTCTCCTTGCAGGTCAGCGTCTCTTCTTGCGTAATCTCATTCCACTCGGCGCACTTCGCGAAAATGGCGTCCTTGAAATGTTTCCAAACCCGGGGAGCGCGCGCGATGGCCGTCGCCAGATTGTGGTTGTCTTCGTATCTCTGCTCTTCTTCCGTGAGCTTCGCGGCCAGGTATTCCTGCGCCGACTGTCTTGTGGTCTCGTCCATCGTTCCGCCCTGCCCCCGTTGGTTCCATCCCCAGTGGTAGCATTTTACACGACCTCGAATCACGCGGTCGCACCGTCGACAGGCAGGAGGCTCAAGGTTAACGCTTGAGAAGAATTTGGAGGGCCTCCGCTTTTATCGACCACCCCTGGGAAATGCGTCCCCACTTCTGCGTGTGGGGCTTTTGACTCTACCTCCATCTTTTTTGTTCCACGCTCCCTTTTTACGAATTTTGCCTTTTCCCGTGCTGCATCTCCATTCGTGAACTTCAACCTTAAACCTTTAACCTTCAAACCTTTAGCCTGTCAACATTTGGTGGCGGTAGGGGGTGTCCTCAACCTTTCAACCTTCAAACATGTCGCCACGGACCCCCGGTAACGGGCCACTTCTCCGGAGTGGTAGAATGCCCGTCGGTCCGATCCGGAGGATTGAGATGAGGACAAGAACGAAAACTTTCGTGGTTCTTGCGTTGCTCTTCGCGGCGCTGATTTGCAGTTCAGCGGCGAGGGCACAGCAACAGCAAGACTTCTCCAAGGTGCAGATCAAAGTAACCAAAGTTTCCGGCAACATCTACATGCTCGAAGGAGCGGGCGGAAACATCGCGGCGTCTATCGGCGAAGATGGCATCGTCATCGTGGACGACCAGTTTGCTCCGTTAGCCGAGAAAATCCAGGCTGCCCTGAAAGACCTGAAAATTACCGACAAGCCCGTGCGCTTCGTCATCAACACGCACTATCACGGAGATCACAGCGGCGGCAACGAGCTCTTCAGCAACGCCGGTTCCACGGTGATCGCGCAGGATAACGTTCGCAAGCGCCTCGAGTCCGGCGGCACCGCCGGGAATGGCGGCTCAATCAAAATGGAAACCAAGCCGGCGCCTAAGGCCGCGCTGCCCATCATCACCTTCGAGCACGATGTGACCGTACACCTCAACGGCGAGGATATTCGCGCGCTGCACTTCCCCTCTGGCCACACCGACGGCGACTCCATTATTTTCTTTCCAAAAAACAACGTCGTGCACATGGGCGACGATTTCGTGCGCTACGGCTTTCCGTTCATTGACGTGGCCAGCGGCGGCAGCGTCCAGGGCATGATTGACGCGATGGAAAAAGCCACCGCGCAATTGCCAGCGGACGTGAAAGTGATTCCCGGCCATGGCGCGCTCTCCAACCTCGACGACGTCCGCGCCTTCACCAAAATGCTGAGAGAAACTTCCGCTGTCGTGCAGAAAGCCATCAACGATCACAAAACCCTCGAGCAGATGAGGCAGCAGAAAATTCTCGAACCCTGGGCGAAATGGAAAGGTGATTTCGTCAACGATGACGCTTTCATCGAAACTCTCTACAACTCGCTCACCGGCCACAAGGGCGAGTTCATGAAACACAACTGAAGGGGGAAATGTAGGGGCCGGGCTTCAGCCCAGCGCAGTAGTCTTTTGAGTTTTGTAGGGGCACGATACATCGTGCCGTCCGCGGTGCGTTCTAAAGTTGCCGCCGCGACCCATTTTGAAATGAAGCGAATTGTTTCTCTATTTTCAAATGTCGGTTTCCCCTTTTCGCTTCAGGGCCGTGCGTTCGGCGAGAAAAATCCGATCGGCAAATCGCGCGCCGTGCGCAATCCTGCTGGTGCGTCAAGAATTACCGGAATCGAATTCACCACCACCGACGCCGTGGCGATGTCGCCATGCGAGCCGCCCGGAATCGTCAGGCTGATGTTCGGATGGCCCGTCAGCGAAATCATGTCCGCGGGATCTTTCGCGCCGACGTACATCTGCAATTCGAGATACACGAGTTCTTTTCCGTCTTTCGAGAGCCCGCGCCCGATCTGGTGAACGCCCGCCGCCTGGCCCGCTTCGACGGTCAGGTATTCGGTCTGCACGCGTTCCGTGGCGATTTTTGGCTCGATCGTTTCGGTGATTTGCTCGACAGCCAAATTCAAACTGTCCGCCACCATGGCGACGGACTCCGGCAAACCCACGTGCTTGATCACGCCGGCTCGTACTTGCGCGCGAAATTCCTCGACGGTCATTCCCGCGCCGATTTTTTTCTGCAACGGCAACCGGCGCTTCGAAGCGTCCACCACGCGCAGCGCCTTGGCATGTTCGATGCGCTGCGAAACAGCCGCGAGCGTCACCACCAGCTTGTCCATCACGAAGCCGGGATTCACGCCCGTGCCCACCAGCGCTACGCCCATCTCTTTTGCGGCCACATCCAGCTTGGCTGCCAGCTCCGGGTGCGTTCGAAACGGATACGACAATTCTTCGCAAGTCGAAACGATGCA
>WNFX01019752.1_pt1 | contig 11038 bp, 11 predicted proteins | sample 5400111 | NCBI WGS metagenome assembly WNFX01 (sample SAMN13153363, study PRJNA577476) | soil metagenome | isolation source: 40 cm soil or saprolite under grassland replicate 1 | place: USA:California | collected 2016-06-15
CCTCGATGCCGTTGTAGAAATGGTCGCCCGCGACGATCGCAACTTCGCACGGGCCCCCCGCACGCTCGGCATAGCCCTCGACCGGATACAGCTCCTTCGGCTCCAGGCTGCCCCGCACATAGAGCACAGGACATTTGATCGTGGGAGCGAGCGCAAGAGTGTCGGGCAGCGTGGTGACGCGATCGACATAGCTCTCCGCGGAGATGACGTACCACCAATTCGGCACGGTGATGAGCTCCTTGCCGCGCCCCGCCGCAACGAGCGCCTGCGCATTCGACATCGTCGCCTCATAGCCCTCACCCGCCAGCGCCTTCTGTGCGGGAATGCTCTGCTCGCCCGCGCAGCCGCGAAATGCGGAGAGCAGCACCAGCGCCGGCGTTTCGGGGTGCTGAGACGCATGCGCGACGCCGAGCATGCCGCCGCCCGAATGTGCGATGGCGACCGGCGCAAGGAAGCCGCGGTCCGCCATCCAGCGCGCCGCGTAGTTGTTGTCGAGCTGCAGCGCGCCGCCCTCGGGCGCGCGGGAATTGCGAATGCTCAAGATGTCGTGGCCGCGCCGGTTGAACGCGAGGCATGCGAAGCCCAGTTCCGTGAGCACGGGCGGCAGCCAGCGCGGCGCGCCGACGTAGAAGTTCATCGTGTTGCCGTGGAACAAGAGCACGCCGCCGCGGGAGGGTCTGTCCTCCGGCCAGTGGAACGCGCCGTCGAGCGGCGTCGTGTCGGTGGCGATCGTGGTCAGTTCGGTGCGCATTGGCTTCCTTGGACGTCGTGGGACCAGCGGGGGCGTCCCCAGCATCCCAAGGCGAAGGCCCGCCGCCAAGAGCTTCGAGCAGGCGGTCATCAGAGTCATGCTCGACACCTTCAACAACTCTGAACTGCTGGGCACCAGGCGCTTCGGCTCCGGCAATGTCCTCCTCACATACGAGCCGGCCGCCCTACCGGGCGGCCGGCTCGGCACGACCTCGGCGGCCAGCAGACCCACGCAGGCGGGGCACCAGCGCGCCGAGGCGCGCCAGACACCGCTCCAGCTCTTCCCGGTCGCGGCCAAGCACGTTCGGCAGCCGCCGCTAGTTGACCCTCGTGTAGATCAAGTCGAAGTCGTGCTCCCAGCTCGATCCATCCGGCGACTTCTCCCATGCGCCCCTGATCGAGCTGCCATCGTCACTGAGCGTCCCCGAGAAGCGTTGCCAGAAGCCCGGCGCCTCTCTCCAGGCCTTCCAGATGCGCTCGCCGAAGCTCATCTGGTACACGCGTGAGACCCCCCGCGAATCGTAGTGGAGGATGGTGTAGGTCTCGGACGAGTCGTCGCGGCCGATGATCCAGGTCCCGCTCGGCGCGGGATCCGGAGCCTCGTCGTGGTAGCGGAGATAGGCGCCGCCTTCGAGCCACTCGAAGGTCGCCCGCCCTCGCTGACCTGGAAACTGCGGGACCTCGATATCCCATTCTCCGATCAGCGTCTCGAGCGGCTTCAGCGCCGGATTGGGCGGTAGTCGCGACATGGCTGGTCCTCCAACTTCTGCATTGCCGCTCCAAACATAGAACATAGGCTGTTGACGGCAACGCTGCGTGGGCATGAACTGCGGAGGATCGGCAGCGCTGATTGGTGATGCCGACGATGATGAAGCGGCGGTGACCTGCGGGATGGCGACGTGCGAGGGCCCCGCGCACTGGTGGACCGGCGTGTGCCCGGCGTGGAGACTGCCCGCACGCCGCCCTGCCTGCATCGCGCTGGGCTCCCGGCCGGTGCGGTGGCTGTGGCCACGCCGTACCGACCGGAAGACGGTGCTCAGGCCGCGAACCTCAGCGCCATGGAAGCGACCACCGGTGCCAAGTACGCCAATGGATACGGTATGTGCGAGTACCAGCGCGCCCGTACCACGGTGACGACGGCCCCGGTGAAGTACAGCACCAGGCCGATCTCGGCCATGACGGCGATGACCGGCACGAACAGGCCGACCAGCAGGCCCGCCGCCCCTGCGGCCTTGGCCGTACCGAGCCAGGGCCACCACGAGTGGGGGACGCCGTAGTCGGTCAAGGCCTGCACGACCCACTTCGCACGGAAGAAGAGGGCGGCGGCCGAGTAGCCCACCCAGGCGGCGGCCAGGATGGTGACGACGACGTAGACGGTGGACATTGGTTCCTCCTCCTTTGGTGCAAGGGTCTCCATGCGTCTATCCCGTGGACGAGATAGGGCCCCTGGGCGTGACGGAGGTCAGGCGGGAAGACGGAGCCGCTGGCGCCTGGCGTAGGCGAACTTGGTCGGGCCACCGACGTCCAGGGCGAGCCGCATCCGGCCCTCGGCGTCCACCACGCTGGTGACGAGGTAGAGCGGCTCGTCGCCGACGTGGAACAGCAGGCCGGGCTCGCCGTTGACCTCCACCTCGGTCGCCGTGAGGCCTGGCAAGCCCTTCTCGTGGATTCCGACAAAGAAGCGGAGGATCCTGGCCGGCCCCACGATGGGACGGCGCGGAGTGGGGAGCTCGCCGCCGGCGTCGGCCACCAGAACGGCGTCCTCGCGGAGCAGGCCGACCAGCGAGGCGGCGTCGCCCGTGTCGAACGCGGCCCGGAGCGCCGCCACCAGCCGGTGGTGCATCTCCGGGGATGGGCTCGGCTGACGGGCCGGCTCGGCAGCGATCCGCCTACGCGCCCTGGCCAGCAGCTGGCGCGATCCGGCCTCGCTGGCGCCGAGGACTGCTCCGATCTCGGCGTGGCTGAGGCCGACCGCCTCGTGCAGCACCAGCGCCGCCCGTTCGGTGGGAGACAGCCGCTGCAGCATGGTGAGCGCGCCCAGCGAAAGCAGGTCCCGGCGCTCCACGGCTTCCAGCGGGTCCTCGGCGACCGAGTCGCCGGTAAGCACCGGCTCCGGCAGCCAGATGCCGGCGAGCCGCTCGTGCCGTTCCCGGGCCGAACGCAGCTGGTCCAGGCAGAGCCGGGTGACGACCTGGATGAGCCAGGCGCGAGGATCGCGCACCTCTTCGGCGGCCCTGGCGTAGCGAAGCCAGCTCTCCTGGACCACGTCCTCGGCGTCGGCCGGCCGGCCCAGCAGCCGGTACGCGACGGAGAAGAGCAGAGGGCGCAGCGCGGTGAAGGCAGCTTCGGGGGAGTCGGTGCCGGGCTCGGTGGTGCGGGTGCGCCCCATCACCCTGCCCACGATACGGCGGCTGTTCGCGCGGGTAGCCAGGGATCATCTGGTTCACCCGGCCATTACCCGTTCCGCAACAGTCTCAGGTTCCGGACGCGACCTTCACTCGGAGCGCGGCAGGCTGAGTTCATTCGGCTTGCGCCCGAAGGTCGCCTCGAGGAACCGGCCATGGATGAGCAAGCGTTCCGAGTCCTGATGGCGCACAGCGTCGCCGATCTCGTCCACCTCAACGTCCAGCAGGTCCAACTGGTCCCCGAGGATCTGGAGCGCCGTCTTGCCGTCGTGCAGCACGGCTGTGCTTGCGTGGGGCAGTAGCTCCAAGATCTTGCGCCGGATCCCGGCTAAGGCCCAAATGGCCGCCGGCTGGGTGGCGACCTGCACGAGGTCGGCGAGGTTGTGGACCCATGGCCGGCGTTCCGCAGCTGGAACTCGCGCGTGTACCTAGGGTTCGGTCGGGAGGTGAGGGGCGAGCTCAGGCGGACTCGGTGGAGTCGGCGGCTTCGAGGTGGAAGAAGCGTGGAGGTTCGTCGAGGGCCAACGCGTGGAGGATGGTGCGCTGGGGGGTGGTGACCTCGGTCCGCTGGTGGACGAGCCCGGCGCGGCCGCTGAAGCGGCCGAGGTGCATCTTGTCCAGCTCACAGCGGATGCGATGCCAGGTCTTGCCGGTGCCGTTCTCGGCGATGCGGATCAGGAGCAGGCTCAGCCAGCAGAGCAGCACGTGGGCTCGGATGCGCTCCTGGCGTCGGTGGTAGACGGGACGCAGGTCGAGCGTGGTCTTCATGTCGCGCCAGGCCCGCTCCACCTGGAGGAGCTGCTTGTAGCCGAGCGCGACCTCCTCGGCGGAGAGGGTGGGGTCCGAGGTCCGGAGCAGGAACTTGCCGTCCAGGCGCTGCTCGGCGGCCACCGCGGCCCGGTCTGTGCGCAACCGGATGGAGGTCCCTGAGCCGGCGACGCGCAGGAAGCGGCTGAGGCCGGGCTTGGCGCGCAGCGACTGGAGGAGCGCCAGGCGTTGGTCCAGCGGCTTGGCGTCGGAGCCGGCGATGGCCGACTCCAGCTGCTCCAGGATCTGAGCCCGGACGGCCTGGTCGCGTTCGGCGGCCTCGGGGTTGCGGCAGATCACGAAGCGGTCGCGCATGCTGCCGTCGTCCAGCACCACCTCCTTGAGCTCGAGGTTGCCGGCCACCTTGTGGTAGCGGCCCGGACGGGCGAGCGCGCTCTCCGCCTCCTTGGAGCCGGCGCGCAGCTTCTCGCCGGTGATGTAGTGACCGCCCGCCCGCTGCAGGTAGCGCCGGTTCTCGGCCGAGTTGAAGCCGGTGTCGGTCACCCAGACCACCCGGCTCAGCTTCCAGGCCCGGAGGTCGTCCTTGACTTGCCGGATCAGCTCCTGGTCGGAGGCGTTGCCGGGCCAGGTCCAGACCCGGATCGGGATGCCGTCGCGGGTCACGGCCAGGCCGATGACGACCTGGGGCAGATCGCGGCGTTGGTCCTTGGAGTGTCCGTAGGTGCGGAAGCCCTTGTCAGCGTCGTTGGTGGGCGGGTCGGGCTCGTCGGTCTCGAAGTAGGTGGAGGTGGTGTCGAAGAAGAGGAGGTCGACCTCCAGGTTGAGGAGGTCGGCGAGCGCCCAGTAGACCTGCTGAGCGAGCTCGGTCTCGATCGCCAGGAGCCAGTCCATGGAGCGGTAGCAGCGGTCGTCGTCGAGCTCGAGGAGGCCGGGGATGACGACCTTCTCGCTCACCCATTCCGCGCAGCCGAGCTTGGAGAGGGGTTCGAGGGCCCGGTTGCAGACCATGGCGAACAGCGCTCGTTCGGCCAGCGGGTCGAGGCGGCGGCCGCGGAGCAGTCGGGCCAGGATCTGGTCCAGGCCGAGTCGTCGCCAGAGCTGGTCGAGGAGCCAGGCGCCGCCGAGGGGTCGGGAGTCGAGGAAGAGGAGCTCGGGAGCCTGGACGGCGAGGGCCTGGTCGGGTGGGAGGGCGCGAGAGAGCGAGCTGATGAGACGACGGATGGCGTCGCGATCGAGCTGGTCCTCGCGGCCGAAGTGGTAGAGGACCTGGACGCTGGAGCGGCCGGCCTTGGCGTCCCACTGGTTGTGGGCGAGCTGGAGGTAGCGGACCGAGGAGCCGTCCCGGTTGCGGCGCTGGGTGGTCCGCAGGTACATGCGCCGGAGGGTACGGCGGAGATATCTAGCTTGTCAACGCCCGGTGAGATTGTCCCGTGTATCTATGCGTTTCGGCCCGTGAGACCAGCGCGCAGGGCCTTTTCAAGTTCAAATCGACCCTCATCGTGTGCCTTCCCAACGCTCCAACTGCGGAACGCGGGCATGGCGGGCGGGCGAGGTTCGACGGTTGCAGCCGGGGCGTCCGAACTTTTGGGACAACGGTGGTCGGCCGCGCCTCTTCCCGTCGGAACACGCCTGAAACCTGTCGTAGAAGGTTCAGCGATCCGTGGGCAGGCTGTGGATGGCACGCTCTCGATCGGCGCGGCCTGGTCGCGTGCAAGCCCGGGTCGTCTCCAGGCGGCGGTGGCCCATGAGCTCGGCGACCAGGACCCGGTCGGTGATCGCCCGTCGCCGACTGGACCGTTCACCGACGGCCGCCAGCTGACGCGCCGGCGCTCACCCCGTGAGCCCGTCCGGCAACGACCCCGGCGCCGGCCATCGTCCGTCCAGGCGCCGCGGGCTGCGGGCGGTCTCGGCGGACCACCCGACCGCGGCCGTCGGTAGGGAGTGCAGGGGACCACGCGGCGGGAGGACGACCAGCAGGGCGGAGGTGGGCATACAGACCCGGTCCCTGTCGGGCTGGGCGAAGTAGTGCGGCACCTGTCGTTGTTCCAAACCGCCGGCCCAACGCGCTAGACTGGCGCGGCCAGCGCGCTGAAACCACCAGCTTATCGGGGCCTCGGGTCCCGCCACGGGGAGTTTGCCGATGTACCTCATCTCCACGGCCATCACGACCAACAAGATCATCGCCGCCGTCGTCGTGCTCGTCGTCATCGCGGGCGCGGCATTCTTCTGGATGCGGTCCCGGTCCGCCGCCTAGCCTTTCACGCGAGGGAGGCGGGGACGCCAGAGCTGTCGGCAGCTGAGAAGAAGGTTCTGCATGCCGCGCAGCATGGTCAGGCCCTTTGGCGGCTATCCGAGGTCGCCTGGACAGGCTCAGCGTTCCTGGCCTCGACCTCCTCGCCGTTCAGGTGCGTTCGAGCACGACCACCGGGATCTCGCGGCTGGTCTTCTGCTGGTACCGGTCGTAGTCCGGCCACTGGTCGCTCATCGTGCGCCAGAGCTCCGGCTTCTCCTCCGGCGTCGCCGTCCGGGCTCGAGCGACGAACCGATCGCCCTTCACCTGCACCTGGACGTCGGGGTTCGTTGCAAGGTTGAGATACCAGGCCGGAGGCTGGTCGGCGCCGCCCTTGGAAGCCACCACCAGGTAGTCGTCCCCGTGTCGGCCGTAGATAAGGGGCGTGCTGCGCTGCTCGCCTGACCGCCGGCCTTTGGTGGTGAGGATCAAGACGGCCGCGCCGTTCCATTCATGGCCCTCGACTCCGTTGGTCTCCACGTACCGCCTGACGTGCTCTGGCCCGAACAGCATTTGAGACTCCTCTTCATTTCAGCGGGCGGTGGCCCGGCGCTGAGCGGAAACCGGGCCTGCCAGCCGCTGCACCGACAGGAGCGCCGCTTCAACCGGGTGCGTTTCGCGGGCATGCTCGCGACGAGTGGATTGACGTGCCTCGAAATCACGGCCATGGTCCCCTCAGCATCGCCGGGCAGGTGCCCGCGGCCGAGCTGCTGGGGGCCGAGCGTGCATGGGTTCGCGCGTTCGGGGAGGCCCTCAGGCCCTACTCGCGCGACGCTACCGGGTACATGAACCACATGTTCGAGTACGAGGAGGACCGCGTGCGGGCGACCTTCGGCGCGGCCAAGCACGACAGGCTGGCGAAGATCAAGGCCGTCTACGACCCGGACAACGTCTTCCACCTCAACGCCAACATCAAGCCCGCGACGTGACCACGGGCTACTTCACTCCGAGCGCCTGGTTGTACTGATCGATCTGAGGCTGGATGGACTGCACCGCCTCGTCCATCGCCTTCTGCGGGGCGGCCTTCTTCAGGATCGCGTTCTCGATGCCGACCTCCGAGGCCTGGCGGGCGGCCGGCATCACGCCGAGCAGGCAGCCCTGGGTGGCCTTGTCCAGCTTCGTGGCGTGGAGCTGGTCGATCGCGGTCCGGAACTGCGGGTACTGCTGCACCCAGGCCTGGTCGGCCGGGTCGTCGAGCGCCTTCTTGTCCACCGGGAAGTAGCCGGTGTGCGTGTGCCAGTAGGCCATGCTGTCCGGCGCCTCCAGGAACTTCACGAACTCCCAGGCCGCCTTCTGCTCGTAGCTGGGCTTGCCGTTCATGACCCACAGCGACGCGCCGCCGATGATGGTGCCGCCCGCGTTCGTGGCGCTGCTCCTGGGGAAGAAGCCGGTGCCGAGCTGGAACTTCACCGCAGACTGATAGCCGCGCAACGCGCCGGTGGACTCCAGGTTCATCGCGAAGCGGCCGGCCTTGAAGGCGTTCTGGGCGTCGGTGGTGTTGCGCCCGGTGTTGAGCGCCAGGCCGTCCGCCACCATCTTGCTCCACCAGTCCACGATCTTCACGTCCTCGGGCTGGTTGACGTTCACCTTCGTGGCGTTCTTGTCGCGGCCGTTGCCGTTGTTGCAGAACTGGAGATCGGCGCGCGCGGTGAGCTGCTCCAGGAACCAGCCGTAGATGGCGGCGCCGAAGCCGTACTGGATGACGTTCCCGGTGGCGTCCTTCTTCGTCAGCTTCTCGGCCGCGACGCGGATCTCGTCGAGCGTCTGCGGCGGCTTGCCGGGATCGAGACCGGCTGCGGTGAACGCGTCCTTGTTGTAGTAGAGCAGCGGTGTGGAGACGTTCCACGGCATCGAGTACAGCTTGCCGCCGATCGAGTAGTAGCCGAGGATGTTCGGCTCGAGGTCGGCCGTCGAGTACTTGTCGTGGTCGATGAACACCTGCATCGGCTGGATCGCCTTGGAGTCGATCATGAAGCGGGTGCCGATGTCGTAGATCTGGACCAGCGAAGGCAGCTGCGCCGGCTGGCCGGCCTGGATCGCGGTCTTGAGCTTGGCCAGTGTGTCGTCGTACGTGCCCTGGTAGACGGGGGAGACGTGGATCTCGCCCTTGTGGGCGTCGTTGAACTTCTGGACCAGGGCGTTGGTCGCGTCCTGGTTGGCGCCCGCGGCGAAGCCGTGCCAGAAGCCGACCTCGACCGGCCTCGTGGGCGGCGTGGCGTTGTCGAGTGGGCTGCTCGGCTGGCTGCTCGACTCGCCACCGCCGCACGCGCCCAGCATGACGACGGCCAGCACGGCCAGGGCACCTTTTCGCATGCTCCCCTCCTCGATGGGAATCAACCTCGAAGGGCTCCGGAAGTGAGCCCACGCACGATGTGACGCTGCCCCAGGTAGATCAGCAGCAGCGTCGGGATCAGCGCCATCACGACGCCGGCCAGGATGAAGTTGGGGGCGGTCGCCGCCTCGGTGTCGCGCAGGCTGCTGATGCCGATCTGCAGCGTCTGCATGGTGGACGTCTTGGTGACCAGCAGCGGCCAGAAGTACTGGTTCCAAGTCTGCAGGAAGGCGTAGATCCCGAGCGAGGCGAGTGCCGGGCGGCTGAGCGGCACGAGGATGGTCCACAGGAATCGCAGGTGGCTGCAGCCGTCCACCAGCGCGGCCTCGTACAGGTCGCGCGGGAAGCTCATGAAGAACTGGCGGAGCAGGAACGTGCCGAAGCCGGCCGCCAGGAAGGGCAGGATCAGCGCCGGGTAGGTGTTGACCAGGCCGTTCTGGGCCATGAACAGGTAGTTCGGGATGATCACCGCCTCCCAGGGGATCATCATGGTGGCCAGGAACGCGCCGAAGGCCAGGTTTCGCAGCGGGAAGCGCAGGAACGCGAACGCGTACGCCGAGAGTGTGGCGGTGGCCAGCTGGCCGGTCGTGACGGCGATCGCGACCACCGCGCTGTTGAGATACTGCCGCCCCAGCGGGATCGCCTGCAGCACGTCCCGAAAGCTTGTCAGCCGGGGGCTGGAGGGCAGCAGCGCGGGCGGGTAGCGGCTCAGCTCCTGCGCGCTCATCAGGCTGCCCGAGATGGCGTACAGCAGCGGGAAGAGGAGCACGAACGTCACCGCCAGCAGCACGGCGTAGACCAGTCCTCTCCGGAGCGCGTGGGTCACCGGTAGAAGACCCTGCGCTCGAGCATGCCGAACTGGATCGCCGTTACGGCGACCACGATCACGAAGAGCACCACGGCCATCGCCGACGACAGCCCGAAGTCGCTGTTCCCGAAGGCGAAGGAGTGGTAGTAGATCGCGTATACCAGGGTGGTCGTGGAGTTGGCCGGCCCGCCCCTGGTCAGGATGTGGATCTGGCCGAAAGACTGGAGGCTGATGATCGTCGTCACGACCAGCAGGAAGAACAGGCTGGGCGTGAGCAGCGGCAGCGTGACGTGGCGGGCCAGGGCGATGCCGCGCGCTCCGTCCAGCCGCGCTGCCTCGTAGACCTCGTCAGGGATCGCCTGCAGGCCAGCCGACAGCACGAGCACGTTGTAGCCGAGCTGCAGCCAGACGCTGGCGATCGCAACGCTGGGCAGCGCGGTGGACGGGCTGGTCAGCCAGCCGACCGGCGGCAGGTGCAGGAGCTGCAGAAAGCCGTTGAAGACGCCGACGCCCGGGTTGTAGAAGATCGCGAAGATCACCGAGGCGGTGGCCACCGAGAAGGCGAAGGGGGTGGCCAGCAGCGTGCGGAAGACGCCGATCGCGGCGATGCGAGCCTGCAGGAGCAGCGCCAGCCCCAGGCCGAGCAGCAGGCTGGGCACGACGGTCATCAGCGCGAAGAGGCCGGTGGCGACCAGCGTCTCCCGGAGCGTCGGCGAGGAGAACAGCTGCTGGTACTGGCGCGTGCCGACGAACAGGGAGGACCGGCCGATGATGTCGTTGCCGTAGAAGCTGAGGACGAACGTCCGGACCAGCGGCCAGAACGTGAAGGCCGCGAAGAGGACCAGGGACGGCGCCAGGAAGAGGAGCGCCACGGCGGCCTCCCGGAGCCGACGACGCGAGCCGACGACCGCCCGTGTCCTCGGCGCATCCCGTACGTCTACTGCGTCCAACTCGCAACGAGATGGTAAGCCCGGACGGTGGACCGTGGGGCCGCCCGGTGCCGCCGGACGCCGAGCGGCCAGCCCACGGTGACGCCGCCGGCGCCGGGCCGGATCCTGCGGCGAGAACGCCCAGGCGGACTGATCCACGAATACGAGCGAGCGTCACGGCACGTTGGCCGACGGGTCGAGGAGGACGTACTGGTGGACGCCCCGCAGCGGCGAGGGGACGCTCACCTCGACCGTCGCCCCGGCCATGGCCTCGACCGTGATCGAGCGCTGCCCTTCGGGCGGCTCGATGAGCTGGGAGCCCTTCGTGCCGGGGCAGCGCTGCGTCTCGTGGAATTCCCGGTCCTCCCGGCTCAGCGTCAGGAGCAGCGTCGTGGCGCTCGCCCGGCCCCGCACGCCGACCTCCTGGTGAAAGGTCCCGGCCGCATCGCACCCGGAGCCGATCAGCCGCTCCAGCCAGTAGAAGTGGCCCTGGCCGGCCAGAGCTCCGCCGGGCTGCGCCTGCAGGCCGACGCGGTTGCGAGCCCGGGCGCTGACCTCGCCCGCGATCACCTGGGGTCCGGTCACGTCCACCTGCTCCTCCAGCAGCCAGCGACACCCGGCCCCCGAACAGTCCACGTGACGGGGCAGCTCGGGGTTCGACGGCGGGCTCTCCTCGATCGCCACCGGGGTGGAGGCCACGGCGCGGGCGGCGGGCGGCGGCTGAGCGCCCGCCCCGCAGGCCAGAAGGGCCGGCAG
>WNFX01006597.1_pt1 | contig 11033 bp, 22 predicted proteins | sample 5400111 | NCBI WGS metagenome assembly WNFX01 (sample SAMN13153363, study PRJNA577476) | soil metagenome | isolation source: 40 cm soil or saprolite under grassland replicate 1 | place: USA:California | collected 2016-06-15
TGAACTGGATACGCCGGGCATTCGTACCGAAGACGATACCGTAGAGTCTGATCCATGCGAGGATGCGTCGGTCGCATGCCGGTCGGCCCGGTCCGAGCATACAACGGATCGCGTACCGGTGACGTGGGCTACCGTGGAGCATTAGACCGGCACATAGGATCGTTTGGGACAACGACAACGGGTGGTCGGGAATTATCATTGTGGGAAACATTGTAGATACCGTTCACTCCCCAACATTTGAATGCGACATTGCTCCAAGCGTCCGGGAAGTTGAGGATCACGATTGGTCGGGACGTGTCCTGGGCGCCGACCGGCACGTCGCCGAGTCCGCGGGAACGCTGGTGTTCGCTCGTGCCGGTACAGCTCGTAAGTACGATCATGAGCACGAGCAGTACGAGGGTCCGTCGGAGCATACGGGCCTCCCCCCTCCCCCACCGGGGTATGGTACCCGCTCCTGCCGGCCGGAAGCGGGCAGAAGCGGGCAGAAGCGGGCAGAACATGTCAGAAGCGGGCTTAGTTGTGCGTCGTGCAGAAGCTCTGCTTCGCTGTGTCCCCGAGTCCGCTCAGCATCGTCGCACCGCGGGCGCCACCGAGCAGGACCACCAGGATCACCACGATCATCGCAATCTTCCACGGGTTGTGCGACTTCCCCTGCATCACTCATCCTCCTGATCGTACAAGCCCGGCCGGGCCTCCCATTCCTCTTCCTCTACCTCAGCCTGTTCGTCCTCTCCTCCCATATGACGGAACCCGTCACGAAACGAGCGGCCATGGAAATGCTCTTCCCAAATCGCGTAGCCGGCTATCGTGATCGTCCCCCCGAGCACGGTCCACGAAACCCAATCATTCAAACACATCACCCCTTTCGTTCGGTGCCCAGAACACCATGCCCTCAAAGAAATAGCGATGTGGCACAATGCTGCGAATACCTGTCGTTGTTCGTACCCAAATGGCACCGAACGGCGCCATCGTCGTCTCGTCAATTACCAGCGAATTCTCGATCACCTTCCCTTCCACGATCCAACTATGGCCTGGCTTCCGATCCGAATAGACGAGCAGCCTCACCTCCTTACCGAGCTGAATGAGCTTGGCATCATGTGGACTGACACGCGAATGCCGAAGTGCCGTGCGATTACGAGCAGGGCTCGGGAGAGGTCGGGATCGCCGATTCGCGCTGCCTGTAGTGAAATCCAATACGGTTCCCCCTTTTTGCGTTCAACCCATTCTTGGCCGTTCCAGAACTTGAATTTCGATGCCTCCTCTATCTTGTGCGCAATCTCGTAGGGGAACTGGTAGCGACTTGGGCGAGGTACCTTTTTATGGCGGTCCAATGATCACCTCGGAAGCAGAGCACGCAGACATTATGTAATGGTCGCTTGGGAAGTCGGACAGGACACTCGCACGGGCAGGGACAGCGATAGACCGCTGGCAGGAAACGGTCGTCAAACGTTTTTGACATCCGGTGGTTCTTTCGTTTCGAGAGTGAAATTCTGCTCGGATTGAGAAGCGGTCATGGAGTCAGGAGCGCAAGGCTCAATGAATTCGGTTCGCTGCAAACTGTCAACTACAGTGCCGATGTATTCGAGCGCTACGAGAATACGCCAGAGTCCGACAATAATGTAGATTGCAAGCAAGGTAAATGCCAGTGTGGCCAGTGCGATCACAACGATTCCCCCTCCAATGGTGCTGGTAGGATCGTGACGGATCTCATTGTTTCACGAGCCGCAGCGAGGGGTTGGTTGGGAACGGTGAGGGAGTAAGGACTGAGATCCCAGAGCTGATCGGGTCTGGCATATCGGAAGAGCCCCTCCACGATATCGCTATCGGAAGGGATTCCGGCAACGGAGTAATGCCATCGAGGATGACCGCCAATCTCACCGCACTCACGGCATTCCCAGCGGAAGGCTTGCGCGGCTTTGATTTCAACTGTGACCATGTCCCGAATCGGGCGCCATCCTGGTAGATCCAGACCCGGAGCGACAATTCCTCCATCGGTGTCACAGTAGACGGCGCTCGGATGGGAGAGCAGCTCTCGGTAGAGTCGCTGCCGGACTCGGGAAGCAACGATTGCTGCAATAAACGGTGCGTTGGCAAAGCGACCATTGGTGATCGGGGTTTCGTGTACATGCCGTTCCCTGCCTTTCCTATCGCCGAACGTGATGACCTGCCGTCGGTGCGTTTCCGGATTGACGGCGAACAAGCTCCAAAGACGGGTTGTGAGCATCTTCGCGGCAAGTCCGGCCGAACCCGGTAGGGTCCGAAGATCGAACGCCCACGGGAGCCACGTGTCGAATATGGCTTTCGGCTTGTACCCTACCCAGCTCCCCCTGATCTCCCGGACTTCTGTTCCTCTCTCCATTGCAAGAGCCAGCTCGCTACTAGGCCAGCAGCCGCTACCTGAGCCAGAGCCATAGCAGCAGAAGTCCGTTCCCCTATTTCCATGCCCAAGTCGAAACGGTAGAGGTCCCCAAGGTTGTTTTGGCACGAACACAGTACCGGAGATAATTCCTTCGTGAGAATCTTTAGGTTCACATCGGCGTAGATGCGTAGGAATTGGTGTCCGCATGGCTTGCAGATACGCAGCGTTAATGTCGAGATATTCAGTTCCTGCAAATGATGCAGGAGCAAATCTCGCTTCTTTTCTTCCTCCATGAAATGCTTTCCTCCCTGCGTCGCTGTTTCCCCAATCGGAAACCCAAACTGGTTCCGGCAAGAGCCGGAGCCATGAGTTACGGACCATTGTGCTCATGGACGATGGGGCAACACCGAGATCCCGAAGCGCGTCGAAAAACGGGATCACGGCTTGGGGATCGGGCCCGAATGTAGAAAAAGGGTACACGTCAATTGCGTCGTCAAATCGGAGCCGGACGATACGATGGTGATACTTGATAACTGTCCAGCGGTTGAACCCAAGACAAGATGCGAGTTGCTTGGGTTTGACAAGCGAATATAGCGCCACAGTATCCTGAGCATGTAGAAGTAACTCGATAGCCAGCCGATTGGTTGCTCTCTCCATTCCTCCATATTCGGAGGTCACCTCCAACAGCTCCGGTCCGGCGTCGGTGACGAATACGACCCGGCGCCGTTTTGTCTGCGGAGCAAGAGGACGGAAGATCAAATTATCCTCGCCATTCTCTCAGCGATGTAAACCACGGCCCTCCCAAGTAAGTAAGACATTGTTCCCAGTTTTCAAATCGAGCGCATTCGGGGACTAGAGTGTGAAAAGCGTGTTCGGCTTTACCGACGAGCCACACTGGACGACGGAGAGCAACCGCATATCCCAGCTCAAAATGCCTTCCGCCACGCTGGGAACCGTCCGACCCAAGAAATGCAATAACGATATCTGCTTCTCTGATGTCCGCAAGATCCCTTCTCGCCCGTTGCTCCAACCTGGGATCATCCAATTCGAGACGGGGGGAGCGCATTCGGTGCCAGCCGGAAACGACGTCATGATTGCTGGACTCGATGCCCCCGCGGATTACTTCCATCTCTTCTGCTCGTGATGTCCCTGCACAAAGATATATTCTCATCCGTACTCCACATCGAATTCGATATCCCAGAATTGCAGCTCGTCGTAGATGTCGAGGAAATCCTCGAATTCGATCTCCGTCTCCGGGAAATGGTACGTGTGGTAGTTGAACCCGGTGTAGTCGAATTCGACGGAGAACGTTCCTTCCGGACTGATGTGCAGCTCAGCGTTGTCCCATGTGCTGACAGGGATCTCATCCCAATCCCGACCCGACCATGCCATGCTCCCGTCCTCGGCTTCCTCGTGGTGGCGAACGAGGAACGCGGGAGCGCCAGCCGGGGAAGAGGACCGGCGCTCCCGCTGGCGGTCAGGTCAGGTAGTAGGTCCGCTGCGGCTGCCCGTTCCACGTGTACCGGGACACCCGGAACCCGCTGCGCACGAGCAGCCCTCCCTGCTGTCCTGTCGTCTCCGTCGTGCTCTTGAGCTGGTCGCGGATACCTGTCGAGCTGTCCGTCATGACGAATTTGATGTGCCCCTTGACCGGTTCTTTCGTCACCAGCTTGAAGGTGACGTACTCGCCTATCTCCCCCTCGGAGAACCACCAGCGCATGATCACGAGCGGGACATCGATGAAGTCTTCCTTGCTGATCTCGTCTTCCTTCCCCCCGGCTTTCGCGTACGTATCGAGCGTGTGAATGCCCTCACCGCCGCCGAAGTGTTCGATGGCCGCATCGAAATCCTCGACGTAGGGAACCGGCGACGTCTCGGCCTGATCGTTCTGCGCGAGTTCCCTGGACGTCTCCGCCCGGCTCTTGTAGATGTCCGTGATCTCGTCGCGGATCTCGCTCACGCGGGTTTTCGAGAGAGTCTTGCCGGTGAGCGCCTTTTCCGCCTCGATGCGGTCGGCGATCTCCCGGTCCATCCTGTCGAGGTCGTCTCCGCTGATCGTTGTCCCGTCCGGGAAATGATACGTGTTCTCTGAGCTGGTGAGCGATTGCTGGTCTGTCATTTGGTCCCTCTCAGATAGTCCGGGTACTCCGGGTTGTGCTCGTTCTCGAAATCGGGGACAGCGAGCATCGTGAACGGGGGGTCGTCTGGTGGCGCCTGCATCCAGGCGCGGAAATCGGCGAAGTCCGAGTCGGGTGGACGCTTCCGCGGACCGCCGGACTCGTGCCGGACTGTGGCACTGGCCTCGGGCATCGAGCTCCTTTCTCTTGGGCCGGCCGAGCTGGTACAATGGGCACGCACGGCGATGGGCAGGGCTAGTCCTGAACGCGGAGAACGCCCCCTTTCCGCCATTCGGGTGAATTGCCCATCCGTCCCGATCAGGACTAGCCTACCCCGCCGGACCTGACCACCACGAGCCCTTCCCGTGGATCGTTACCGTTCCGTGATCATCACTGTTACGGTTGGTTACATGGCGGATTTCGTGGTCAGGACCCAGCGCGTCGATCAGGCCGGTGAGAGCTGGCTGACGATCCGTGCGCGCCGGGCTGACGGCGCCGTTTTTGAGACCAGGGTCCAGGTTTCCAAACTCCGGGTTCTCCGGATCGGCTCGTCAGAGATCAACCGGCTCGTCAGTCTCCTGCTCGGAGAGCCGAATGCCTGAGCAATATTCTGATGCCGCCCGGCGCTGCTCGGACACCATCACCGCGCACCTGCTCGGCGACCGGGAAGCCGCCGTTCACTCGTGGGTTGCGATCCGGCTCTCCGATGGTGGTTCCGATGGTATCCTCTACCCGCGCAAATCCGTTGCCGTGCATTTCCAGTTGCACGAGCAGCAGTGTATGTACCTCAAGATCCCGGCGGACGGGATCACGCCGAAGATCGCGGAGCGGCTCTTGCAGCTCAGCCGGATACTGTACGATGCGGGGTTCCGGCTTGCCGATCCTGACGCGGACACGGAGCTGGTTGTGCCGATGCGGTTGGAGGATCTCCCATGAGCTATGTTCGATGGTCCTCTATCGGTCATCCTTGGGATTATGATTCTGATCTGTACATTTACGATGATGTGGCCGGGGGAATTACCTGTTGTGGTTGTGTCAATGTTCCTACATATGAGGAAATGATTACTCATGTAAAAGAACACATCGCTGCCGGGGATCGTGTTCCTGATTTTGTCATTCCTCGGCTTGAGCAAGCAGGGAAGGAACTCTAATTGAGCAACCACGCAGAACCAGTATTCGAGGACGTGCAGGCGTCACCGCGCAGCAACCCGTTGACCGACACCACCAAGCCGCCGCGAACGCGGCGCACGGTCCGGTCGGGCGGACGACCATCCGGTGCCCCCAAACCGCGACCGTCCGCCCGGCCGGCTCCCGCACCACCGACCGACTACACCAAGCCGGTGCTCGGGCTCATCCAGCTCGGCGCGGCGCCGCTCTTCCTGCTCGGGCAACGCAACCGTGCGCTGCTCGCCGACGGGGTCACGGTCACCACCTACGCGGAGCCCATGGCACGCGGACTCAACGAGCTTGCCCAGCAGAACCAGCAGGTCGCCCAAGCCCTCGACGTGCTCGTCAAGATGGGACCCTACGGCGCCGTGATTGAACCGTTCCTTCTCTGCGGCTTACAGATTGCCACAAACCACAAGCCGGACCTGCACAAAATGACGAAACTGTTCGGATCGAAAACGGTTGACGAGATTGTTGGCCCCGAGCAGGAGCCGGACAATGCCAGCAGCAATGACGGGGATCGTCGCGTTCCCTCGTGAGGAATTCCTCACCGAACGGTGGGATTACCACCCAGGGGAGCACGTCACCTTCCTGGCACCGACGCAGGCAGGGAAAACAACGCTTGCGAAACAGCTCCTTGACGGGACGGTCAGCAAGACCCTGAAAGCCGTCATCCTGGTGGTAAAACCTCGTGATGGTGTGGTGCGCCAATGGGGCAGCGATGATCGGTACAAGATCATCCGTTCGTGGCCGCCGGTCATGGAACGCTACCGGGACACGCCAGGTTGGATACTCTGGCCAAAACACTCCTACGATCCGGACATCGACGATCCGAAGTTCTACGAGGAATTCCGTCGCGCGATCTTGGACAGCTACCGTCGAGGGGACCGGGTCATCTTCGCGGACGAAACCTACGGACTCTCCGAGCTGGGCTTGAACCGCGAGCTGATCACTGTCTGGTCGCGTGGCGCATCCTCGGACGGGAACACGATGGGGTGCGGACTGTGGGCAGCCACGCAGAAACCGTCCCATATCCCCCTTTGGGCGTACTCACAAGCCGAGCACTTGTTCCTCGCGCACGATCCTGACCGCCGGGCACGGCAACGCTACGCGGAGATCGGAGGGATCGATCCAGCATTCGTCGAACACCACGTCATGCGGCTCGGCAAACACGAGTTTCTCTACATCCAGCGGACAGGCCCGGCAGCCTGCATCGTCAACTCGTAAGGAGCCAACCCTTGAGCACGATGGCAACCGACCAGGCGAAACAGAAGAGTCAAGGCGGGAAGCAGCCGATCCTGCGCCGGCCGTTCATCGTCGGCACGCGGACCGTAGACAAGTCCACGTACGACAAAACGAAAGTCATGACCGCCGCGACACAGACGATGGACTCCTACGAGGTCGATCCGACCGGCTTCCTCTCCGACTTGTACATCCTCGTCGAGGCCACCAGCACCGCGAGCGCCGCCGTGGTCTTCGGACCGGACGGGCCGTTCTCCGCACTCGACTCCGTCACCTTGAACGACACGAACAACAAGCCGATCCTCGGTCCGCTCTCCGGATGGGACCTGTACATCCTCACCAAGTACGGCGGCTACACGTTTTGTGACGACGCACGCAACGACCCCAACTTCCAGACCGCCACGTCCGGATCGTTCACGTTCTGCCTGCGGCTCCCTATCGAGCTGGTTCACCGCGACGCGCTCGGCAGCATCCCCAACAAATCGGCGAGCGCGACCTACACGTTGAACATGACGATTGCGGCGATGGCGGCTGGCGCGTTCGTTTCCGTCCCACAGAACGCGCTCCCGTCGGTCCGTGTCCGCGTCCAGCAGGAAGGATGGATGGACCCCAACGCGGTGGACTCGAACGGGAAACCGGTCGCGCAGAACCCGCCCGGCGGGCAGACCACACAATTCTGGATGAAACAAACCGACACGTTCGCGTTCGGTTCCCTGTTCACGCGGCTCAAGGGGATCGACGCGAACCTCCGGAACCTCATCTTCATCATCCGCGACTCGACCGCGTCGTCGGCGACCGCCGCAGCGAGCGCGACCGGCACGAGCGCCCGGAACCTCGGGGAGTCCAACTGGCCTGACCCGTTCGTACTCCAATACGAGACGAGCACTCCGGTCAACCGGCTCAAAGCCATCTGGAAACGGAAGATGCTAGAGGACTACGGGTACATCGCAGCAGTCGGTGCGGGCGCGCAGGAAGCCGCCAACTCGCTCGACAAGGGCGTGTTCGTGCTCGCCTGGAACAAGGACTTCGGCCTGAAACCCGGAGCGGAGTCCAGGTTCGGCTACCTGCCGTGTTCCGCGTCCACACCGATCAACATTTCCGGGTCGCAAGGCAGCAACGGGACCACGCCGGGCGCCTGGACGTACCTGGCGAACAAGGTCGTCGTGCCCGGCAACGATCTCACAACGCTCACGGGAGGAAGGTAGCCGATGGCGGACCTGCACGAGGTTATCGCGGCGCTCGCCCGCAACGTGGATCTCAGCCATTCCCCCAGCGATCTTGAGCTGGTCGAGACATGGCTGGAACAGCAGCAGAAGCCAACTAAGAAGCCGGCAGGAAAGGACGGAACATGATGCGTGGTGTCCTGAAACCCGACATGAAAGCGGTTGTGTGGCTGCTCATCGGCGCGGTCGTGGTCCCTATGATCATGGCGAAGGTCAAGCGCTGAGATCATGGCAACGAAAGGCATGTCCGGTTTCGCGCTCGGCGCGTCGGTCGCGGGCGCCTACCTGCTCTACGCCGGACTGCGGAACGTTCCCCCATTGGAAGGGCTGAAACAGCTCCTCCGCGGGAACGTGCCGGTCGGGACTCCTCCGAAAGGATGGACACCACTTCCGGGTGGTGGAACCCCCGTCGTCCCGGCCGGCACGGTTGACGGCGGGAAGATCGCGTCGGCAGCACAGTCGCATCTTGGTGTCCCGTACCGGTGGGGCGGGAACTCCCCGGCCGGGTTCGACTGCTCGGGACTCGTCTGGTACGTGTTCACGCACGATCTCAGCTATGTCGGGCCGTTCCCTCGCACGACCACGGGAGAGATCGCAAGTCCGCTGTTCCGGAGGGTCCGCCGGCAGGAGGTCGGCGCTGGTGATCTTGTCTGGTGGCCTGGCCATGTCGGCATTGCCATCTCGAACACGCAAGGCGTTTTCGCGCCGCACGCCGGAACCGTCGTGCAGGTGCAGACGATTGACCGTGGCCTCCCCCCGATTGGTCTCCGCTTTGTTGGCAACCTTCCAGGGAAGGTGCTGCCATGACCAGCAAACTCGTCACGCTCCTCATTGAGCTGTCCGTCGCAACGGTCGTGACGTTCCTGACGCTCCCGGAGGAGGAACGGCGACTTCGGGTCGCGCAGACGATGCAGCTCAGCGCGAGAGCGAGCCGTCGGATTGCCGAGTCCTGTCTCCGCTACTCGATTCGGACAGAGAACCTTGCGGTCAGGATGGTGCGTTCTGATGGCGCGTAGTACCGGGCCGGTCCTCGCGGTCGGCGCGGTGACGGTCCTGGACGGCCAGGTGCTCGACGGGAAGGCATGGAGCGAGGCGCTCCCGGTTGTGGTGATGACCGGTGTGGCCGCGCTGCTGCTCGCAGGATTCGAGCACGTCTCCCCGACACTCGCGGTCGGGATCGCATGGCTCGCGCTGATCACGCGACTGTTCGTGATCGGTGGCGCCACGGGCAACGTCGCAACGAAATTCATGAACTGGCAGAAAGGAAAACCATGAGCACGATTGAAAAGGTCGCGCTCGCCATTGTCGGTGTGGCAATGGCAACCACGCTGGTCTTGCCGAAACGGCAGACACCACAAGTGATCAAAGCGACGCAAGGGTTGTTCCAGGGGTCCTTGTACACGGCGATCACGGGGAAGAAGTAAGTGTTCTGCCCTGGTTGTAAGAGCAGCATGATCCATGCTCAAGATTGGGGCAGATGGTACTGGTTCTGTTTAGGGTGCGGTTTTTATCTCAAGCCGGAATGGAAAGAATGTGGAGGGGTGAACAGAGCATGAGTCCCGATTTCAAGCGCGGGTTCCTGATCGGCATGGGCGTGCTGGTAGCGGCCTACGTGTTCGGACTGGCAACGGGAGTCCTCAAGAAGGTGACCTGACCACATGCCTGTCACAACGGACACGTACTCGGGACAGTGGAAACGCTCGGCCAGCTTCTACAATCTGCCGAGTCCCCTGCACGTCGCCGACCCGGCACACAACCAACCCGGCGTCACGGAAGGCGAGAACGCCTACACGTACACGAGCACGAGCGCGCTCCCCCTGGAAGGTGAGGAATCATGGGGGAGCGGCTACGTACTCGCGGACATGAGCCGGCCGTTCGACGCGACACCCGTCGATCACACAGTCGGGAGCACCGCGGCCGACGTGGAGATCACCCGGCTCCAGGACCTTGACCAGCCGGGAGGCAACGAAGCCGACTGGATCGCGCACTCCCGGGCTGAGCACTACGTCGATTACGGCGCGACAACCGCGCAGAACTACGGTGAACCGTCGTTCCAATTCGCGGACGAACAATATCACGGGGCGTACACGCCGGGACCTGGACCAGAATACGCGGAAGCGATCCCAGCGCTCGCTGGCGGCGGGCAGCGAGGATTGAACGGTCTCGCGGTCAACTCCCCGCCGCTCGACTCGTACGACGGGAAAGGCTTCCGGTACGGTCACGTCCACAAGTGGGGAGTGGACCGGAAGTTTGCCGCACGGATCATCCAGCGTCACGACATGAAAGCCCTGTTCGACAATGTCGCGTACGCGCCGGTCGATCAGCCGGCCGGCTCCCCTGATTCCAGTACGTTCAGTCTGTTCGCTCGCACGATCAGGAACATTCAGCAGCGTCCGCAGTTGCGCCGCACACCAGAGCTTTCGTCGAGTGCGGTCACCTATGACGGGACAGGCGAAGAGTCCGCTGCAATCGGCGACGGTTTCTAATGCCGGACGACGTGCAGGCGCCGGGGATCGGGAAGGTCCCGAAGCAATGGGTGTTCGTCGGGCTGGCCGCGGTCGGCGGGATCGTCGCCTACGCGTGGTGGCGGAACCGGCAGACCGCCGTGGAGCCGATCAACCCGGACGCGCTCCCGGAGGACCGTGTCCCACCTGACACGGTCGAGGTCGGCACGGGCGTTTCGGAGTCTGCCGGGCGGCCGTTGACGAACAGCGAATGGGCGCAAGCAGCAACCGACCGGATGGTCGAGCTCGGCTACGATACGGTCACGGTCAGCAGTGCCATCGGGAAGTACCTGAGCCGGCAGCCGCTCTCCGGTGACGAGGCCACGCTGATCCGCACGGTACTCGGGCAGCTCGGCCCACCACCCGACGGCGACTTCCCCGTGACCCTCGCGCCGTCCGGCTCGACCACACCACCACCGAC
>WNFX01012765.1_pt1 | contig 11033 bp, 9 predicted proteins | sample 5400111 | NCBI WGS metagenome assembly WNFX01 (sample SAMN13153363, study PRJNA577476) | soil metagenome | isolation source: 40 cm soil or saprolite under grassland replicate 1 | place: USA:California | collected 2016-06-15
GATAACCGTCGCTATCTCGAAATGAGATTAAAAGATGGCTGGCGTTATGAGGAAAAAGGACAGCGGTTTTCAACGAATTCTGATTTTATACGCCTGGGCTTTAAGGAATATAAAAAACAATTTGATTTGAGTTCACTTCAATTCAACCGCACATCTGACAGTCTTTATCAAAACAATCAGCAGATGCGGAATATGAGACAATTGGATAAGGCTATTGATTCATTAAAAAGAGAAGTTAGTAAATTAAAACTGCGGACTAAAAAAGAAGAGCTGCCTAATTTTCAATTTACTGTTTATCTGGATAGTGGATGGCGAAGAGCAGATACGTTCAAATTTAGAGATGTAAAAAAATTTGATGAAATATTGCCTGACTCATTAAGAAGATTTATTAATGACAGAGCTTATAATCAGGCAATTTCGGTTAAATCAAATAATGATATTCTGGCGGCAGAGTATGAAAGTAAGAAAAAAGATCTGCGGCTTCATCAAATTGAATGGCATCGGAAGATTGCTTTATCTGCGGCTTGTCTTGTATTGTTTTTGATTGGAGCGCCGCTTGGTTCTATTATCCGCAAAGGCGGTCTAGGGACCCCCTTAATCTTTGCTATAGGTTTCTTTATGGTTTTTTATTTTCTAAGTAATACCGGGCAAAAGTTTGCAAAGGAAGGAGCTATGAGTCCATTTATGGGAATGTGGTTGTCAACATTTATCCTGGTGCCTATTGGAGTCTTTCTTACCTACAAAGCTTTAAAAGATTCCCAGTTACTCAACAAAGAGTTCTATTTCCGCTTGCGACGAAAATTACAGGCATTTATAAAGCAAAGGAATAATGCGATTAAAATTCGCGAAGGGAAATTTGAATAACTTGCCTTTCTTGAAAAAGCAACAGCAAAATCTTACGGTTCAAAAATGGGTGGCTGCTATTTCTGTAGTTCTACTTGTCATTAAATTTTCGGCTTATTTTCTTACTCATTCTGTAGCCATTTTAACGGATGCCTTGGAAAGTATTGTAAATGTAGTGGCGGGGTTTATTGGGTTATATAGCTTATACATAGCGGCCAAGCCTCGCGATATAAATCATCCTTATGGGCATGGCAAAGCTGAATTTATTTCTGCAGCGGTAGAAGGAACGCTCATTCTCTCAGCTGGTGCAATCATCATTTATAAAGGCGTTCAACATTTAATCTATCCGGTTCGGAAGCTGATGTGGAATTGCTGACGAGGATGATCGCGATATTAAATCTTAACAGGAGAGAAAACTGGGTGGATCTTCATAACCTGAGGGTGATAAAATATGGAAGCACTTTGCATGTCGATTGCCATTTAACGGTGCCCTGGTATTTAAATGTGCATGAGGCTCATGCGGAGATCGAAGCACTGGGTAAATTGATCAGGAAGGAGTTCGGCGAATTGCTTGAACTTTTTGTTCACTCCGATGGTTGTTTGTATGTGCAGTGCCCTATCTGTATAAAATTAGATTGCGCGGTAAGGCATCATCCATTTGAAAAAAGAATTGAGTGGACGCTTGAAAATATTTTACAGGATAAAAAACATCAATTATAATTTTGATTCCATGAGTACAAAGACAATAACTTACTGGCAAAAGGATCAGCAGTTTAAAAGTTATCACGGCAAAAATGAAATAAAAATTGACGGAAAAAGGGAAAACGGATTTGGTTCAAAAGCCTTGTTATTGTCAGCCGCCGCCGCCTGCAGCGGTATTGACATTGTAGATATACTTAGAAAAATGAGGGTTAATTTCTCCGACTTTGAAATCGAAACAGAAGCTGATCAAACTGAGGAGCATCCAAGAGTTTTTAAGGATATTTTTATTACTTATAAATTAAAAACAGATAAGGGCAATGAGGAGAAGGTAAGAAAGGCAATTGAACTCTCATTGGATAAATATTGTGGAGTTTCCGCTATGCTCAAAAAGAATTCTCCGATTCACTATAAATTGCAGATATTGTAAATTTCTTATGTTATCAAGAAAAGCACAATATGCCTTCAGGGCGTTGACTCACCTCGTTGAAAAATACGATCAGGGCCCCGTGCTTATTTCGGAAATATCAAAGAAGAAAAAAATACCATTGAAATTTCTTGAAAATATTCTGTTGGAGTTAAAAAAGGCCGGTATTCTGGAAAGTAAAAAAGGGAAGGGTGGAGGTTATTATATCAAAAATCATCCTTCTAAAACCCATATGGCAAATATCATCCGGATTGTAGATGGTCCTATAGCGATGCTGCCTTGCGTAAGCCTTTATTTTTATGAGCGTTGCAAAAATTGTAATGAGGAATTCTGCGCTTTGCACGACACCATGATAGCAGTTCGTGATGCTACATTAAACATTCTTGAACATCGAACTTTGCAGGATCTGGCAAACTGACTAGTATAATTACTAACAACTGTTGTAAAAAGAAATCATAATGAAGTCCACTCGTTTGGTAGGGTATTGTTTTTGACTTAATTTCGAATTCAATTTTCACTAAGTCGCAAGTTGATCCTCGCCACGGAGCGCTGCCCAAATATTCAAATGAGATTGAGCAAAAATGAAATAGAAAGAATTGAAGCGGCTTCATTAGTTGAAGCACTTGAAATAATAACTGATTTATTTCCAGGTAAGGCTGTTTTTTCATCCTCGTTAGGACAGGAGGACCAGGTGATCACCGACGCCATTTTTAAAAATGATTTGCCAATAAAAATATTCACCCTTGATACAGGTCGTTTGTTTAATGAGACATATGAGCTATTGGAGAGAACAATAGCACGGTATAAAAAGCCAATACAGGTTTATTTTCCTGATGCTAGAGATGTAGAAGAATTTATTACGACAAAGGGAGTGAATAGCTTTTATGAATCAGTGGACAATAGAAAGGAATGCTGCCACATTCGCAAGGTAAAATCGCTAAACCGTGCATTGGAAGGTGCGAATGTCTGGATCACTGGTCTTCGTGCTGACCAATCTGATAACAGGAAGGAGATGCCAAAGATTGAATGGCTGGAAGATAAACAGCTTTATAAATTCAACCCTTTATTAAACTGGACACATGCTGAAGTGTTAGATTATATAAAAGAATTTTACGTGCCATACAATCCATTGCATGATAAAGGGTTTATCAGCATTGGTTGCGCCCCTTGTACCAGAGCGATTGAGGTGGGAGAAGATCCAAGAGCAGGAAGATGGTGGTGGGAAACATCCCAAAAAGAATGTGGCTTGCATATTCAGGCTTCCGAAACCATGAAATAAATTTTTGACTGCTAATCTTAGTGAATTAAAATAATTATGAGTATACACAGGCTGGATTATCTTGAACAACTTGAAACGGAAAGCATACATATTTTTCGTGAAATAGCCGCCCAGTTTGAGCGACCGGTATTGTTATTCAGCGGAGGTAAAGATTCTATTACGCTTGTGCATCTCGCCAGGAAAGCTTTTGCTCCTGGCAAGATTCCTTTTCCACTTGTTCATATCGATACCGGGCATAATTTTCCCGAAGCACTTGAGTTTCGTGATTCGTTGGTGCAGGAGATTGGTGCAACGCTGATTGTGCGTAAAGTGGAAGATACGATCAGGGAAAAAAATCTTACTGAGCCAAAAGGAAAATTTGCGAGTCGCAATTGGTTGCAGACTTATACTTTGCTTGATACTATTGAAGAACTTAAATGCGATGCATGCATTGGTGGTGGAAGACGAGATGAGGAAAAGGCAAGGGCGAAGGAAAGAATTTTTTCTGTGAGGGATGAGTTCGGTCAATGGAACCCAAAATTACAAAGGCCGGAGCTTTGGAATATTTATAATGGTCGTATTCATAAAGGGGAGAATGTCCGTGCCTTCCCCATCAGCAACTGGACAGAACTTGATGTTTGGAATTATGTGCGCAAAGAAAACATCCCTTTGCCTTCGATCTACTTTGCTCATGAGCGGGAAGTGATAGAACATGAAGGCCAATTAGTGGCGGTATCTCCATTTATCCGTATTGATGATAGGGATGTGATTGTAAAAAAGAAAGTTCGTTATCGTACAGTAGGTGATATGACGTGCACGGCAGCAGTAGAATCAAATGCGGTAACATTGGATGAAGTAGTCAACGAAATCATTTTAACCAAGATCAGTGAAAGAGGGGAAACAAGAATTGATGATAAAGTGACGGAAGCCGCAATGGAAGATAGGAAGAAGAATGGATATTTTTAAAACCCCCGGCCTCTAAATGGGAGTTTTAGAATTGTTCTTCCGGGAAATAAATTTTTCTTGATCAATCAATCTTTCAAATTAGAAAGACTGATACAAACAAAGTTCCTCTTACGGGACACGGGGTTTATGGATATTTTACGATTTATAACTGCTGGAAGTGTAGACGATGGGAAGAGCACTCTTATTGGTCGTTTGCTATACGACAGTAAAAACATTTTAATCGATCAGTTGGAGCAGCTTGAAAAACAAAGTAAGAATAAAGAGTCCGGTGAAATTGACCTTGCTTACCTGACTGACGGGCTACGTGCTGAAAGGGAACAGGGAATTACGATTGATGTTGCGTATCGATATTTTTCTACGCCGAATCGCAAATTTATTATAGCTGATGCGCCGGGGCATGTGCAGTATACCCGCAACATGATAACAGGCGCATCGAACGCCAACCTGATTATCATTTTGATCGATGCAAGGCTTGGAGTGGTGGAGCAAACACGCAGGCATTCTATCATCGCATCACTTCTTAATATTCCTCACGCTGTGGTCGCTATCAACAAAATGGACCTCGTAGATTATTCACAGGATGTGTTCAACAATATTGTTATTGATTATGCAGATGTGGTGAAATCGTTGGGTCTTCATGATGTTCATTATATCCCTGTAAGTGCTTTGCTTGGAGATAATATTGTCGATAAATCTGAAAAGATGGGATGGTATGAGGGACAATCTTTATTGCATTTTTTGGAGAATGTCGAGATACAGCAGGATATAAACCTCACTGATTCAAGATTTCCTGTACAATATGTTATTCGCCCTCAAACAGATGATCTGCATGATTATCGCGGTTATGCGGGGAAAATTGTTAGTGGCATTTATAAGAAGGGCGATAAAATAACTGTTCTCCCAGCGGGATTTACAAGCACGGTTAAATCAATAGAGATCGGCGGAACTGAGGTAGAAGAAGCATTTGCTCCTCAAAGTGTGGTGATTCAATTGGAAGATGATATTGATATTAGCAGGGGTGACATGATTGTGAAAAATGATAATCAGCCAAAGGTGAATAACGAGTTGGATTTATTGTTGTGCTGGATGGATAATAAACCATTAATCAGAGGCAATAAATACTATTTGCAATTAAGCAGTCGTTTAGTGAGAAGTGTCATTCGTGATATTGAGTATAGATTGAATGTGAACACGCTGGAGAAAGAATATAACCCAACCTCAATTGGCCTGAACGATATTGTAAAGGCAAAAATAAGAACAGCCTCCGAGGTCCCATACGATTCTTATATGGATTTGAGAGCTAACGGCGGTGCAGTCTTGATTGATGAAACGAGCAACGTGACAGTTGCGGCGTGTATGATTCAATAATTTAACACCTGAACTATGAAATCATTCGATGCCGGAAAAGTTTGCGTAGCCGGGGCAGGTCCGGGCGATGCAGAACTGATTACAATCAAACTACAAAAGCGATTAGTTGAGGCGGAGATTATAATTACTGATCGCCTTGTGAATCCCTCCATTATCAAAGAATACGCAAACAAGAATGCAGAAATAATTTTAGCGGGAAAACAAGGGTATAGCGATGCCTCAGTTTCACAGGAAGAAATTAATCAGCTAATGGTGCAACATGCTCTTTCGGGCAAAAAGGTTTTACGATTGAAGGGCGGTGATGTTGCTTTTTTCAGTAATGTTCTTGATGAATTGAAAAGTTTGTCGGAGCAAGGAATCGAATTTGAAATTATCCCTGGCATAACTGCAGCGTCGGGAGCTTCAGCGTATGCAGGTATTCCTTTGACAGCAAGGGGCTTTTCACAAGGGGTGCAGTTTCTTACTTTTAATCCAAATAGTATGTACACTTCAGAAAGGTGGAAACAATTAGCCTTGCTGGATGACACGCTTGTATTTTACATGGCTTCCAAAAGTATTTTTGATTTGACCGAGTTGCTGTTGCGATACACACACAAACCCACGATCCCGCTTGCAGTTATTGAGCAGGCAACTACTGAACATCAGCAGGTGCACATAACTACATTGAAGAATTGTGCGAAGGATTTTGATAAAAGGAATTTTACCTCGCCCTCATTGGTTATTATCGGTAAGGTGGTAAACCTCTATCAGCGCTTTAATTGGCACCACGATGGCGATGCGGGAAGTATCTTTAAAGAGTTAACTGCATAATCAATTAATTCATCAGGCTTCCTTTTCTGCTAATATAGCCTGCTCACGATATTCCTTTGCGTGAGCGACAAAATCCTTTGCCTGCTGTAAATAAGAAATTGCAAACTCTTCCGAAGGGTCCACTTCATTGATTTGTAAAACGGTATCCCGGAAACTACCGAATTCTGCAAACAAACCTTTTTGAATAAAATGAAGATCAAAGTCTTTTAGTATGCCAGCTTGTGTATTGCATTGCACTCCATACTGAAGCAACAATGCTTTAGCGGAATGTACAAACGCAGAATAGGCATTATAAATACCATCGGCGTAAGCTTTTTTATCAATACACTCCTGACTCCATTCCAATTTCTCTTCTCCCTCGAGAATAAGAGTTGCCACAAGATCAATCATTACGCCAGCACATTCACCCACTCCAATAGCTGTAGCATATTTTTCTTTTTCTCCCCAATCAATATAATCTTCAGCGATAAGAGTTTCTAATGAAGCAAGAGGCTTTAGCAATTCGTAAAAATATTTTTCTCCCAGGCGTTTTGTGTATTGAAGGTATGTTTCACCATTTTGGCGATTAGCCTGATAATCTCCCAGCAAAGAACGAAGTACATCGGGGCCACGCTTGCTTGGAACTTTAATCACTTTGTCTGCGATACTTCCATCCCCACTGCCCAGTACCCCGCCACCAATCAATACCTGCAGGGCAGGCAATACCTGGCCTTTTGATTTCAATGAACTGCCGTGAAAACCAATTGAAGCCATGCCGTGCTGTCCGCAGGAATTCATGCAACCGCTGATCTTGATCGCAATGTCCTTATTGTACAAAAATTCGGGATATTCTTCTTCTATTACTTCCGATAAAACTTTACTGATACCAGTGCTATTTGAGATACCAAGGTTACAGGTGTCAGTTCCAGGGCAGGCAGTAATGTCTGCTACACTTCCAAAGCCAGGTGAGGCAAGCCCTTCCTGCTCTAAAACGCTGTAGATATATTCAAGATGTTCAGGCTTTACGAAACGGAATTGCAAACCCTGGTTGATCGTTATTCTAATGTCGTCGGCTATTACCGGTTTGAGCTTTTCAACAAGTGTGCGACTGCTTTCAGAGCCAATATTACCATTGAGCACCCGCACATACACTGCTAGGTATCCATTCTGCTTTTGTTGATACACATTTGTTTTCTTCCAGAACTCAAAATTGAGCGGATTCTTTATATCAACCTTCTCAGAAATTGATGCGTAAGTTGGTAAAGCGGGGTTTTCAAAATCACTTGTATCAATCTTATAACTCTGACATGTCAACGCTTTTTGTTCTGCAGCGACCAACTCATTGAATGCGTCAATGCCAATTTTTTGAATCAGGAATTTAATGCGTGCCTTATGACGGCTGGATCGTTCTCCGTGCCTGTCAAACACACGAAGCACACTCTCTATATATGGCATTAACAAGTCTTCTTCGAGGAATTCATGTGTGGTTATTGCAAGAAAGGGTTGCGCACCTAATCCGCCGCCCACCACCACTTTAAATCCTCTCTTCGTCTCCCCATTTATTTCGCGAGTACGTGGTATAGCACCCAGGTCATGCATAAATACAAGAGCGGTGTCCTTTTCACTACTTGAGAAAGCGATCTTGAATTTTCTTCCCATATCCTGGCACACAGGCTTGCGTAAAAAGAATTCAAAAACACCATGTGCATATGGAGTCACGTCAAATGGTTCATCGGGATCAATCCCTGCCTGGTCTGATGCAGTTACGTTCCTCACCGTATTGCCGCAAGCTTCACGAATGGTAATCTTATCCTGTTCCAATAAATTCCAGAGTTCGGGAGTACGGTCAAGACTTACAAAATGTATCTGTACATCCTGTCGTGTTGTAAGATGTAAATTCCTTATTGCAAATTCATCGGATACATCTGCGATTCGTTTCCATTGGGCCAGCGTCATTTTACCATAAGGTAATTTAATCCTCACCATTTGGACGCCCGGTTGGCGCTGTCCATAAACACCTCTCCGAAAACTCTGCATGGATCTTTATATTTAATGGCAAAATATTAATAACACTGAATAGTAATAATACTCTACTGCTTTAGTGGACTATAAATGTAGCATGAAATGCTTAGTATTCAAAAAAAAACCTTGAGAAAACGAATGTGTGTTGGTTAATCCGTTAAAAAATTGTACGAAATAATTTTTATTAGTCTACTATATTGGTAGGGAATTACTATTTTTACAATTCGGGTAGTGGATTAACTAATGGAATATTAGAAACTAAATGGAAGAGAAGATAAATACAACAAAAGATCCATCGTTGGTTATTGAGCATAAGAATCAATTGTATCCGATTTTTTTAAAACTGGATCAGTTAGAAACACTTCTTGTAGGGGCCGGAAATGTAGGTCTTGAAAAATTGCAATCATTGCTTGGTAACTCGCCGGAGGCAAGAATTACAATTGTTGCTCCCGAATTCAAAGATGAGGTTACGCAACTGATATCGAAACATTCATCATGCAAAATTATTCAACGTTCATTCCGGGAATCTGATCTTGAAAATAAAGACCTTGTTATACTTGCCACAAAGAATCGTCAATTACATGAACGTATTAAAGAGCTTGCCAAACAGAAAGGCATCATAGCAAATGTGGCTGATACGCCGGATCTCTGTGATTTTTATTTGGGAAGCATCGTTCAAAAGGGAAGTTTAAAAATAGCAATTTCCACCAACGGCCTTTCTCCTACCATTGCTAAACGCATAAAGGAAGCTATCAATGAAATGATACCAAAGGAAATGGAAAGCGTGTTGCAGAACATGACCACAATACGGCAAAGGCTGAACGGGAGTTTTGAAGAAAAAGTAAAACAGCTTGATGAACTGACAAAGATGCTTGTATCAAAACAAATTACTCTTGAAGAAATAAATAAACCTGAGCAAAAGCGTTGGCAGAAAATTGTAAAATGGTGTTTGTTTGCTTTTTGTTTCATGATCATTGGTCATACAATTTTATCGTATGTTCCCTTTGGGAAGATAATGGTAGGCATAAAGTCCCTCTCGCAAGCAACAGAAGCAAAACCCTTTTTGCTGATGTTTTTAACTGGCTTTATAGCACAAATGGTAGACGGATCTTTAGGAATGGGATATGGTACAATATCGACGACATTTTTATTGGCCAATGGTGTCAATCCTGCAATTGTGAGCAGCCGTGTACACTCTGCGAGAGTTTTTTCAAGCGGTGTTTCGGGGTATAGCCATCACCGCTTTGGTAATATCAATAAAAAATTATTCAAAGCCTTGGTAGTACCAGGTATTGTGGGAGCCATCGTTGGAGCGTCTCTCGCCTTTTTCGCTCAGAAATACTCCTCATGGGTGAGATTACCTCTTTCCCTCTATACACTTTACCTGGGATATTTTATTTTAAGAAAAGCATTTGCGAAATCTAAATATGATTCAAAAGTAAAAAGGGCGGGATGGCTTGCATCAGCTGGTGGTTTTATGGATTCTTTTGCGGGTGGTGGTTGGGGCACGCTGGTTACAAGTACGCTGATGTCGAAACGAAGAAGCCCACGGTACGTCATCGGCTCTGTATGTCTGGCGGAGTTTTTTGTGGTATTTGTTAGCTCAATTACATTTTTTATTCTTTTGAAAAGTATTCCAATAATAGATGTAGCCGGCCTTATTGTTGGTGGATTGATTGCCGCTCCCATCGCTGCACGGTTGGTTGGTAAAGTACCGATCAAAGCCATGTTTATTGCCGTTGGAGCATTAGTCATTTTAACAAGCTGTAACACTTTTTGGAATTCATTTTCTCAATTGTTGAAATAAAAAGAATATTTTTTTAAATGTTTATCCTACTAAATTGGTAGACTAGTAACACAAAACCTTAATTATGCGAAAGGAAGGCAGACAGTTTTTATTCAAAGGAAAAGTTTTCAGGCGAACAGCTATTCTAACATTAATCCAGTTATGTTTATTCTATGTTGGTTTCACCCAAACGGGAAGTCTTATTGAAATTTCAGGGCAGGTAACTGACCAGGAAAAAAAGTTGCCATTGTCGGATGTAAATGTCCAAATAAAGGGAACAGCATCCGGTACAGTTACGAATAGTAAAGGAGTTTTTGTTATTCGCACTAAAACGAAGTTGCCATTTACGCTTGTATTTAGTTACGTGGGATTTCAGCAACAAGAGGTGGAAGTAAAATCTCTCGGTTCCGGAATGCTGATAGCCTTAGCACCAAAGGAAGTCTTGGGTGATGAAGTAGTAGTGACTGCTTCCAGGGTTGTTGAAAAAATTCTCAAAGCTCCCGTCACAATTGAAAAACTCGATGTGAAGTCAATAAAGGAAAGTCCCTCACCCGCTTTTTTTGATGCGTTAGAAAATGTGAAAGGAGTGCAGATGACTACTGTCAGCATTGGTTATAAAGTTCCCAATACAAGAGGATTTAACAGCACGACAAACACAAGATTTTTACAGTTAGTTGATGGAACAGATGTGGTGGCGCCGGCAATTGGGGCATCAATAGCAAATACTGTCGGGCCAACCGAACTTGATGTTGAAAGTGTGGAACTTATTCCCGGCGCAGGAGCCGCTGTCTATGGGATGAATGCGATCAATGGTATCGCTAACATAAGAACAAAAAATCCTTTCAATAGCCAGGGATTAGGCATTTATCAAAGAA
>WNFX01009787.1_pt1 | contig 11031 bp, 13 predicted proteins | sample 5400111 | NCBI WGS metagenome assembly WNFX01 (sample SAMN13153363, study PRJNA577476) | soil metagenome | isolation source: 40 cm soil or saprolite under grassland replicate 1 | place: USA:California | collected 2016-06-15
CAATCGTTGGTCTTTTTTTCGCGATCTTCCTCATGAGGAAAATTCTCTATGCAATCCGTGAACTTATGATATGTATGCCATCTATCTTTTTCTGACAGTATTATACGAGTAACCTAGATAAAAAGAGCCCATCTCACAGAGACGGGTTCTTAATTCTTAAGTAGGCACTTTTTGTGCTGCCTCAAATCCTCATAGTTCTTCGGCAGGAGATGCTTATTTCGCGCGGGTAAACGACTTTCTAATCCCTATTTACTTTAGCTGAGAGGCCAATTCCCTCGCCTCATCAGCTAGCTTGGTGAGGAATCGAATCGTGCTTCCCCACACGTCTACCAAATCCTCCAATGGGTGACCAAACATCTGCTGAAGAATCGGCTGTTGACTCTCATCCGCGACCATGAATGCTACGCCATAAACGCCCACACTAAACTTTAGCACTGACTCGATGGCATAAGCCAAGCGGACAACGCGCGGATCACCATGCCAGCCTGTTGAATGTAATCCTTCCAGATAGCCTTCGAAAACAGTCTGATCGAGAGCATGAGTCTGCGCTGAATCGATCTCCAGAAAGTTAAGACTCCCTGCCACAAGAGCTGCAATTTCTTCACCAGGTGTGGCGCTGCCTACAAATTCCCAATCAATCAAGACGGTTTGCAAATCGCCTTGAGGGTCTAGACGTGCAAAAGAATTCCTTCGAAATACATCCAGGTGCGAGAGGGTCAGTGGCTGATGCTCGATGAAATCAAGCCAGGTGTTATGTTCCAACCAAATTCTTTGCATCCACTCGTAAATATCATTAGGAAAGAAGCGCGCGACCAATGGATGGGCCAGTACATCGGGAGGCAGTATCGGTGCATCCGTGCCGACCCAGGAACGTAGTTGACCTTTTGTCATCCACGGATGTGAGAACGCGGATGTGTTCTCAAAGAATATGCCATTAAATTCTCCAACATGGCGGGCGACATTCCCATATTGATCAAGGCGAGCGCTTCACGCTTCCAATATCTTAAAGAAATCGGATCATCTTCTTCGTCTGTTGATCGGATTGTTTTCAAGATTAGTGACCATGGCAAATTTGTGCCCCCATCCTGTGCATTCCCAGAGAAGCGAAAAATTTCAGAATTACCACTTGCTCCGTACAGCGAATCAAATTGCCAATCGAGCACCTGTGCAGTATCGCGTTCAAGAGCGCGGCGGACCACCGGCCTAAGTGTGAATTTGTCAACTGTCGCTGGCGTGTGGGCGGCTCGTGGTTCCATGAATGCTCCCTGGTTTTTTGATTGTATCGGCTTTTATACGGGAAGGATTGATTCACACTATACAACTTTTCTCAACTCGAATCAATAGCCCGCCTCCTTTCGGAAACGGGCTACTGTTTATTGATAGCTGATTACTGACTTATGCAGGAACTTTCTGCGCTGCTTCAAACCCTCTCCTCAGCGCCTCATAATTCTTCGGCAAGAGATGTTTGTGTCTTGTAGGCAAATGACCTTCGAGCGCCTTCTCAACATCTTTGATAGTAATTTCAGGCAATGCTGTCAGCAAGGCGCCAACCGCGACCATGTTGAGCAGTTTCTTATCGCCAATCTCTTCGGCGATCTCATTGCACGGCACAAAGATGACATTGATATCTTCGCGCTTTGCATCACGATCTACCATAGATTGATTCACGATCAACGTTCCGCCGGTTGCCAGAGTCTCTTCGCACTTATCAAAGGAAGGTAAGTTCAAGGCAATCGCCAACGGTGGATTCTTAACTAATGGCGAGCCAATCTCTTCGTCAGCAATCACAACTGTGCAATTGGCTGTGCCACCGCGCATTTCAGGACCATAAGAAGGAATCCATGTCACTTCTTTACCTGCGTCCATAGCAGCGTAAGCGACAACCTGTCCACCGAATAAAACGCCTTGTCCACCAAAACCAGCGATGATGATTTCTTTTTGCATATTGCTCCTTCGGAGCAGAGATTAGAGATTGGAGAATTGAGATGCATCTCTAATCTCTAATTCTCCAGTCTCTTATATTTTCACCTGCGCAATGCCCGCCACGACTTTGTAATCGCCGAGGGGGAAAGCAGGCACCATGTGCTGTTCCACAAACTTCAACGACTCGACCGGTGTCATGCCCCAGTTGGTGGGACAGGTTGAAAGCAACTCAACCATCGAGAAGCCCAGTCCGCGCACCTGTGTCTCAAATGCCAGGCGGATAGCCTTCTTCGCGAGGCGAATATTCTTTGGGTCATGCAACGATCTACGCACACAATAGCCAACGCCATCGAGTGTGGATAGCATCTCAGACACGCGAATGGGATAACCTTGTGTTTCGACGTCACGTCCATTGGGTGATGAGGTGGTCTTCATGCCGGGCAATGTCGTCGGAGCCATCTGTCCGCCCGTCATGCCAAAGTTGGCGTTGTTAATGAAGATCACAGTTAAGTTCTCGCGGGCTTCCACAAAATCGGTATCAAAATAGTTATACGCGAACACCGCGCATCCCACTGGCGCAACACCTATCGTTTTATCAATCACACCCATCTCTTCCAGTACTTCCGCGACGAGCCGATGTGCTACGCCATGCGTACACCCGGGGCAGTAATGTGTCGGCGTATCGGTGAAGCCTTCGGGGCGTTCGTAAACCAGATTATTTGGAGCAATTGTTGCCATGATTTACCTCATTCCAACCATGCGTTCGAACCAATCATCGCGAGGGCTTGTATCAACAGATAAAGGTCCCACGGCGATGCGCTGAATCTCGCGCAGGATTTCATCAGGAAGCGGCACCACACCTCCCATGCGTCCATAGAATTCGATGGGCGCGCGTCCCTTCACCGCCAAACGGACATCCTCCAGCATTTGACCGGAGTTCATCTCTGTGACTAAGAATCCACTCACGCGCCCCGCGAGCTGGTCAATGATCTGATAGGGGAACGGGCTGACAGTGATTGGCCTCAACAAACCAACCTTGATTCCCTGTTGACGCGCAGTTCGCACAGCGGATAATGCAACGCGTCCTGCAGTTCCAAAGCCAATAATGACAAACTTCGCGTCGTCGAGGAAATATTCCTTATAACGGACTTCATTGGTTTGAATGGCTCTCCAACGCGAGATCTGCTGGAGATTCATTTTTTCTTCTTGAATGGGATCAAGATAAATGGATGTCAGGATGCGACGCTCGCGCTTTCCCATTTTGCCATCGGTCGCCCAATCCCAATTCGCGCGCTGGATGGGCTTCATTTCAGGCATCTGGGCAGGCTCCATCATTTGACCGATACAGCCGTCGAGGATGACCATGCAAATAGAACGGTAGCGTTCCGCGAGGTCAAAAGAAAGGACCGTAAGGTCAATCGCCTCTTGAACAGAGGCAGGTGCGAGCACGATCGGTTGATAGTCACCATGTCCGCCACCGTGGACAGCCTGGTTGTAATCAGCCTGTGAGGGCGCGATATTGCCGAGACCGGGTCCACCGCGCATCACGTTGACTAATACCGCCGGGACTTCTGTCCCCGCGATATAAGAAAGACCTTCCATCATGAGGCTCACACCCGGGCTTGATGAGGTAGACATGACGCGTACTCCGGCGCACGTCGCACCATAGACCATATTGATCGCGCCGAGTTCAGACTCTGCTTGCACGAACGCGCGCCCAAGCTCAGGCATACGTCGAGAGAGATATTCCAAGATTTCTGTTTGTGGGGTGATTGGGTAACCGAAATAGGCTTCGAGGCCCGCACGAATCGAGGCTTCGGCGATGGCTTCGTTACCTTTCCATAGTTCTCTTGACATTTGATTCTCCATGTAACGCGTAGGGGCATGGTGCCCCTACAAAAAATTATGCTGTTGCAGGCGCGGTCACCTTTGTGATTTCACGATAGACTGTGATCGCTGCGTCCGGGCAGACGATTGCACAAATAGCACACCCCGTGCATCCATCTTTGAACGTGTGCGCGGGGTGGTAGCCTTTGGGGGTAAGCCTGGTCATGTCCAGCTCCATCACTTCTTGTGGACATGCACTCAGGCAAAGTTCACAGCCTTTACAATAGGTGTCACTGACTTCGATCCAACCTTTCGCGGGCATTCGCACTCCTTTTCAATGCTGTGTAGAGGGCATTCTCTAATGCCGATAGCGCGTAAGAGAACGCGCCCTACACGTATTCGAGAAGTTTGACAAGAATAGGTCAATATGCTTCCATCTTGATTATGTCCACTTGTGAAAGTTGATGCCAGTGTATTGCGTCATAAGCAGAAGCGCCGAAGATCATTCCTTTTGCATAACAAATTCTATATAGATTACATGGTCTTAAATACAAATCACCTAGCTATCAGAAACGCTGTTGGTTGTGACAAAAAATGTAATGGATAGCTATTTATTTAATCCTACTATCGGTGGTTATAAAATTCCACTTGCCAGCGCCATTCGCTTCCATCCTCGGCGTTCCACCAACTTAAGAGTTGACCAACTTCTCCACCGGGTAAGATGACCATTCGCCCAATATCTATTTGAGTTGGCCACAAGTCTTCGCGCGTGATATGTTCTCCTTGTACGGCCAGACGGGCCATCGGGCGATCAGCAGTCTGAGCCAAGTCTTGAGCATAAGCTAGCCGTTCGCCACTATCGCTTCGCACTTCTACCGTTAACATAGGCGGCGGAGCGTGAACCAATAAGACGTTCGTCGCATCCAAGCGGCCTCGGGCAAAGGCAACTCCGGTCGCGCCAGCTTGCGGATACCATAAATCCCAGATCTGCAGTTGAGAGTGAGGGTTCATCGAAAGTTCTCCTGTAAAAAGTATAGCAGGCTTTATAAATTTGGTAATAGCCAAGTTGAAGTGATACTATCTGTGGCACAAGATGGCATCTTGCGCTACCTCAAATTTATTGCTCTCTATCCTAGATGGTAGAATCAACCTACGAAAAATTGGAGGATTCAATGACAGACGCTGTCATCATAGATGCAATTCGCACACCGATTGGTGCGCTTGGTGGGGTACTTGCTTCGGTTCGCCCTGATGATTTAGCCGCTCTCGTTATCAAAGAGATTGTTCAACGCAACCAGCTTGACCCCGCGTTGGTTGAAGAAGTTTTCTTTGGATGCGCGAATCAGGCAGGTGAGGATAATCGCAATGTGGCGCGTATGGCTGCCTTGTTAGCGGGACTTCCTGTTGAAGTGGCAGGCGTGACTGTGAATCGTTTGTGTGCGTCAGGTTTGAACGCGATCAATCAAGCCGCGCGTGCGATCAAAGCTGGTGAGGGAGATGTCTATATCGCGGGTGGAGTCGAATCAATGAGCCGCGCGCCCTATTCGATTCCAAAAGCGGAAGTAGGATTCTCCTTTGGAAATCTCACTGCCTGGGATACTGCGCTCGGTTGGCGTTATCCAAACCCTATCATGAAAGAAAAATATGGAACGGAGTCAATGGGTGAAACCGCGGAAAACATTTCGGCAGAACGTCCGCATATTACCCGTGAAAAACAAGATGCATTCGCTCTTCGTTCTCATCAGTGTGCAATTGCCGCGGTTGACTCGGGTCGCTTGGCAGAAGAAATCGTGGCTGTGACAATTCCCCAGAAAAAAAGCGAAGCAAAGATTGTTGATACCGATGAACGTCCGCGCCGCGATACAACCATGGAATCTCTGGCGAAATTAAAGCCTGCCTTTAAAAAGGAAGGCGGGACGGTCACTGCGGGAAATTCATCCGGATTGAATGATGGCGCGGCTGCGTTATTAATCATGAGTGAAGAAAAAGCCAAAGCATTGACCTTCGGCAAGCCATTAGCGCGCATCGTCACTTCTGCCTCGGCGGGTGTGCCGCCGCGCGTGATGGGATATGGTCCTGTTCCTGCTACCAAGAAAGCCTTACAGCGCGCGGGCTTACAAATGAAAGATATTGGACTCGTTGAGCTGAATGAAGCTTTTGCAGTTCAATCTCTGGCAGTGATGGAAGATTTGGATGTTGATCCGGAGATCGTGAATGTGAACGGCGGTGCGATCGCCATTGGGCATCCGCTCGGTTGCTCCGGCGCGCGGTTGATGACGACTCTCGTCCACGAGATGCGTTTGCGTGAGAATGTAAAGTATGGACTCGCGACGTTGTGCGTGGGTGTTGGTCAAGGTGAGGCGACGATTGTTGAATATCTTGGATAATTTTATTCGCTGAAGCCGCCGTTTGCGCAGCACGCGAAGCGTGTGGGACCCCCGTGGCGCAGGGAGCACTATTGCATATATTGGAACTTTCTGCGCTTTTTTATCGTTTGTATGTCTTGAAAAGGAGACATCTTGAAATTGCGATATATCTTGATTACTTTCGCGTTAATACTTGCTGGCTGTAACATATCTATAACTTCATTTCCAACTTCACCCCAACAACCTGTTGAACCACCAACTGAAGTTCCTCCCACACCTTATCCTGATACTCCTGCTCCTCCTACAATTAATGCGCCCATAGTTGAAGCTCCTGCACTGGTCGAGATTCAATTCCTCAACGAACTTGATGGTTGGGGCGTGACCGAGACTCAGATCGTTCGCTCGAATGATGGTGGAGTCACTTGGTATAACGTCACGCCGCCTGATGTAGCTGAGACAGGTTCTACTGTTGAAACATTTATTCTTGACAAGGATCATGCCTGGGTCCAAAAGCCTGATTTCAATAATTTCCCGAATAACGGATTGTTGTATCGTACAACGGATGGTGGCCTCACCTGGACAATCTCCTCTACTCCATTTAGCGGTGGCGATCTAAGTTTTGTTGATGTGAATAATGGCTGGATGCTTGCTGATCTTGGTGTGGGCGCCGGCTCGAATGCTGTCGCTGTTTTTCAAACAACAGATAGCGGAGCAACATGGACTCAAACATATAGCAACGATCCCAATACTCCAGGTGCCGGCAATTCTCTTCCACTGGGTGGAATTAAATCTGATCTTGTTCCGCTCAATGTGCAGACCGCATGGGTGAGTGGCGTGACCTATTCGTCCGGTACAGTTTATCTTTTTCGCACGGATGATGGTGGGCACAATTGGACTCAAGTAAACCTTGAGTTACCTGCTGGAGCAGAGAACTTTGAATTGGACATCGATAAGGACCAGATGCAATTTGTCACGGCTACTAGTGGCTTTCTTGCTGTTCGTATGGCAGGTAATTCTACACAGACCGCAGTCTACACGACAAATGATGCGGGCAATACATGGACTCTCACACCCACATCGATTCCCAATGCAGGTGCATCCGATTTTATATCCGCGGAGGAAGCGGTCATTTATAATGGCCAGCAGTTTTACGTCACACGTGACGCGGCGCATACCTGGACGACTATCTCCCCTAATATTGTCTTTGGGGATTCCTTTGCCAAGATGGATTTTGTAAATCCAAATATTGGCTGGGTGATTACTTTCGATTCTACTAATAATCATCGTTCGCTTTATCGTACCGATGATGGAGGCGCCACATGGTCTCCCGTTATTCCTTAATTTGTCATTGCGAGGAGCGCTCTTCCCTGGCACTGCCCGCCAGGGCAGGTGTGCGACGAAGCAATCTCCAACTGCTGTTGTTGTTCTCAATATTTTTATTTGGATGCAGACCCGCTACACCTCCACCAACTTCTTCCGATCAAACTGAGACCGCGCCTGATTCCGTTACCAAATCGACATCCATCTTTGCAACGTCAACAACCGTGCCTGGTGAGGTGACAAAGATCCGTAACGCGCAATATCAACTCGGCGCAACGGATGCTTTGCAGATTGTGCAATTAACCGATGGAAGGTTTGAGCAGGGGACCCCAAGCGGCACTGATTTTGTTTCAGTCGCTATGACTGATTTTATTGCAGTGGGCGATTTAAATTCGGACGGCGAGAATGAAGTGGCTGCCTTGGTCTCAGAGAACTACGGTGGTTCGGGTGTCTTTGTCTTTCTCACGGTGTATGCAAATGTAAATGGGAAACTCACTTTTCAAACCTCTACCATCGTAGATGACCGGCCGCAGTTGAATGCACTTTCAATAGACAACAACGAAATCTTTTTAGATGTTGTCATTCATGGATCTGATGATCCCATGTGTTGTCCAACGCTGAGGACGGCACGACATTACCGCTTGGTGGACAATCAATTGGATATGACGGACTATGCAACGTTCACACCTGATAACAAGCCGCGCACGATTACGATTGAATCTCCTACAAATGGAACTGAAGTATTCAGTTCTGTTCCGATGAAAGGAAATGTTGCAATTGAGCCATTTGAGAATAACCTTGTTTATCATATTTACGATGTCAGTGGTATTGAGCTTTCTGCAGGTCCCATTCCTGTGACTGCCTCTGATGCAGGCGCGCCGGGCAAGTTCGATGTGGTGATTCCATTAGGAAAAGTTTTGTCTGGCGCAGTGATCCGCATTGAAGTGCAGGATGCCAACGCGGCCGACGGATCATTGTTGGCGATGGATTCGGTTGAATTAGTTGTAAAATAAATCTAATTGTAGTAGTGGACAGCTGTCCACCACTACGGAGATTTTTGTCTCAGAGGAGGAACCCATGCCCAACACAGTTCGTGATTGGATGTCGAGGCCTATTGTTGTTGTTGATCCCGATTCAAGTGTTAAGTACGCCCTCACGCTCATGCGCCGCCGCAAAATTCATAGTGTTGTCGTTTCTATGTCAGAGAAGAATCCTAAGTATGGCATTGTGACCTCAACAGACATCCGCGACAAGATTGTCGCGGCGGGTCGTAACCCAGCTGAAATGACCGTGCGTGAGATCATGTCCGGTCCCATTGTCACTGGCAACCCCGATTGGACATTGATGGAATGTTCACAAGTGATGCAGGAGCATCATATTCATCATCTGCCGATTGCTGACGAAAGCGGGACGTTGATTGGTTTGATCTCTGCCACAGATATTTTTATGGCAGTAGAAGAAGCCGGTTGGCAGGACAAGGAAGAATAGTAGAGAATGGCAGCTGCCATTCCGTACTAAGGGGACGGCAGCTGCTGTCCCGTACAGATTTTCGATCATGCCGAAGCAAAAATATTATGTCGTTTGGCAGGGACGCAAACCTGGCATTTACACGTCATGGGCGGAATGCGAAAAACAGGTGAAGGGATTTGCCGCGGCCCAATTCAAAGCGTTTGATTCACTCAAAGAAGCGGAATCAGCTTATCAGTCCAAGTATGAGATTTTCAAAGGCAAGCCAGCCTCACAGGGAAAGTGGAGGGAAGCGAGTATCAAGCCCATCCTTCCATCTATTTGTGTGGATGCGGCTTGCAATGGGTCACCTGGCAAGCTTGAGTATCGCGGTGTCTTCACCGCATCACAAGAAGAGATTTTCCGCGTAGGGCCTTTTCCGGATGGCACGAATAATGTCGGTGAGTTTCTCGCCATCGTCCATGCGTTGACATGGTTGGAAAAGCATGACAAACAATTGCCAATTTATTCCGACTCTGAGAATGGAATTTCATGGGTATACACTGGTAAATGCAGGACGCGACTTAAACATACCGCGCGTAATGCACCACTCTTTGTCATGATCCACAGTGCAGAGAATTGGCTCGCTGAAAATGAATTGCTGGATGATGTGGTCTTGAAATGGGATACAGAACTCTGGGGGGAAACCCCGGCTGATTTTGGTAGGAAATGAATACGTAAACACGTACACACAGAAACAGGTAAACATGTCTACTTGTGTACGTGTTTTCTTGTACACCTTACCCGCCCTACCCATCTTTCCAGTATACAAACTAGTCACTTCGGCGATGCGTTTGAAAAGTATCAGAACTATACTGACCACTAATATATAAGGAGAACTTCTATGAGCCAAAATGTATTGGTAGAACTTTCTGACGCATTAGCGGATGCTGCTGAAAAAGCAGGCAAAGCGACCGTTCTCGTGAACGCGCGACGCCGCATGCCTGCCAGCGGAATTGCTTATGCAGCGGACCTCATCTTAACGGCTGACCATATTGTGGAACGCGAAGAAGATATTACAGTTATTCTCGCAGATGGAACAGAAATCCCTGCGAAGATCGAGGGCCGAGATGCCGACTCGGATTTAGCCGTACTCAAACTCGAACATGCTGCGGGGACAGTTGCCGAAGCAACAAAGAGTCCTGCACGCCTTGGGCAGATTGCATTGGCACTGGGGCGTCCATCCCGCGATGGAATCGAAGCCAGTCTTGGAACCGTCAGCGCGATTGGGGGACCAATCCGAACCGGGCGCGGCGGTATGCTGGAACGCTATATTCGCACTGATAGCATTTCGTATCCTGGTTTCTCTGGCGGCCCGCTTGTAGCGGCGGATGGAACGGTGTTGGGCGTCAATACTTCAGGTTTAGCGCGTGGCACGGCGATTACAGTTCCGGCTGACATTGCATGGAATATTGCTGAGACGCTCGTCAAGCATGGTCATATCAAACGCGGTTATCTTGGCATTCGCAGCCAAACCGTCGAAATCCCGGACGCTTCGCAAAAGTCAATCAAGCGTGAGCAGGCTACAGGTCTTCTGATCCTGGGCGTTGAGAATGGGAGTCCTGCATCCAAAGGCGGATTCATCGTTGGCGATATTCTCGTTGCAGTTGCAGGTACGCCCGTCCTCCATCACGATGAACTCTTTGCACGTCTCAATGGTGATGTGGCAGGTAAGTCCACGCCGATTGAAATTCTGCGCGGCGGGCAGCCTCAAACATTGAACGTATTGATCGGTGAGAGATAAAATGAACTTTAACGGTACTTTCACACAAGTGATACATGAACTCGTCCAGCAAGTAATGCCTGCGCTGGTCGTTGTGCGCGGTCATCGTTTCGGCGCGGGCGCAGGGATCGTGTGGGATGCGAATGGACTCATCCTCACCAACAATCACGTGGTTGGACGTCACACTCCCATTGTCCTTTTGCAAGATGACGGTGAGTACGAATCGCGGCTTATCGCGCGTGACCCGGATGTGGATTTAGCATTGCTCTCCATTGATGCGACGAATCTGACCCCGCTCAAGCCTGCCTCCGTTTCGCCGCGTGTGGGTGAAATGGTCTTTGCCTTCGGTCATCCATGGGGACAGCG
>WNFX01019392.1_pt1 | contig 11030 bp, 7 predicted proteins | sample 5400111 | NCBI WGS metagenome assembly WNFX01 (sample SAMN13153363, study PRJNA577476) | soil metagenome | isolation source: 40 cm soil or saprolite under grassland replicate 1 | place: USA:California | collected 2016-06-15
GAATGGTCTTCGTCCACGATTGCGCCTGCAAGGTTGCTCGCTTCGGTCGAGGCGCCGGTGGCAACTGCGTAGATGGCGGGTTCGACGGCGGCGGCGAATGAAGCCTGCCAAATTTTGGCAAATCGCACCGAAGGTGCGATCGGATCACTGTAGTAAAAACGTTCGCTTCGCAGAAATTAGCGCACATTTGGTACACTTCATTCGTGATGCCTGAGGGTGCGGTGTATCAAGGCTCCAGAAGAAGTATCGCCATGGAGCCCCATCATGAACAGGTTCATTACCGTTCTCATCGAAGCTCTAATAACTGCCCCGGCGCTCTTCCAAACTGTTGAGCCCGCGCCGGTCAGCCGCCTCGCGCCAAGGCAGCCGACTCAGGAGCGCCCACTGGCGGGTATCCTTGGGTCATCTGTGCGACGCGCGGGCCTTCATTAATCAGTGGCCGACATGCAAATGAAGATGCCGCATTACGCCTCGAACCTCGCCCTCGTGGGCATGCTCGCGCTCGGCACCGGCGACCACGGGCCGAGCCTCGTCCGACCGAAAGCCGAGCCACGTGACTCAATACTGCGTGCCCCCGGATGACGATGTCAATTCATACAGGTTCTATTGTCGGAAGGCATGGCTGATCCGTACCGTTCCGACGGGCAACAGCGCCCTCAAAAGACCGTCTCTAACATTGCATTTCCGGCGACGAAGCGCGTCGAATGAACTGATAGCGTACCCGGTGTCCCCCGCCCCCACCTCCGGGTTCGCAAGCGGCCGGCCTGCCCCCCAGGCCGGCCGCATCCTCCTGGACGAACCAAAAGAGCAATTAAGATCTCGCGCAGATGCTTGAGTGCCTGGTCTCATACTGGTTGCCGCCCCATCGCGGGAGCAGACTGGTCAGGCAATTTGTCAGGATTTGTAACCCTTAACTCGGCGAAGCGGCGGCGCTCGTTTATTTTGATCTCAATAGAAAACAGAAATGATTGAATACACTTTAGCCCACCCACGGAGACAATCATGCTCAGGTTTTTCGGATATTCTGGAATGGCTGCGTCGTTCGTTGCAACGCTTGCTCTCGCCGGGGCACCTGATGCTGTTGCTCAGAACAAGCTGACCTATGAACAGGCTTGGGCGGCGTGCATCAAGGACGTCAAGTCCAATTACCCGAACGAGTATTCGGCCACCAATCAGCGGTACGCCCGTTTCATGAACTGCATGGTCGACTACGGACACCCACGACCCTAGAGGTCCGCAAGAGGCCGGGGCGAGGAAATGTTTTTTAATGGGTTTGCGAACCACCGTCAGCGATCGCGAGACTCTCGATGGCTTTAATCCCGAAGGACATGACGCCAATAACGCCTGTCCGGCCGGTCTGAATATCCAGGCTTGGCTATCGCTCGCGCAGGCCGGCCGATACGAAGAGGCCTGGCGCAAATACATGGAAGACAATCCGCTTCCGGCGATCCATGGGCGCGCCTGTTACCATCCCTGCGAAAGCGCCTGCAATCGCCAATTCCTCGACCAACCGGTGGCGGTCCACTCGCTTGATCGCTTCCTTGGCGATCTCGCGATCGAAAAGGGTTGGACGATCCCGGCGGGCGCTCCCACCGGGAAGCGCGTCCTGGTGGTCGGCGCCGGGCCGGCGGGGCTGTCCTGCGCCTACCATCTGCGTCGGCTGGGGCATGAGGTCGAGATCCGCGACGGCAGCGAGGAGCCCGGAGGGATGATGCGATACGGCATTCCCGCCTATCGCCTGCCTCGCGACGGAGTGGGCAAGGAGATCGCGCGCATCGAGGCGATGGGCGTAAAGATTTTGATGAACCACCGGGTCACCGACGTTCTCGCCGAAAAGGCGCAGGGCGGCTTCGACGCAGTTTTCCTCGCCATCGGCACGCAGGTCGCGAACCATCTCAACGTCCCGGCAATGGATGGCGGCAAGATGATCGACGCGATCTCGCTCCTGGAGGAGGTCGAGAAAGGCCGCGCGCCGAAGCTCGGCCGCGTCGTTGGAATTGTGGGCGGCGGCAACACCGCCATGGATGCTGCCCGCGTTGCCAAGCGCCTGGGCGCACAGGAAGCGGTTCTGATCTTCCGTTTCGACAAGGCGCACATGGAAGCGCATCCCTATGAGGCGAAGGAAGCTTTCGCCGAGGGCGTGAAGATCAAATGGCTATCGACCGTCAAACAGTTCGGTCAAGACGAGGTCTTGGTCGAACGCATGGAGATGGCGCCGGACGGTTCGGGATGCGTCGGAACGGGGCAGTTCGAGAAGCTCAAGGCCGATTCGCTCGTGCTAGCCGTTGGCCAGCATTCGGACGTCGAGTTCCTCAAGACCGTGCCAGGCATCCGCATCGGCCGCGGTGATGTGGTCGAAGTCGATGCGGCCATGAGCACCGGACACCCGGGCATCTTTGCCGGTGGCGACCTTATCGGCGGCGCGCGCACGATGACCACGGCCGTCGGCCATGGAAAGAAGGCCGCGCGCAACATCGACGCCTTCCTCAGGGGCGAGGTCTATGTCAAGCCAGCGACGCACCCGATCGTCCCCTTTGAAGCACTCAACCTGCCGGTGTTTTTCGATGCGGCGCGCCAGGAAGCCCCGGAACTGCCGGCCAGCCAGCGCAAGGCGTTTGAGGAAGTCGCCCACGGCCTGACCGAGCCCGAGGCCCGTTACGAAGCGAGCCGCTGCTTGTCCTGCGGCAACTGCTTCGAATGCGACAACTGTTACGCCGCCTGTCCGGAGCAGGCGATCGTGAAGCTCGGTCCGGGTCGATTTTACCGCGTCGAGGACGACCTCTGCACCGGCTGTGCCGTTTGTTTCGAGCAGTGCCCGTGCCACGCGATCGAGATGATCCCCGAATCTACAGTCGCGGCCGCCCCCGGACTGATCGGCGAGCCGACAATGCCCTCGAAATTCAAGGTCCGCGCCTGACAGACGGCTCTCATGCAAGGAGTGCGCAGCACATGACATCGCAAACTGCCGTCATGGACGGCAACACCGCTGCCGCTCATATCGCGTATCGCGTCAATGAAGTGTGCGCGATTTATCCGATCACGCCGTCCTCAACGATGGCGGAGCTGGCGGATGCCTGGGCGGCGGAGGGCATCAAGAACATCTGGGGCGCAGTTCCGGTCGTTCAACAGATGCAGGCCGAAGGCGGGGCCGCGGGAGCCGTCCATGGTGCCCTGCAAAGCGGCGCGCTCACGACGACCTTCACGGCCTCACAGGGTTTCCTGCTGATGTTGCCCAACATGTACAAGATCGCGGGCGAGCTCACCGCCTGCGTTTTCCATGTCGCCGCGCGCGCGGTCGCAACCCAGGCGCTTTCAATCTTCGGCGATCATTCCGACGTGATGAGCGCCCGGATGACGGGATTCGCGATGCTCTCGGCTGCTTCCGTCCAGGAAGCGCACGATCTTGCCCCTGTGGCACAGGCGGCGACGCTGGAAGCGCGCGTGCCGATCATCTTCTTCTTCGATGGCTTTCGCACGTCGCATGAAGAAAATACGGCCACGCTCATCCCGGACGAGCAGATCCGGGCGATGATCGACGACGATCTGGTGCGCGCCCATCGCGCCCGCGCGCTCTCGCCTGAGCATCCCGTGCTGCGCGGGACAGCGCACAATCCCGACACTTTTTTCCAGGCGCGCGAGTCCGTCAACCCGTTCTACGCGAAAGTGCCCGGCATCGTGCAGAAGGCAATGGATCGGTTGGGCGCGCTGACCGGCCGCAAATATCACTTGTTCCGCTACGCCGGCCACCCGCAAGCCGAGCGCGTCGTCGTTGCCATCGGCTCCGCCGTCGAGGTCCTCGAGGAAACTGCCGCTTGGCTGTCGGCGAATGCGGGGGAGAAGGTTGGCGTGCTGCAAGTCGTGCTGTATCGGCCGTGGGACGGCGACGCATTTCTTGCCGCCATGCCCAAGAGCGCGAAGGCGGTCGCCGTGCTGGATCGCACCAAGGAAATTGGCGGACCCGGCGAACCGCTTTACGTCGACGTGATCTCGACCTATGCCCGAGCCGCCACCGCCGGGAAGCTGGCGACGATGCCGACGATCATCGGCGGCCGTTACGGTCTCTCGTCCAAGGATTTCGATCCGCCGATGGCAAAGGCGGTATTCGACGAGCTCAAGAAGCCGGAGCCGAAGCATGGCTTCACGGTCGGGATCACCGACGACGTCTCCAATACCAGCCTGCCCGTCGATCACAGCTTCGATATCGAGACTGCGGACACTGTGCGCGCGCTGTTCTATGGACTCGGAGCGGACGGAACCGTCGGAGCAAACAAGAATTCGACAAAGATCTTGGCGTCGGAGCCCGGCCGGTACGCGCAGGGCTATTTCGTCTACGACTCCAAGAAGTCCGGCTCATATACGATCTCGCATCTGCGGTTCGGTCCGAAACCCATTCATGCGCCGTATCTCATCAAGTCGGCAAGCTTCCTTGGCGTGCACAAATTCGACTATCTGTTCAAGATCGACATGCTCGCCGCAGCCGCCCAAGGCAGCACGGTCCTCCTGAACAGCCCGTTCGGCCCGGACAAAGTTTGGAACGAGCTCCCGCGCGAAGTGCAGAAGCAGATCATCGTCAAGAAGCTGAAGCTGCACGTCATCGACGCGTCGGAGGTCGCGCTCTCGCTCGGGCTCGGATCGCGCACCAACACCATCCTGCAGACCTGCTTTTTCGCGCTGTCTGGCGTGATGCCGCGCGAGCAGGCGATTGCGGCGATCAAGAAGGCGACGGAAAAGACCTATGCCCGCAAGGGCAAGGAGGTGGTCAAGAAGAACTTCGAAGCCATCGATGCCGCGCTGGCCAAGTTGTTCGAGGTCAGGATTCCGACCGCTGCCAACGGAGAGCGAAGCCGATACAAGCTGGTGCCCGATACTGCGCCTGAATTCGTCCGCAATGTAATATCCCCCATGCTGGCGCTACATGGAGACGATCTGCCGGTGAGCGCATTGCCGGCCGACGGCACCTACCCGACCGCGACAGCGCAATACGAAAAGCGCAATATCGCCGAGGAGGTGCCGGTCTGGAACCCGGACCTCTGCATCCAGTGCGGACAATGCGCGATCGTCTGCCCGCACAGCGTCATCCGTGCCAAGTATTACGATGAGGACCGTCTCGCCGAGGCACCGGCGGATTTCCAGGCCGCCCCCATCAATGCCCGCGGCTATCCCGAGTCCCGCTACACGCTGCAGGTCTATGTCGAGGACTGCACCGGCTGCGGCGTATGCGTCGAGAATTGCCCCGCCCACAGCTCCGAGGATTTCAGCATTCGGGCGATCAACATGAAGCCCCGGCTGGAGCACCTCGAGACCGGCCGCAGGAGCATCGAATTCTTCGAGAAGCTGCCTTGGGCCGACCTTCGAGAAGCTGCCTTGGGCCGACCGCGCCCGCGTGAACTTCGCCAATGTGCGCGGCGTTCAGTTCCTTCAGCCGCTGTTTGAATTCAGCGGTGCCTGCGCCGGTTGTGGTGAGACACCGTACCTCAAAATGCTCTCGCAACTCTTCGGCGACCGGCTGCAGATCGCCAATGCGACCGGATGCTCCTCGATCTACGGCGGCAATCTGCCAACCACGCCTTGGGCAAAAAATTCCGACGGCCGCGGACCGGCCTGGTCGAACTCATTGTTCGAGGACAACGCGGAATTCGGACTCGGTTATCGACTGGCCATCGACAAGCAGACCGAGCTCGCTCATGCGCTCGCGCGCAAGCTTGCGCCGCAAATCGGCGAGGATCTCGTTCGCGCACTGCAGGACGCGCCACAGATCACGGAGTCGGACTTCCGGATCCAGCGTGAGCGTGTCGCGGCTCTGAAAGAGAAGCTTGCCCCACTGAGCGGCGACGAGCCCGCCAACCTCATGGCGCTTGCCGACTTCTTCGTGCGGCGCTCGGTTTGGCTCGTGGGCGGCGACGGCTGGGCTTACGACATCGGATATGGCGGGCTCGACCATGTGCTCGCCTCCGGCCGCAACGTCAACGTCCTCGTTCTCGATACCGAAGTGTACTCGAACACCGGCGGCCAGGCGTCGAAGGCCACACCGCTTGGGGCGTCCGCCAAATTCGCCGCGGCCGGAAAACGGGTTCCGCGCAAGGACCTTGCGCTGATGGCGATCGCCTACGGCAATGTCTACGTCGCGCAAGTCGCGATGGGCGCCAACAGCGAACAGACGCTCATCGCGATGCGCGAGGCGGAAGCGTATTCCGGGCCCTCATTGATCCTCGCCTATTCCCAGTGCATCGCGCATGGGACCGACATGCGGTTCGGGATGAAGCAGGCGGCCCGCGCAACCGCGAGCGGTTACTGGCCGTTGTTTCGCTTCGATCCGACCATGCGCCAGCGCGGCATGAACCCGTTCCGGCTCGATTCGCCGCGGCCGCGCATCCCGCTCGAGGATTATCGCTACAACGAGGTGCGCTTCAAGTCGCTGACGCAAACGCGGCCTGACGATGCGCGCCACCTGCTGGCGCAGGCGCAGCTCGAGCTACAGGAAAAATACCGGATCTACGAAGACCTAGCGGCCCGTGACGGCAGCCGCTTCCACCCGCATTGGGAGGAGGTCTGACCATGAATCAAGGCCTTGCCACCCGTTACCTCGGCCTTCAACTCGCGCATCCGGTCATCGCTTCGGCGTCGCCGCTGACGGCGACCTTCGACGGCATGCGGCGTCTGGAGGACGCCCATGCCGCAGCCGTGGTGATGGCGTCCCTGTTCGAGGAACAGATCCGGGCCGAGGATACACGCTATGCCATGTTCACCGAGTATACGGCGGATTCCAACCCGGAAGCAGCGACCTATTTTCCCGAGCTCCCCGATTACCGATACGGCGTTTCCGGGCATATCGAGACGCTGCGGCGGGCGGCGGAAGCGCTCGACATTCCCGTGATCGCCAGTCTGAACGGCGTCAGCGATGATGGGTGGCTCGACTATGCTGTCCAGCTGGAGCAGGCCGGCGCCGCCGCGCTCGAGCTCAACCTTTATCTTCTGCCCACCGACCTGGCCGTGAGCGGGCGAGACATCGAGCAGCGCTATCTCGACATTGTGCGTCATGTGAAAGCCAAGGTGAGCATCCCGGTTTCGGTGAAACTCCCGCCGTTTTTCACCGCCGTCGGCAATTTCGTTACTCAACTCGAATCGAACAGCGCCGACGGGGTGGTGCTGTTCAATCGCTTCTTCCGGCCCGACTTGGATCTGGAGACGCTGAGCGTCAAACGCGAAGTGGTGCTGTCGACTCCTGCCGATATCCACTTGCCGCTGACTTGGATCGCGTTGCTGTCGCGGCGCCTCAAGTTGTCCCTCGCCGCGGGAACGGGCGTCGACAGTCACGTCGAGGTCGTGAAGTTCCTGCTCGCCGGCGCCGACGTCGTGGCCACCGCGTCGGCACTGTTGCGCCATGGCCCGGAACACATGACGGCGCTCGTCGACGGCCTGGAGCGCTGGCTCTCACAGAACGCATTCGCGTCCGTGACCGAGATCCGTGGTCGTCTCGATGCAACGCATGTCGACCGCGCCGACATGTTCTTGCGGACCCAATACCTGCGCACGCTTTCCGACTACGCGTTGCACCATGCCCCGTTTGGACCTGATGCGCGCGCGAACGTACCGCAATCGAGAAACTACGCGCGTGCCAATGATGCGCCGATGCTGCCCACAGCACATACGAACTGACAGGAGAGCATCTCCGAACCCGCGGGGAGAAGAATTATGGATTGGCTTGGCAGTCTGCTGAACTCGCAGCCGTTCATTGCATTGTTTTTGGTGATGGGTTTGGGTTATGCGGTCGGCAATATCCAGGTTGCCGGCTTCTCTCTCGGCGTCGGCGCCGTGTTGTTCGTCGGCCTCCTGATCGGCGTTATCGCACCGAAGTCGGCGCCTCCCGGTATCGTTGGCACCCTCGGGCTTGTGCTGTTCCTGTACGGCATTGGCATCCAGTATGGCGTCGATTTCTTCCGCGGCCTTGCGAGCCCCGCTGGGATCAAGGCCAATCTCCTCGCGCTCGTGGCGGTCATTGCCGGCGTGTTTGCGACCATTCTGTGCGTGCAGTACATGGGCATCGGGATGGGATTCGCGCTGGGACTATTCGCGGGGTCCATGACGAGCACGGCCTCCCTTCAAGCGGCAACCAGTGCCATTGGCACCCCGGATCCCGCGATTGGGTACGCTTGCGCCTATCCGTTTGGTGTGTTCGGCCCGATCCTCTGCTTTTATCTATTTAAGATGCTGCTGCGGCCGAAGGTCGAAGTGCCGGAGCCGAAGCGGCTGGCCACGGCCGAGCTTCCCGCAGCCGCCTACAAACTCACTGGCATGTCGATTGCCGAGATCATGCCAAAGATACCCGCCGGACTGGAGCTCGTCGCGCTTCGTCGGCACGGCACGAACCTGCTGCCGCGACCGGAATATGTGTTCGCCGAGCAGGATGTGCTCGTAGTCGCGGGATATCCGGAAGCGATTGCCAAACTGAAAGGGCTGAGCCCCGGCCGCGACGCGCGCGCCGACCGAAAGAACCTCGATTATTTGATGGTGTATGTCTCGAAACCGGCCATGGTGGGCATGCGTCTTGCCGACGTGCCGCATCCACCGGGCTGTTCCATGGAGATCTTCCAAGTTCGCCGCGGCGACGCCGACATCCTGCCGCGCCCCGACCTCATGCTGGAATATGGAGATCGACTCGGTCTGATCATCGATCCCGAATGCCGTCCGGCCATCATCAAGCACTTCGGCGATTCCGTTTTGGCCGAGGCCAGCTTCAGTTTTGTTGCCCTCGGACTGGGGATCGCGCTTGGGGCGGCTATCGGTCTCATTCCAATTCCGATCCCCGGTATCGGGGCGGTTACCCTCGGCCTCGCCGGAGGGCCGCTCGTCGTCGCGCTCGTCCTCGGCTGGCTCGGCCGTACCGGACCCGTCATCTGGCACATGCCAGCCTCGGCGAATCAGGTACTGCGCAACTTCGGGCTTGCCCTGTTTCTTGCCAGGGTCGGGATCGACTCCGGGACCCCCTTCGTTGAACAGGTGCGCCATTCCGGTTTCGAGTTCGTCTTCGCTGGAATGATCATCCTGCTCACCGTCGTCCTCGTCATTCTCCTCCTGGGTTACTTCCTCTTGAAAATTAACTTCGACGAGCTACTCGGCATCGCTTCGGGTGCGACCGGAAACCCGGCGATCCTTGCCTATGGCAATTCACTGGCCCCCACGGGCAAGCCGGACATCAACTACGCCATGATCTTCCCGGGCGTCGGCACGATCGTGAAGATCATCGCCGTGCAGATCCTGGCCGCGACCTACGGGATCGCGGCGCACTAGCTGTGGTGGTGCACGGATGCGGGTTGCAGTGTTCAGCGCGAAGAACTACGAGCGCACGCTGCTTGATGAGCTGAACGCCGCTCACCGACACGAGCTCGTCTATTTCGACACCCTCCTTGGACCAGATACGACATCTCTGGCGGCGGGGTTTCCCGCCGTCAGCGTCTTCGCCGACGATGTCGTCGACGGCGACGTGCTAAACATCTCGCCGCCGGCGGCACGAAGCTTGTTGCGACGCGCTCCACCGGCTTCAACCACATCGACGTGAGGGCGGCAGAGGCGCTTGGCGTCAGAGTTGTCCGAGTCGCCGATTATTCTCCAAACTCCGTGGCCGAGTTTGCCGTTGGCCTGCTCCTTGCGCTCAATCGCAAGATTCCGCGCGCCTACAATCGCACGCGCGAGGGAAATTTCGAGCTCGATGGCCTCATGGGCTTTGATCTTGTTGGCCGCACTGTGGCCGTGATCGGCACCGGCAAGATCGGGACCGTCTTTGCGCGGATCATGGCCGGATTCGGCTGCAAAGTGATCGGCTTTGACGTGCATCATTCGCCTGAATTCGAAAAAATCGGCGGCTGTTACGCCGGGGCCGAGGAGATTCTGGCTGAGGCAGACATCATCTCTCTGCATTGCCCATTGACGCCGCAGACCCATCACATCGTCAATGCTCGCACGCTGGCCCGCGTGAAGAGAGGCGCGCTGTTGATCAACACGAGCCGCGGCGGCCTGGTCGACACCGAGGCGGCGATTGAAGCGCTCAAGTCCGGTCGGCTCGGCGGGATGGCGCTCGACGTTTACGAGGAAGAGGCAGGTCTCTTCTTCAAGGATCTGTCGAGCACGGTGATCACGGACGACATCATCCAGCGCCTCGTCTCGTTTCCGAACGTGATCGTGACGGGGCATCAGGCGTTCTTCACGCGCGAGGCCATTGGTACCATTCTGGAAACAACCCTCTTAAGCATCTCGGATTTTGCCGCGGGCCGCCCGCTCGCAAACGAAATCAAGATGTGACCGCCCAGGCAATGCGGCGTGTACAACTACTCATGCATGGACCTGACCGGAATTCTTCCTCTCCATGTTTCTTGAATGAGTGGATTCGCCCGCAAAGGAATAGGAGACGCAAGCATGGCAAGGACGATGAAAGCGGGGGTGGTGCACGCATTCGGCAAGCCTTTGACGATCGAGGAAGTGCCAATTCCCACGCCCGGCCCGGGCGAAGTGCTCATTAAGGTCATCGCGACCGGCGTCTGTCACACCGACATCCATGCCGCTGACGGTGACTGGGCGGGCAGGCCGCCGCTTCCGTTTATCCCCGGCCACGAAGGAGCGGGAATCGTTGCGGCGCGCGGTGCCGAGGTCAAGGGTCTGAAAGAGGGAGACGCGGTAGGCACTGCCTGGCTGCATGATGCCTGTGGCCAATGCGAATATTGCATGACCGGGTGGGACAGTCTTTGCAGGGCGCAGCACAACACCGGTTACAGCGTCAATGGCAGCTTCGCCGAGTACGTGATCGGAGCCGCGCCTTACCTGGGTCGATTACCGCAGAAATCCGATTTCGCGGAAATGGCGCCGATCCTTTGTGCCGGCGTGACGAGTTACAAGGGCATCAAGGAGACCGAGGCGAAACCCGGAGAGTGGATTGCAATCTCCGGGATCGGCGGCCTTGGCCAGCTGGCGGTGCAATACGCCAAGGCGATGGGCCTGCACGTTGCAGCGCTCGATGTGACCGAGGACAAGCTTGCGCT
>WNFX01011776.1_pt1 | contig 11029 bp, 9 predicted proteins | sample 5400111 | NCBI WGS metagenome assembly WNFX01 (sample SAMN13153363, study PRJNA577476) | soil metagenome | isolation source: 40 cm soil or saprolite under grassland replicate 1 | place: USA:California | collected 2016-06-15
CTCCGAATTTTGACGCAAGATATGTTATCCATCCAACCATTGGCGATGTTGACTGCTTCTTTGGCGCAATAGCTAAATAAGATGTTGAATTAACTATACCCCAATCTGGTGTCCAAGCGGACACCATACACTCCATTATCTTGACCAATGTAGGTATTTGAAGAATTCTAGAAAGCAGTTTCTCGCTGGTGGGAAGGTTAAGTAGACAAGAATTAATGCCTAGTACATGCGAATAACATCCACAATGTAAGCTAAAATTGGCGGCCTCGTCGTCACGACCACCTGTCCATAGGCCAATACGAAATCCTAGTTCATGTATTGCTTGTTGTCTACGGTCAGTCTGATGGTGGCCCTTTTCTAAAAGCCTCTTGGCCATTCCTTCACTAAGACTAAACTGATGTGTGAGTGCCTTTTGACGTGATTGTCCTAATTCGAACCATTGGGTAAAGAGAGGGTCACATTCGGCTAACTTTGTCAAGAATGACAAGACACGATGAGCACACTCATCTTCTCTCAGAAGAGTACGTATCGCGCCAATTGCCTCTTGTTCAGCAACATGCCATACTATTGGTTTTCCATTTGCAGCCACAATTTGGCGACCAGCTCCGCTCGGTGTGGGTCTTCGACCCTGCTGAGACACGACCGTAGGTCTTGCTTGCGAGGAAAATCGCCAATCTGTTCAAGAGCTTCAACCAGGCTTGAATAGGATATTAATTCAGGAAAACCTTTTGTTATAGATTGCTACATTATCTGATTTAATTCATCTGAGTTTCCAGCGTTGTATCCATTCTAAACGCCTTAGTCCAGTTATTTCAACTCCATTTTCCCATAAGTGAAGTTTATCTAAATAGCCAATTGAGACGATTCGCCTGTTCGAGTTATAATGTTCTCTGATTGGAGGCGATATGGAAACCAAAATGTATGGCAACTTGGAAATCATTATCGAAGGCGCTGACAAAAACGTCACCCAGGAACACTTGGATGAGTTGATGCAATTTATGATTGAGAAGGTTGAGTCAATGGGGTTGACTTTAGCAGGCAGAACTTATCTTTCGTCCGATGAGGACTATGAAGATGCCGAAGAATCTGAATCAATTGCGTAGTGGGAAGGAGTTTGTAAATTATGCGGAAAAGAAAGGCGCGAAGATCCGGCAGGGAAAAGGAAGTCATACTGTAGTTGAATATAAGGGTGAAAGCTTCGTCATACCCATTCACAGTGGGGATTTGGGCAAAGGACTCAGACACAAAATCGTTAAATGGTTTATTAGCATAGGTTTGGGAATTCTTATTATAATGTGCCTTCTTATCCAACTCTGGCATTAACTGCGGACGAGGGAACGTGTAGTGCCTCCGTCAACAGCACAGACTTCGCTCAAAACGCGACCATAGGTCTCTAAAGCTCTTAATTGCCAGACCTTCGGTCATTTTGCGGCTCGGTCAAGAGACCGTCGCCGAGCGAGCGGCAATAGCTGATTTGTCAATGTCTTGGAGTCATAAAAATTTCTGTATTTCTCTTCAACTAGCAAGGGACCCGAAATTCGCTTTTGAAGGGATTTTTGGCATCGAATACAATATGGCAATAAAACTGAAAACGAGTGATAAGAACTCGGCGGGGTTGCTTCGTGAAGACCACCACCGAGTAATCTGGTTCATTGTTTCAGGATGTTAAGTCCTCTTCACCTAATGCCGCCTTTATATCTTCTTCTGAAGGAATAATGGCTTTCCAGCCTATTCCGCGAGCGTAATCGATAGCACTGTTTGTGAGGTTTTCGATGACTCCTTCAATACCTCCTTGAATATTGTATTTATCAACCAAATCCCAAAGCATGCTGAATACTTTGGCGAGGTCCTGTAATTCGCCTTTATCGTTTTTCTCAATGGCAGCTAGAAGGCGTTGCCGTAAGTAAATTAGTATATGAAGAGCGGTCAATCTATTTGCGCTATTCTGGGCCATATCAAAACTCCTTGATCATTTTTCACGTAAAGCGTATAAAGCAAGTTTGGAGAGTAGGTCACGTTTGTAACGTGACAGCCAGATTTCAAATCACGCTTCCCCGCCGTGCGGGATCTATGACAAGCGTGACCTACAGCAATCATTTCTTCAATCAGTTGAATGACCCGCTGCGCCAAATTTTCCTGTTCGTGCAAAGTGGTGAGCCAGTGGTCAGCGGCAGTGAAAATGTCTTCGTCTTCGCGTGGCGTATCGAGGACCTTTTTCAGATTGCGTGTATTTCCCTTGTCCAGTTCGATGAACATACGTAATATCGCCATGTGGCTATAACCTGCCTTGCTCAACATGCGGATGATTCGCAGACGTTCGATTTCCTTTTTTCCAAACAAGCGGTAATTGTTGTATGAGTTGCGCGGAACAGTAATCAGCCCATTCCGCTCCGCATTGCGGATGATATCGAGGCTGATGCCAAGCAGTTTTGAGACTTCTCCAATGGCGAGCGGATCCTCATCAGAGTCTGTTACTATGTTTTGTGCCCAATGTTCCAGCAAATTCGCGGCTGGATTGGCATGTTCCAATTCAGCTTTCACAGAAAGCAAATGCTCATGTGCTCTTTCCAGTGCACCCTTCCAATCATCTGCCACGGCATGTTGAATGATCTTATTGCCTAAAGCGCGAAAACCCCTGCCCGGATATTGAGCAGCATAAATCATGCGTGCCAGGCGCAGACAATCGAGGTGGCGTTGGGTAAAGAGGCGGTATCCCGCTGGACTCCGCTCGACGGATGGAGTCAGTCCCCACTCAACGTAAAGGCGGACGGTGTTCGGATGAATCCTCACAGCGCGAGCAAGGTCCGAGGTGCGAAGATATCTTGTTGACATTGTTTCATCGAAAGTGTATCACGCTTGAATCGGATTGTTGATCGCCCCTTGGCTGGCAATTGCATTCCTAAGCAGTCACATTATGCTATGCATTACTTTGTGAGGCAGCAGGCGAATGCCGTTTTTAATTTCAGATTACAGGCGCAGGATATCTCAATGGTAACCATCAGACAGACGAATAGATAACATCAGAATTCCTTCAACTCGTCTCTCGCCGCGCAATCACCCGTATTGCGCCAGGAATGGATTTCTCAGCAACAAGAATCAAATATCCACCTCCACCCGCGCCCGACAGTTTCCAGCCAAGAGCTTGGTCGCGGTGTTCATCAATGAGGGCTGCCACACGTTCATTCATCATATTTGGAAACATTGCCACCTGAGCCTCGAACCCTTCGCGCATTGTGCACCCGAAACGGACGATATCCAAGCTGAGAATCGCTTGCCAGTGACCTTCGGCAGCGTCAGCTAACGCCTTGGCCCGTTCACGGTCGAACGTATTATCTGTCAGCGCATCGTAATCCGCAAAACGCGGCCCAAGTGAAACAAGTTGAAGTGAATTTTCCACAAAACTCAGGAGTGGTTCCCAATTGAATCTTGTGAGCCTGAAATGACCTTCGTGCCGGGAGGGTTGTCATAGCAGAACAATATTTTAGAAAGCTTTTCATAATCTCCAAGCGGAATTTTTGGTCCCCAGAGTTCCAGTGCATGACGGCGCGTGCTGGAAGCCATGCCGCTTCGTTCATTGAACTCTAATGTAGGCTCCAACGAAACTGTGATAACCGGACCAGGATAATGCTTTGAAATGTATGGCTGGTCCAGCCAACCTCCAGCCAGGTCAATTCGATAGGGCAAAGAGTCACGCCGACGTAGTTCGGTGCTGGAGCGCTCTTCAAGTCCCAAATGAGGTTTTCGCTCTAGGATGATATATTGGATCCCCAACTGGAGACACAGGTCCCGTTTTTCGGGAACATGCCCATCAGCATTGACAATGAAATAATCAGGCATCATCTGGCGTAGTTCAACCTCGAAATCGAGAATCCCTGAACCACACGAGATAAAAGCATCTTTTACAAAAGCTACCGACTTGACCATGAACAATCGCTCTTGTTCGTTATTAAAAGTTGGACGCCCTTTCAGGTCGAAAATGGTTCTGTCAGAGCCAAGCGCTACATGCACGTCACCATATTGCGCGGCCTCGCGGAAAAACTCAACATGGCCGCTATGGAGCATATCAAAACAACCACTCACAAATACTTTTTTCGCCATCGTTTTCTCCGTTTGTGGAGTTTTTCAAACAGCCTGGATTATATTTGATTGTTCTCTAAAAAGAGGTTCATTTAATCTTGCTGGATATCTGAATTTGATCGCGCATCTATCTAATAGCAACCTGAATCTTCTCATGCCCCACATAGTCATAACTATCTATGGTCGCAAGTCTCAGGATGTAATGATCAGCGCACTGGAGATTAAGCGGATAAAACCTTCACAAACTTGTGAAAAATGAACAGCTGTTTCTCAAATTCGAAAGAGGAACAACAAATTAGTGGTAACTTTGAACAATCCAGCGCGGTATAAATTGTGCTGGGCGGAATTTATAGCCGTAAACGATTACCCTAACATCAACTTTGGACGATACTGCAGCGCCTCTGCCAAATGGACAGATTGAATTTCCTCACACCCCGCTAAATCAGCTATGGTTCGAGCCAATTTGAGAATCCTATGATACGCCCGCGCCGATAGGTTGAGTTGTGTCATCGCCGAGCGCATCAGGCTTTGACCTTCTGCCTGTAACTTGCAGAACTGCCGGATCTCCCCAACGCGCATATCTGCATTGCAAATAACGGATTGCAAAGTCTCCTGACTTTGCGCCGAAGTTGGGACGCGAAGCGTTCGGACTCCGAAACGTTTACTTTGCAAATCTCGTGCGGCTTGGACTCGTGCACGAATACATTCACTTGATTCACCCACACGATCTCCACTCAACTTTTCATAATCAACTCTCGGGACTTCGATGTGAATGTCAATTCTATCGAGCAGTGGACCTGAAATTCGTTTTTGATATTTCGTGACTAGTGCAGGTGCACAAGTACATGGTTTTTGCGAATCCCCATAGTATCCACACGGGCAGGGATTCATGGCCGCGATCAATTGGAAATTTGCTGAAAACGTTAATGAGCCTTTGGCGCGGCTGATGGTGACAACTTTATCTTCCATGGGCTGGCGCATCACCTCCAGGACACGTGTACCAAATTCGGGGAATTCATCTAAAAATAAAACACCGCGATGAGCTAGTGATATTTCACCTGGCTTTGGAATATTCCCTCCACCCACTAAACCTGCATGTGAAATGGTATGGTGGGGTGCGCGAAATGGACGATGTCTTATCAATGGCGTGCCTGCAGGCAATTGATCTGCGATTGAATAAATTCGTGTCACATCCAATGATTCTTCGATGCTCATTTCAGGCAGAATGCCAGGCATCGCACGGGCTAACAAAGTCTTACCAGCTCCTGGACTGCCAACTAGAAGTACATTATGTCCACCTGCTGCTGCTACTTCGAGTGCGCGTTTGACGTGTTCCTGTCCTTTGACCTCACTGAAATCTGTTGGAACAAACAATGGCTCGAGTTCAACGCTTGAGGCTTGATAAGGCTCAATTAAACAGCGACCCGATAAATGCTTGTAAAGATCCGCAAGCGATTTAACGGGAATCACTTCAAGGTCTGGGATCAAAGCCGCTTCAGGCGCATCCACTTCGGGCACGAAGATCCGCTTGAATCCGTTTGCGCGTGCAGTAGCCGCCATAGGTAAAACACCGCGCGTGTGACGTACAACTCCATCCAACGAAAGTTCGCCAACGACAATTGTGTTTTCAACTGTTTCTTGCGGAAGAAAACCTGCCAGAATGATTACCCCAAGCGCAATGGGCAGATCATACGCGGGCCCCTCTTTGCGGACTGCAGCAGGTGCTAAATTAACGACGACCCGGTGACGAGGAAAATTCAAACCTGCATTCTTTACTGCAGTCTGAACGCGCTCACGACTCTCCTGTACTGCGGCATCTGGCAATCCAACGATGATCACAGCGGGCAAGCCATTGCTGAAATCCACTTCCACTTCAACGATGACACCCTCCAGCCCAATAACTGCACAGGAGTAAACGCGCGCAAGCATGAGGAGGAGTTTAGACGAGGTGAAATGAAAAGTCAAACAAAAAGACTCCCATGGAGCCTTTTGTAGTGTAGGTGTAAAGTCTATCCCTTAAGCGCGCCTGCCATCAATCCACGCAGGAAGAAGCGACCCAGGAAAATATAAACCACAAGAGTTGGTAACGCAGCCAGCAAAGTAGCCGCCATGAGAACATTCCACTGCACAAGTTGACTGCCCGCCAGATTATTGAGCGCGACAGTAACAGGCCAATGTGATTGATTGGTGAGGATGACAGCAAACAGAAATTCATTCCAAGCCTGTGTGAATTGCCAGATAATGACAACCGCAAAACTTGGCGCGGATAAGGGGAACATGATGTAGCGATATATGCCCATCAGGCTCGCGCCATCAATACGCCCCGCTTCAAGGATTTCGGTTCCGATGCCTGCATAATAATTGCGGAAAATCAAGGTAGTAATTGGAATACCATAAATAATATGCACCAGGACCAAACCCGGAATATCTCCGTAGAGTTTGATAGATTGCATAAACTTTACCAACGGGATCAAAACGCTTTGGTAGGGAATGAACATCCCGAACAGGATCAAGGAAAAAATCAGGTTTGAACCGCGAAATTTCCATTTGGAAAGCAGATAGCCGTTCAAAGAACCAAGCAGCGCCGATAGCAGCGCCTCCGGGATGACCATGGCCAGACTGTTATTAAGATTAGGGGCAAGTTGCTTATATCCCGCAATAAAATTATCGAAGTGGATGCCTGCTACTGGCAGCGCCCACATGGTTTTTAGGTCCACCTCGCTGATAGGCTTGAGACCGGTAAGGACCAGTAGATAAACTGGAAGCAGATAAAAAAGCGCTAAGATGATCATGAGCGCATAAAAAAGGGTCTTCATAGCTATGCGCCGGTTCATATCTCGGTCTCCGTGCGCATATTCTGGATGAGATACGGCACCACAAGAATTGCCACGCTCACAAGCATCAACACGCCGATCGCCGCGCCCTGAGCATAGTTGGTGCCGTCAAAGGTGGTCGTCCACATGTAAATGCCCGGGACATCCAGACGAAGATCCTTATGGCCAAGCGCTACGATCAAATCAAAGATCTTGAGCGACATGTGTCCCAGGATGATCACCGCACTGAGCGTGACCGGCTGGAGCATCGGCAAAATAATATAACGGTAAATCTCAAATTCACTCGCGCCGTCCACGCGGGCCGCTTCACGCAAATCATCCGAAATACTGCGAATGCCGCCCAGATAGAGCGCCATGGTAAATCCGGAGAGCTGCCAGACAGCAGGGATCACAGTAAATACCATTCCCCAGGGTTGAGGCGAAGAATGCCATAGGCTGATCAAAAAGTCGAGACTAAGCGACTTGAAAATGAGATTGATCCCAGTGATTCGATTACCAGTCGCCGGATTCATCAACCAGCCCCAGACTACACCTGAAGCAATGAACGAGATCGACATTGGAAACAGAAAAATGCCGCGGAAGAGCGCTTCTCCCTTAAGCCTTTGATCCAACAGAATGGCCAACCCAAGTCCGAGAATGAGGCAACCAGCAATAAAACCAACGGTAAAGACAGCCGTATTACGAACATCAATCAAGAAGCGCGTATCATGGAAGAGGTAGGTATATTGCTGTAAACCGACCCATGTATAATCTGGTAATAAGCCTTTCCATTGGCTAAGTGAAACACGGACAGACCACCCGATAAAACCATAAACAAAAATTGCGACAGCCACAATGGATGGAAGAAGTAAGGCAATGGAAAGATAGGTCTCGTTAATGAACATTGACACAATCACTAACACACCACAATAAAAAATCAGCCCAGCCAGCAAAAGACCGATGGATGTAAAATTCCTTCCGGCTAAATGAAGTTCGGTTCTAGTGAGTATAAAGATTGAGACTACGCCTATCAACATAAGCGCAATTGCCAGAATGAGATCCGGTATGCGAAGCACGAATCTTCGAGACATGTTTCATCTCTCTTTCTCCCAAACTCTTCCATCAAAAAACTATGTCAATCTTAGTGGGCGATGTGGTAACTGTCAAGTTCCATAAAGTATCGCATGAGGAATCTCGGCGGTTTCTAAAATGGGCGACTCAATGAGCCGCCCATTTTTTTCAAATACTGATTCCCCGCCTATTACTTGCAAGCACCGTCTGACTTACAGGCATCGACAAGTGCTGTCTGGAAGTCAGCGACCTTGGTCGGGTCTGCGACAAATACGCCCAAGGCTGTGGCGACCTTGCTGTCCCAGGATGGATTACCGACAACCTCGTGCGTTAAGCTGCCAACGACTGTATTGCTGGCCCAATCCTTGGCCGCGTTTTGCGAATACTCACTGAACAGACTCTGATCGCAGTCCGTGCGGGCACAGATCGAACCCTTGAGCGGGTTGAAAGCTTCCTGGCCCTCTTTCGACGCGGCAACAGTCAACCAATCCATGGTGCCCTGAGGATCCTTGTTGCCCACCGGCATAACGAAGCTGTCGGCCAGGAACACAAACACGCCGTTGGTTCCGGGCGGAGGGGCCCAGTCGAAGTCTGTGTGCGGCTTCAGTGCGAGACCATTGGGAGCGGGATTGGCAAAGTAGCCGTACGCCCAGTCACCCATGATATTGAAGGCGGCGTCACCGTTGGTCATCAGCTGGGCAGCCGGCTGCCAGTCGGACAGGGTCGCAGCATCGCTATTGGTGTAGGATAGTGCCTTGGCATAGTTGTTGAGCGCCTTGGTAACATCCGCGCTGGCCCAATCCGTCTCGCCGGTCCACAAGCCAGCCCAGCCATCCGCGCCTAGCGAGCCGATCATGACGTTCTCGAACAGGTGCTCAGCAGTCCAAGCAGGTCCGAGGGCCAGGCAAGTCTTGCCAGCGGCTTTGATCTTGTCGCAGGCGGCAAAGAAGTCATCATAGCTTGCGAAGCCACCATCCGGGATGGTAACGCCCGCGTCGCTCAAGACCTTTGGGTTGTACCACATCACGTTGGAACGGTGAATGTTCACCGGCACACTGTAGGGATGGCCATCCTTGGAAATCAAGGGGAGGAGAGCGGCCGGCAGGGCCGCGCCAAAGCCACTTGATTTGAAGAAATCATCAAGCGGTTGAATCTGTTGGGCGTCTACATAAGCGAAGGTTGCTTCACCGGCATGGGCTTGCCAGGAATCCGGGGGATCACCACCTTGGAGGCGGGTAGCCAGCACAGCTTTCGCATTGGTGCCTGCACCACCAGCTACGGCTGCATTAACGAACTCAACGTTTGGATACTTTTGATTGAAGATCTTGACCATCGCGGCCAAGCCATCAGCTTCACCGGGCCCGACCCACCATGAGAATACTTCTACTTGGCCACTAGCAGCGGGAGCCTCAGTGGCAGAAGGTGCTTGAGTGGCAGGCATCTCGGTAGCAGGCATTTCCGTGGCGGGTGCTTGAGTGGCAGGAGCCTGAGTTGCAGGTGGAGCTTGCGTTGTAGCAGGACCGCATGCGGTGAGGATTACCACTGATATCACGAGTATAGCTGTCAAGCTATACCACAATTTTTTAGACATCTTATTCTTCTCCTTATCATATTTGGAAATCTTGCAAGCAGTCAATCCCATTCACTCTAATTTACACATCACCTCCTTTCACAAAAGACCAACGTTAAAAAAAGACAAAACAATCCATTCGGCAGAATAGAAATGTTTCGCCCTAGAAGCGTAAAGATTTCGCGTGCAGATAATAGGGCTGACAGTGCATAATCCCTTTATCAGTTAAATTTGAAAACATAGAGGAGCGTGCTCGCAAATTTGAAATAGACCAGCGTTCTTTAATCGGCGTTGGACGCTGGAGATTATTTGTCGAACAAAACTATTATATGACGAATACAAGCTTTGTCAATGCAATGTTACAGAATACACAGAAAGGTTAGATCATTAACGTTCGTTCCAGTCGGACCTGTCTTCAAAAGATCGCCCAACGCGTCGAAAAAGGGATACGCGTCATTTCGGGATAAGTGGTCTGCCGCGTCCAGCCCCAGCGCCTCGGCCCTTTGAGCGGATTCACCTGTTACGACCGCGCCAGCGGCATCCGTAGGCCCATCGTCGCCATCGGTGGCTAATGCGATCAGCATTACATTTTGTAGATCTCTTAATTCATTTACAGCAGCTAATGCTAACTCTTGATTTCTCCCACCTTTGCCATCGCCCTTTATTTTGACGGTTGTTTCTCCGCCTGCAATCAAACAAAATGGACGAGTCCTATTTAAAGTGTCTACGCGCAGATGATGAGCTAATTCGTGTCCCACCTCACGCGCTTCACCTTGTAATTCATTGGTCAAGATTTCAGCATGAAAGCCTTCAAGTCCGGCCTGTTTCAGCGCGGCACGCGCCGCGAGTTGGTTATCGCCGATAATGATATTTTGAACGCGTTCATCTATGCTCCCGCCGCCGTCCTCGGCGCGCGTCTCAGATTCCTTCGAACCGCGGAGCCACTGAGTCACAGAATTTAAAGAATCTCCGTGTCTCTGTGTCTCCGTGGTTAGCGCATGAAAATATTTTTCCAAAATTTTTAAGGCATCTTCTCTTGTTGTTGGATCTGGCGCAGTAGGACCAGACGCAATGGCTTCCAACGGATTCCCAATGACATCTGACAATATCAAACTGATAATCTTTGCTTGTGTCGCGCGTGCCAGTCCTCCACCCTTGAGGCGGTCAAGGTGACGGCGCAGAGTGTTGATCTCGTCAATGCGCGCGCCATTAGATAGCAATAATGACGTCAGTGTTTGCAAATCTTCCAAAGGCACATAGGGTGCAATGACCAAAGCCGATCCGCCTCCAGAAATTAAGCAGACTAATATATCATCCTCTTTCAATGAAGAGACAAACTCGAGAACGCGTTCCCCCGCATAAACTGAGCGCGCGTCTGGGATGGGATGTCCGCCTTCGATAACGGTATACAGCTCGCGGCCTGTCCTGAGCGAAGTCGAAGGGCTGAGTCCCGAAGCGAACTTTGTGATGGCGAGTCCGTCTGCAAGTGGTATCCGCT
>WNFX01006602.1_pt1 | contig 11028 bp, 10 predicted proteins | sample 5400111 | NCBI WGS metagenome assembly WNFX01 (sample SAMN13153363, study PRJNA577476) | soil metagenome | isolation source: 40 cm soil or saprolite under grassland replicate 1 | place: USA:California | collected 2016-06-15
CGACGTCTACCTCACGCTGGACCACAGCATCCAGGCGAATGCCGAGGAAGTGCTACGGGAGACCGTCCGTAAGTGGGCGGCCAAGAGCGCCAGCGCGATCGTCCTCGACCCGCGCACCGGCGCCATCCTCGCAATGGCAGTCCAGCCAGGCTTCAACGCGAACAGCTTCCCGTCGACACCGAGCGACCTGCAGCGCAACAGAACGGTCACAGACACCTACGAGCCGGGCTCGACGTACAAGCTGATCACGGTGGCGGGCGCGCTCTCGGAGCGGATCGTCCAGCCGACGACGCGCTTTACGCTGCCGTACTCATTGCATGTGGCCGACCGTGTGATCCACGACGCGGAGGAGCGCGGTACCGTGAACTACTCCGTCGCGCAGATCCTCGCGCACTCGTCCAACATCGGCGCGATCAAGCTCGCGCAGCTGCTCGGCCGCACCCGCCTGTCGTCCTGGATCACGAAGTTCGGATTCGGGCGCACGACGGGGATCGACTTTCCCGGCGAGAGCCCTGGCATCGTCCTGCCGCCGGACAAGTGGTCCGGCTCGACGATCGGGAACGTGCCGATCGGCCAGGGGATCGCCGTCACGCCCGTTCAGATGGCGGCGGCCTACGCGGCAATCGCGAACCGGGGCGTCTGGTCCAGGCCGCACCTCGTCGACCACGTCGCGGGCGGAGCACGCCCCTCCTTGAACCGGCGGCGGCTCGTCTCCCCGCAGATCGCCAATCAGCTGATGATGATGCTGAAAGACGTCGTGGCCGAAGGCACGGGGCAGTACGCGGCGATGCCCGGCTACCAGGTGGCCGGCAAGACCGGCACCGCGCAGAAGCCCGATTCGCACGGCGGCTATGCAACCGGTCGCTACGTCGCCTCATTCGTGGGGATCGTCCCTGCTTCCCGGCCGCGCTTCGTCATCCTCGTCGCGGTCGACGAGCCTCGCGGGGCGATCTGGGGGGGCACCGTCGCGGCGCCGGGCTTCCAGCAGATCGCGCGCTTCGACCTGCAGTACCTCGAGGTCCCGCCCGACGCGGCACCCGGCCAGTAGCAGCGGTTCGCGCGTGTACCTATTAGACGCGGCCGAGGTGCGTATCCTCGAACGCCGTCGGGTACTTCAGTCCGAAGCCGAGCAGCCGGTCCGCGCCGATATGCGCGAGCCAGATCAGCGCGAGCTTCGTGGCACCGCTGGAACCCGCCAGGACCCCGAGCGTGCCGAGGGCGACCGGGAAGATCTCCGTGTGCACGGCGTCGTACGCGATCGCCCCTGCCTTCTGGCCGAAGGCGTAGCCGGCAAAGGAGAGATCCGGGGCGAGGATCAGCGCGACGAAGAGGATCCACCCGAAATCCTCGTGGAAATAGAGCGCGACCGCGGCGGCCACGACCGCGAGGCCCTCCAGCCGGAGCAGCACGTGCGGGAGCCGGTCCAGCACGGTGCAACCCTAACGCCGTAGGGCGTCCCCACTAGACTTGGGCGGCGAAATGCAGCTGGAGCGGCTCATCGCAGCGCTCGCTCCGACCGACGTCGTTGGAGACGGTGCCCTCGAGATCCGCGAGCTGGCGTACGACGCGCGGGAGGTGGAGCGCGACTCCCTGTTCTTCTGCGTCCCGGGCGCGAAGGCGGACGGCCACGATTTCGCGGCCGAGGCGCTCGAGCGGGGGGCGGCCGCGCTCGTGGTCGAGCGCAGGCTCGAGCTCGATGCGGCGCAGCTGGTCGTGCCCAGCGCGCGCGTCGCGATGCCGCGAGCCGCGGTGGAGTTCTTCGACGACCCGACGGCACGGCTGCCCGTCGCGGCGGTCACCGGCACGAACGGCAAGACGACGACCGCCTATCTGCTCCAGTCGATCCTCTCCGCCGCAGGTCAGCAGCCCGGGCTCCTCACCAACGTGGAACGGCGGGTCGGCACTGATGTGCGCGAGGTCGGTCTCAACACGCCCGAGTCGATCGACCTGCAGCGGCTCTTCCACGAGATGCTCGAGCAAGGGAATCGCGCCTGCGTGATGGAGGCGACCTCGATGGCGTCGGCGAAGGGACGGCTCGAGGGAACTCGTTTCGCCGTGCTCGTCTTCACCAACCTGACGCAGGACCACCTCGACTTCCACGGGACGATGGAGGAGTACTTCGAATCGAAGCGGCGTCTGTTCGCCCAGGCCGACCGTGCGGTCGTGAACGTCGGCGACGAGTACGGTGAACGGCTCGCTGCGGAGCTTCCCGCTGCGATCACCTTCCGGCCGGACGACGCGCTGGGCGATGTGGAACTGAAGCTACCCGGGCGCTTCAACATCGAGAACGCGCTCGCAGCGGCCGCCGCCGCACGCGCACTCGGGATCGGCGGGGCGGCCATCAAGCAGGGGATCGAGGCCGTCGACCGCGTGCCGGGGCGCTTCGAACGGGTGGACGAGGGTCAGCCTTTCACGGTGCTCGTCGACTACGCGCACACGCCCGGGGCGCTCGAGACGGCACTCGAGGCGGCGCGCGAGCTCGGTCCCGGAGGCCGCCTGATCTGCGTCTTCGGGGCCGGCGGCGATCGCGACCGGGCGAAGCGGCCCTTGATGGGACAGGTTGTCGCGGAGCTCGCAGACGTCTCGCTCGTGACGTCGGACAATCCGCGCAGCGAGGATGCGGCGGCGATCGCCGCCGAGGTCGTCGACGGGCTCGCGCTCGAGGTGGAGCTCGACCGGCGCCGCGCGATCCAACGGGCGCTGGAGTCCGCCCGGCCGGGCGACGTCGTGGTGATCGCGGGCAAGGGGCACGAGCAGGGCCAGGAGATCGCCGGACGAAAGCTTCCCTTCGACGACCGCCAGGTCGCGCGCGAGGCGCTGCGCCGGCTCGGGGCGCCGACGTGATCGCCCTCGAGACGAGCTTGCTCGACGGCCTCGGCCAGGTCGAGGCGCGCGCGGACGGCTTCACGGGCGTACAGGTCGACTCCCGGCGCATCGCTCCCGGAGATCTCTTCATCGCAGTGGGCCGAGGCGCGGAGTTCGTGGACGATGCGCTCGCCCGCGGCGCAGCCGCGACGCTGGTGCCACACGACGCGTTCGCAGCTCTTGCTCGCGTCGCGGCGGTCGTGCGTGAGCGCACGTCGGCACGCATCGTGGCAATCACAGGCTCGATGGGGAAGACCTCGACGAAAGACATCCTCGCCGCGCTGAGCGCGCCGTCCGCGCAGACGATCGCCGCCGAGGCGAGCTTCAACAACGAGATCGGCGTTCCGCTCACGCTCTGCCGGCTCGAAGAGGACACGGAAGTCTGCTTCCTCGAGCTGGCGATGCGCGGTTTGGGCCAGATCGCCGAGCTCGCGGCGCTCGCGCGGCCGCAGATCGGCGTCGTCACGAACGTCGGTCCCGTTCATCTCGAGCTCGTGGACTCTATGGACGGTGTCGTCCGGGCGAAGGGTGAGCTGATCGCCGCGCTGCCGACGGGCGGCACGGCCATCGTCCCCGAAGACTTTCCGGTTGCCCGCGACGACGTCGAGGTCGTGCGGATCGGAATGCCGGAGGCGAATCGCGTCGATGGCCGGACGGTCGTCGGCGGCGTGAGCTTCAACTTCACGGCGCAGCATCAGGTCCAGAACGCGGCGACCGCACTCGCCGCTCTGGACGCGCTCGACCTGCCCCGCCCCGAGTCCGTCGACGTGGACTTCGCGCGCTGGCGGGTGGAGGAGCAGGAGCTCCCCGGCGGGGGCCTGCTGATCAACGACGCCTACAACGCCAACCCCGTCTCGATGCGCGCGGCCCTCGCCTATCTGGCCGAGCGAGCGGGGGACCGGCGCCGCGTGGCGATCCTCGGCGACATGGCCGAGCTCGGCCGCACCGGCCCCGAGTACCACCGTCAGGTCGGTGCCGACGCCTCGGAGCTCGGTGTGGATGAGCTCCTCGCCGTCGGAGAGCTCGCCCGCGGGTACCTTGAAGCCGGCGTCCCGGGTCGCTGGGCCGCAAACGTCCACGACGCGCTGCGTCAAGTGGACGAGCTCGTCCGCCCGGGTGACGCGGTGCTCGTGAAGGCGTCACGGGCCGTCGGTCTCGAAGCTGTGGCAGCCGCCCTCACTCAGATCCCCACGACCACGTGATCCGCGTCCTTGCGGCGGCGGTGATCGCGATGATCGTGTCGGTCGTCGTCGGTCCCAAGTTCATCGAGTTCCTGCGCCGGAACGAATTCGGCCAGCACATCCGTGAGGAGCTACCGGAAGGCCACCGTGTGAAACAGGGAACGCCGACGATGGGCGGCCTGCTCATCCTCGTCGTCGCCACGGGTGCATTTCTCGCGTTCTCCAAGTACAAGGTCCCGGCGCTCACCGTCCTGTTCGTCACGCTCGGCTGCGGGGCGATCGGGTTTCTCGACGATTTCATCAAGCTCACCCACCGGCGTTCGCTCGGGCTGCGTGGTCGCTGGAAGCTGCTGTTGCTCGCCCTGATCACGGTCGGCGTCGGCTTCGCGGCCGATCACCAGCAGCTGCCCACCAACGTCTTCATTCCTGTCGTGCACTGGAACGTCGAACTGTCGTGGGGCTGGTACGTCCTACTGTTCCTCGTGATCGCCGGGACCGCAAACGGGGTCAACCTCACCGACGGGCTCGACGGGCTGGCGGCGGGAACCGGGATCATCGCCTTGATCACGTTCACGGCGATCTCGGTCGTGACCTACATCCGTTCCGGAAATCCCGGCGGGCGCTTCGACAGCCGCCTCGATCTCGCCATCGTCGGCGCCGCACTGATCGGAGCCACGATCGGGTTCCTCTGGTACAACGCCTTCCCTGCGGAGGTGATCATGGGCGACACCGGGGCGATGGCGATCGGCGGCGCACTCGCCGCGATGGCGATCTTCACTCAGACCGTGTTCCTGCTGTTGTTCATCGGCGGGATCTTCGCGATCGAGGCGCTCTCCGTGATTGTGCAGGTCATCTCGTTCAAGTACTACGGGCGGCGCGTCTTCCTGATGGCACCGATTCACTACCACTTCGAGATGAAGGCGTGGTCCGAGACCAAGATCATGGTGCGATTCTGGATCGTCACCGCGATCCTGTGCGCGATCGGCTTCGCGCTCTTCTACCGCGACTTCACCTTCTTCCGACACTGAGCGAGCGGCCCGGCGATACGGTCGTCAGGATCGGAGCAGGCGATTCGGTCTCCGAGCTTGCGGAACGAGTTGCACCGGAAGGTGACGTGCTCGTGGTGGACCGTTCCGTCGACGCGTTGGAGCGTCTACGGAAAACGACAACCGCCTCGAATGTCTTCTACCTGGTCGGCTCGATGGATGTCCTGCCGCTGACGGACACGACCGCCGACGAGATCCTCGCAACCGCCGTGCCGAGCGAGGAGGCCGCAGCCGAGTTTTTCCGGGTCCTCCGCCCTGGAGGCCGTGTGGCTGTCGCAACGGGGGACGAGGACGAGACCGGTCCCGCGTTGAACTTAGATGCGCATGAGGTCGAGCGATTCTTCAGCGACGCCGGATTCACCGCCGTGACGGTCGCGGCTGCACAGGGCCGGCTAGCGGTCGCCGCGCAGAGGCCGTGAAGCTCCCACGCCGGGCGCTCGTCCTGGGGCTCGCCCGCTCCGGTCAGGCAGCCGCCCTGGCGCTCGCCCGCCGCGGCGTCCCGACGGTCGGCGTAGATCGGGCCGACGACCTGGACACCGGGAGGCTTGCCGAAGCGGGCGTCGAAATCCACCTGGGGACTGAGGAGGAAGGTCTGCTGCACGACGTCGAGCTACTCATCAAGAGCCCGGGCGTGCCCGGGGAATCGCCGCTCGCAACGGCTGCGCATGCGCGTGGGATTCCGATCTGGAGCGAGATCGAGCTCGGCTTCCGCCTGCTTCGAAACCCGTTCATGGGGATCACGGGAACGAACGGCAAGACGACGACCACCGAACTGCTCGGCGCGATGTTCCGCGCGGCGGGCACGCCCGTTGCCGTCGCGGGCAACGTCGGCCGGCCGCTGACGAGCTATGACGGCGCGCTGGAGAAGGACGCCTGGATCGTCTGCGAGCTGTCGAGCTTCCAGCTCGAAGACGTGCACCGCCTGCGCCCCCGCGTTGCCGTGCTGCTCAACCTCGAACCCGACCATCTCGATCGTCACGATTCCTACGACGCCTACCGGGACGCGAAGCTGCGCATCTTCGAGAACCAGACCGAGGCCGACGTCGCCGTCGTGCCTCGGGACTTCGGAGCGATCCCGGGCGGGGCGGACCGGGTCGAGTTTCGCGCGGACGATCCGCTCCCCGCGGAGCCGCTCATCCCCGGCGAGCACAACCGTGAGAACGCGGCTGCTGCGACGGCCGCCGCGCGGGCTGCGGGCATCGAGGAAGACGCGATCGCCAAAGCGCTGCGCACGTTTCCGGGCGTCGAGCACCGCCTCGAGCTCGTTGCAGAGCTCGAAGGCGTTCGTTTCGTCAACGACTCGAAGGCGACCAACACGGCCGCCGCACGTCGGGGCATCGCCGCTTACGCCGGCCGTCCGCTTCGCCTGATTCTCGGAGGTTCCTTGAAAGGCGAGTCGTTCGACGAGCTCGCCGAGGAGCTTCCTGCCTCGGTGCGTTCGATCGATCTCATCGGCGAGGCGACGGAGCAACTTGCGGCGTCGCTCGGCCGCGCTGGTCGCTCGTTTCGCCGCTCCGGCGACCTCGCAACTGCAGTGGGCGCCGCCGCAGGAGACGCAGAGCCGGGCGACGTCGTGCTGCTGTCGCCCGCCTGCGCGAGCTACGACCAGTTCCGCGACTTCCAAGAGCGCGGTGAGACCTTTAGGCGGCTCGTCGGGGAGCTGTGGTGAAGAAGGCGCAGCTCGAATCGCACCTGCTCGTGCTCGTCACGCTGGCCCTCGTCGCGTTCGGGCTGGTGATGGTGTACAGCGCCACGTCGGCTCCCGCCGCTCTCGAGCGCACAGATCCCATGTCCTACCTGAAGAAGCAGGGCGTCTACGCGCTCATCGGTGTTGCGCTGATGATGTCGGCATCGCGGTTCGATTACCGTCGTCTGCGCCTGCTCGCGCCCGGGCTCGTGCTGACCGCGCTCGGCGGTTGCCTTGCAGTGCTCGTGATCGGCTCGCGCATCAACGGCGCGCGCCGCTGGATCGAGGTCGGCCCCGCGACGTTCCAGCCGTCGGAGCTCGCCAAGCTCGCGCTGGCCGTGTGGGCGGCCGCCTACCTGGCCAAGCGGCCCGCGCCGCGCTCCCTCAAGGAGCTGTGGCGCCCGATCGGGCTGCTGCTCGGGGTCTTCTGCTTGTTGATCCTCGCCGAGCCGGATCTGGGCACCGCGATCTCGCTGGTGGTCGTGTTGCTCGCGGTGCTGCTGATCTCAGGCACGCCGGTCCCGACCCTGGCGGCGGGAACGAGCATCGCGGTTGCTCTCGGTCTTGTCGCGATCTGGTTCGAGCCCTATCGGCGGGCGCGCCTCTTCAGTTTCATCGATCCCTGGAAGGACCCGCAGGGTGCCGGGTTCCAGACCGTGCAGGCGCTGATCTCGTTCGGGTCCGGCGGTTTCCTCGGCGCAGGACTCGGCCACGGCGTCGCCAAGATCAACTACCTGCCCGAGGCCCACACCGACATGATCTTCGCGGTCATCGGCGAGGAGCTCGGACTGCTCGGAGTGACCGCGGTGATCGCTGCGTACGGCGCGTTCGCCTATGCGGGCCTGCGGGTCGCACTCGCGTGCAAGGACCCCTTCGGGAAGCGCCTGGCCGCCGGGATCGTCGGGCTCGTCTGCGGGCAGGCGGTGATCAACCTTGCCGCCGTCCTCGGCCTGGCGCCGCTGACCGGGATTCCGCTGCCGTTCATCTCCTACGGCGGCTCGAGCCTCGTTGTCGGGCTCCTGGGAGTGGGGATCCTCCTTAACATCGCCGGCAGGCATGGAGCAGCAGAAGCGAAACGTGCGGTGCCTGATCGCAGCCGGCGGGACAGCGGGGCACGTCGCGCCGTCGCTGGCAGTCGCTGAAGCGCTCCGCCAGCGCGGTGCGCACGTGACGTTCGCCGGGTCGCCCGATCGCATCGAAGCCAGGCTCGTTCCCGAGGCCGGCTACGAGCTCGACACGTTTCGCATCGCGGGCCTGCCGCGCCGGCCGTCGCCCGAGCTGGCCCGCGCGCTGCTACTCGCGGGACGAGCTCCGCGGGCCTGCGCGCGCATCCTGGAAGCGAGGCGTCCCGACGTCGTGCTCGGAGGCGGCGGCTATGTCGCGGGACCGATGGTGTACGCGGCGGCGCGCCGGAAGATCCCGACGGCACTGATGGAGGCTGATGCGCATCTCGGCCTCGCCAACCGGCTGGCCGCTCCGTTCGCGAAGCGAGTTTTTCTTTCGTTCCCGATCGCCGGACGTGACGGTTCGAAATATCGGGTCACCGGCAGGCCGATCCCCGCGCGTTCACGGGCCGTGCCGCAAGAGGAGGCACGCAGGCTGTTCGGTCTCCCGCAGCAGGGTCCCGTCCTGCTGGTCTTCGGCGGTTCGCTGGGCGCGCGTGTCCTCAACGAGCTCGCTATCGAAGCGTTCGGCGAGACGGGACCGGCAGTGCTGCATCTGGCCGGCACGCGGGACTACGACGAGGTGAGCTCGAGAGTGACGAGGCCGGACTACCGCGTCTTCGCATTCACCGCGGAGTTCGGCGCAGCGCTCGGCGCGAGCGACCTCGCGTTGGCGCGTGCCGGTGGCTCGGTCTGGGAGCTCGCGGCGGCGGGTAAGCCGGCCGTGCTCGTTCCCGGTCTCTTTGCCACCGGCGACCACCAGACGAAGAACGCGCGCTACTTCGAGCAGGGCGGGGGTGCGATCGTCGTGCCCGAAGACGATGTCGCGGAAGTGCCCGCTCTGATTCGCACGCTGCTCGAGGATCCGGCCAGGCTCGCGGAGATGTCTGCCGCGATGACGCGGCTTGCCAGGCCGGACGCGGCGGTAACCATCGCCGAGGAGCTCATTGCCCTCGCCCCTTGAGGGACGCAAGCTCTGGATCGCCGGCATCGGCGGCGCCGGGATGAGTGCGTACGCGTTGCTCGCGCGGGCCTGGGGAGCGGAGGTGCGCGGCTGGGATCGGGCGCGTACCCCGTATCTCGAGCAGCTCGCGGGAATCGACTTTGAGATTTCCGACGACCCCCCGCGACCGCCGGATGGCTGGGAAGCGTTCGTGTCAACGGCGTTCGCGGAGCGTGTCCCAGGGAAGACGCGCGCTGCGTTGCTCGCCGAGCTCGTGTCCTTGCGCGATTCGATCGTCGTTGCGGGCGCACATGGCAAGACGACGACGAGCGCCATGATCGCCTTCTGTCTCGAGCAGACCGGGCGCGATCCCGCCTGGCTGATCGGCGCCGACGTCCCGCAGCTCGGCGGCAACGCGGGAACAGGCGGCGGTTGGCTTGTCGTGGAAGGCGACGAATCCGATCGCACGATCGCCGAGCTGCGCCCGCGGATCGCGGTCGTGACGAACATCGACCTCGACCACCACACAACCTTCGGCTCGCGCGCGGAAGTTGCCGAGCTCTTCGAGAGCTGGCTCGCGAAGGTCCCAACCGTTGTGCACGGCGAAGAGCTCTCACCGTATGACGGACCGCTCGCGGTTGCGGGCCTACACAACCGCCGGAACGTGGCCACCGCGCTCGCCGCGCTCGAGCTCGCCGGCGTGGACCGTGACGAAGCTGTGGGCGTGCTCGCAGAATTCCGAGGTGCGGCCCGCCGGCTCGAGCGTCGCGGCGGATCCCGAGATGTCGAGGTATACGACGACTACGCTCACCATCCGGCCGAGATCGCCGCGACGCTCGAGGCGCTGAAGAACGGAGGTCGACTGCTCGTCCTCTTCCAGCCGCATCTCTACTCACGCACCCGGCACCTCGCAGCCGAGCTGGCGGTCGCGCTCGCCACGGCCGACGTCGTCGCAGTGACCGACGTCTATCCGGCACGCGAGCAGCCGGTCGAGGGAGTCACAGGGAAGCTCGTCGTCGACGCACTCAGCGACCTCCGGCCGGGGATGCCCGTCGCGTGGACACCCTCGGTCGACGAAGGCGCGCGCTTCCTCCTGAGCCAGATCCGCCCGGGTGACCGTGTCGTGACCATCGGCGCAGGCGACGTCGATCGTGCCGCAGGTGTCCTCCTGGAGACGCTCGAGTGAAGATCGACGAAGGGGTTCGACTTTCACGCTTCACGACCCTCGGCACGGGAGGCCCGGCCGTGGCGTTTGCGCGGCCCGAGACCGTCGACGAGCTCCGGGAAGCGTTCGCCTTCGCCCGCGAACGTGGTCTGCCGGTCGCGGCGCTCGGGCTGGGCTCGAACCTTCTCGTCGCCGATCGCGGCTTCCAGGGTCTGGCGCTCAAGCTCGGCGGCGAGCTCGCGCAGGTCGACGTGAGAGGAGAGCTGCTCGTGGCCGGCGGCGGCGCGCCCAATGCGGTCGCCCTGCACCGCGCCCGCGGAGCAGGTCTCGGCGGCTTCGAGTTCGCGTGTGCGATTCCGGGCACCGCCGGCGGCGGCGTCTGGATGAACGCAGGTGCCTACGGCGGAGACTGGGCCGGGATTCTCGAGCGGGCGCTCGTCGTCGACGCGGACGGTGCAGAGTGGAGAACGGCACCCGAGCTCGGTCTTCGCTACCGGCACTCCGATCTGGAGCACGGCCAGGTCGTGGCGCGGGTCGAGTTCCGGCTGTCGCCCCGTCCCGCCGCCGAGATCAAGGCGCTGGTGGCCGAACTGCAGGCGCAGCGAAAGGCAGCGCAGCCGACGAACAAGCGCACGTACGGAAGCGTGTTCAAGAACCCCGACCACGACCTCTCCGCCGGCAGGATGCTCGAGGCCTGCGGGCTCAAGGGCCACAGAATCGGCGGTGCGCAGATCTCGCCGCGCCACGCGAACTTCATCGAGAACGTCGACGCCGCCCGCTCCGCACATGCAATCGCCCTGATGACCGAGGCCCGGCGGCGCGCCTGGGAGCAGTACGGCGTCGAGTTGGACCATGAGGTCGAGTTCCTCGGCGAGGTCGAGCTGCCTCCGCTCTCCGGGTAGGACCCGCGGCCAGAGCGGCGAAGTCACCCGCGTGGGCGAGAAGGTTCTCCAGCTCCCGCGGAGGCGGAGCATCGAC
>WNFX01007067.1_pt1 | contig 11028 bp, 9 predicted proteins | sample 5400111 | NCBI WGS metagenome assembly WNFX01 (sample SAMN13153363, study PRJNA577476) | soil metagenome | isolation source: 40 cm soil or saprolite under grassland replicate 1 | place: USA:California | collected 2016-06-15
CGATCCACTGGGCGTGGGGCATCGGCGTGGTCATGGGCGTGTACGTCGCCGGAGGCATCTCCGGCGCCCACATCAACCCGGCGGTCACCCTCGCCCTGGCGGTCCGCAGAGGATTCGCCTGGGGCAAGGTGCTGCCCTACTGGGGCGCGCAGACCCTCGGCGCGTTCGTCGCCGCGCTGATCATCCGCTGGAACTACTGGGAGTCCTTCGACAAGTTCGACCCGGCCAAGGGCGTCAAGAGCCAGCTGGTGTTCTCCACTCTCCCCGGCAACAACGTCCTGCCGGTGAGCCAACTCGGCGCCCTGCGCGACCAGATCATCGGCACGGGCATCCTGGTGATGGTGATCCTCGCGATCATCGACAGCCGCAACATGGCTCCCGGTGCCAACATGGCGCCGTTCATCATCGGGCTGCTGGTAGTCGGCATCGGCATGACGCTGGGTGCCGACGCCGGCTATGCCATCAACCCTGCCCGCGACTTCGGCCCCCGCCTGGCCTCGCTGCTGTGCGGCTGGACCAACGCGATGAAGGACCAGAACGGCGACTTCTACGCCTGGGTGCCGATCATCGGGCCGTTCATCGGCGGGGTGGTGGGCGAGTCGGCCGCGTGCCCGAGAATCCAGACACCGCCTGAGGCCTGGGGCAGCAACCGCAGCACCGCCGCTTGAGGACCGCCGAACGACACCGAAACCCCGACCCCGACGCCGGGACCAAGGAGGCAGCGGCGACATGGCAAAGGACTTCGTGCTAGCGATCGACCAGGGCACCACCAGCAGCCGGACCATGCTGTTCAACCACGACGGCACGGTCGCTGGTGTCGCCCAGGAAGAGCACGAGCAGATCTACCCGCAGGCCGGGTGGGTGGAGCACGACCCCAAAGAGATCTGGGCCAAGACGCAGCAGGTGACCGCGCAGGTCATGCGCGACAAGGGGATCACGCACGAGAACCTGTCGGCGGTGGGGATCACCAACCAGCGTGAGACCACGGTGGTATGGGACAAGAACACCGGCGAGCCGGTCTACAACGCGATCGTGTGGCAGGACACCAGGACCCAGCCGATCGTCAGCCAGTGGAAGGAAGAGGGCTACGAGGACGAGATCAAGCAGAAGACCGGGCTGGTCATCGCGACCTACTTCTCGGGGACCAAGATCGCGTGGATCCTTGAGAACGTGGAGGGAGCGCGGGAGCGGGCCGAAGCTGGGGATCTGCTGTTTGGGAATACGGATACCTGGCTGATCTGGAACCTTACTGGTGGGGTCAACGGCGGGAAGCACATCACTGACTACACCAACGCGTCGCGGACGATGCTGTTCAACCTGGCGGCGACGGACTGGGACGACCATCTGCTGGAGCGGCTCAACATCCCGAAGTCGATGCTGCCGGAGCTGCGTCCTTCGTCGGACGCGGAGTTCTATGGGCAGACGACTGCTGACGGGGTGTTTGGGGGGCAGGTACCAGTCTGCGGGGACGCTGGGGATCAGCAGGCGGCGCTGTTCGGGCAGGCGTGCTTCGATCTGGGACAGGCGAAGAACACCTATGGGACGGGGTGCTTCCTGCTGCAGAACACCGGGTCGACGGTGGTTCCTTCGAAGTATGGGCTGCTGACGACGGGGTTCTATGCGCTGGAGCGCGGGAAGAGCTCGTACGCGCTTGAGGGGTCGATCGCGATCACTGGGGCGGCTGTTCAGTGGCTGCGGGACAACCTGAAGCTGATCGCGAATGCGGATGAGACTGAGGCGATTGCGGCTTCGGTGGAGGACTCGGGGGGCGCGTACTTTGTGCCGGCGTTCTCGGGGTTGTTTGCGCCGTATTGGGATGAGCGGGCGCGGGGAGCGATCGTTGGGCTGACGCGGTACGTCAATCGGGCGCACTTGGTCAGGGCAACGCTTGAGTCCATCTGTTATCAGACGCGGGATGTGGCGGATGCGGTGGAGAGGGACTCGGGGAAGGCGCTGCCGGACCTGCGGGTCGATGGCGGGGCGGTCAAGAACAACTTCCTGATGCAGCTGCAAGCCGACATCCTGGGGATTTCGGTGATTAGGCCGCAGGTACAGGAGACGACCGCGTTGGGGGCTGCATATCTGGCGGGACTCGCTACTGGGTACTGGTCGTCGCTGGATGAGATGCGGCAGAACTGGCAGGTGGATCGGGTGTTTGAGCCTTCTTGGTCGGAGGATAAGCGCGAATCTGGGTATGCGGAGTGGAAGAAGGCGATTGAGCGGACGAGAGGGTGGGTCAGCTAACTTCGCCGTGGGTATTGGCCCGTTGGGACCCCTCGTGCGGTGCTACGTACTACAGGTCGCTCGCACGAGGGGTTCCAACGGGCCCTCATTGTCTGTGGTAACCGTGGGAGGGGCCGGGTTGGGGGGGAAAATCGGGCGCTCCGTGGTTGTTTGAGAACCCGGTTGGGTGCGCTTGCTCGTATCGTGACTGGTGGTCGATTGGCTGAGACGGTTGGGAGGAGGGCGGAGCGATGTTCTCGGTTGAGGAGGCGGGGGGTTGGGTTCGGAGGACGGCGGGGGTGATTGAGGAGAACGCTGTCGTGTTGACCAAGCTGGACGCGGCGATCGGGGACGGGGACCACGGGACCAATATGGCGCGGGGGTTCAAGGCGGTCCTGGAGCGGATTGAGGGGGCAGGAGGGGATTTCGCCAGCCTCTTCAAGGCTGTTGGGATGGCCTTGATTGGCAAGGTGGGTGGGGCGTCGGGGCCGCTTTATGGGTCGTTCTACCTGGCGGTTGGGAAGCAGCTGGGGGATGTCGCCGAGGTTTCGGACGAAGCGCTGGCTGCTGGGTTGCGGGCGGGGTATGACGGCGTTGTTGCCAGGGGGAAGGCACAACTCCAGGACAAGACCATGCTGGATGCGTGGGATCCGGCGCTGAATGCGCTGGACGCTGCGGTGGCGGAGGGGGCCGAGCTTGGTTCGGCGCTTGATCGGGCTGCGGCGGCGGCTGAGGAAGGGATGAAGGCGACCATTCCGCTGATCGCGCGTAAGGGGCGGGCGAGTTATCTCGGGGAGCGGTCGCGGGATCATCAGGATCCGGGAGCGACTTCGACGTGGCTGATCGTTAAGGCGCTGGCGGATACGGTCAACGGGCGCTGACGGGGTGGAGGAGATCAGCCGCCCGCGTCCTTCGGGCCCAACACCTGATCAGGGTTCCGGGCCGTTTGGAGGCCGTCACGTATTTCTTGGTTGACCTCCTCTAACGCCTCACGTTGTACCTTTGGGTCTAATTGGGATATTTCTTGCAGCGTTAGCTTCCTACCTGTCTCGTCCCTCGCATTGCGTCCCACTGGCTAACACCTCCAGCAACCACGTTGGTCGTCGTTCAGGCTTGCCAAGCGCGAGAGACCCGAGGAATGCGACATGGTTTCCCGGGTGGGGGCGATCTGGTAGGTTTCGGACCATCTGGTCTGGTCCGGGGGGAAGGGGCGGCGCTGTGAAGGAGTTTGCGTCGGAGCCGTTGGTGAAGCGGCTGGTGGACTGGGGGGTCGACACCGTGTTTGGGCTGCATGGGGATGGGCCCGACGGGGTGGTGCAGGTGTTTCGGCGGCACCAGGACCGGATTCGGCTGGTGTTGGTGCATCACGAGGAAGCGGCTGCGTTCATGGCGAGTGGGTATGCCAAGACCACTGGGAAGATTGGGGTGTGTCTGGCGACCTCGGGGCCGGGGGCGGTGCATCTGCTGAACGGGCTCTATGACGCGAAGCTCGATCACCAGCCGGTGCTGGCGATTACGGAGAATCAGGAGGTGCAGCTGCTCGGGACCAGCTTTCAGCAGGAGATCCGGCTGGAGGAGGTGTTCCGGGACGTTGCGGACTACAACGTGCGGGTGGATGTGCCGGTGCAGATTCCGGGGTTGGTAGATATCGGGATCGGGCATGCGGTGGGGCGGGGGACGGTGTCGCATATCACCTTTCCGTCGACCTTGGAGCCGGGGGCGGTGGAGGGGGCGGCGTGGATGATGGCGCCGGCGAGTGCGCCGACGGCTCCGGTGTTCATGCCGGCGCCGGGGACGCCGCCGGCGAGTGATCTGGAGCGGGCTGCGGCGGTGCTCAACCAGGGGAGCCGGGTGGCGTTGCTGGTCGGGGTAGGCGGGCTGGAGGCGCGGGAGGAGCTGCTGGCGGTCGCGGAGTTGCTGGCGAGCCCGATCGTGAAGTCGCTGCCGGGGAAGGCGGCGGTGCCCGACGACCATCCGATGTCGACCGGGTGTATCGGGGTGTATGGCACCAAGCCGGCCGAGGATGCGCTGGAGGGGGCTGACACCCTGCTGGTGGTGGGGACCAACTTCCCCTATGCCCTGCATCTGCCGGAGCCTGGGAAGGTGCGGACGGTGCAGATCGAGACGGATCTGCTGCGGGTGGTGGGGCGCAGTTCGACGGAGGTGCCGCTGGTCGGGGATGCCGCGGAGACGTTGCAGGCGCTGCTGCCGCTGCTGCAGCGCAAGCAGAACCGGGAGTTCCTGCGGCAGTCGCAGGCGGCGATGGCGCGGTGGCGGGAGCGGCTGGCGGCGCTGGAGGCGCCGGGGCATGACCCGATCCGGCCGCAGTACCTGATGCGGGTGGTGGACCGGCTCGCTGCTGACGACGCCGTCCTGGCATCGGACTCGGGGGTGACGGCGGTGTGGTCGGCGCGTCACTTCGACGTGCGGGGGGACCGGAGCTACCTGGTGTCGGCGAACCTCAACACCATGTCGGCGGGGTTGCCGTACATGATTGCGGCGCAGTGGGCGCATCCTGGGCGCCAGTGCATCGCCTTTGTCAGCTCGGAGGGGTTCGCCAAGCTGATGGCCGAGTTCCTCACCGCTGCCGAGTACGACCTGCCGATCAAGGTGGTGGTCAACAACACCTCGGCGCAGCGCGGGCAACTCCAGGCCGAGGCGAGGGGCGGCCGCACCCGGGCTCCTGCCAGCTTCGCCGCCTGGGCGTCGGCCTGTGGCGCTCTCGGCCTGCGGGTGGAGGGGGCTGCCGAGATCGAGGACGCGATTGAGCAGGCGTTGAAGTATGAGGGGCCGGCCTTGGTCGACGTGGTGGTGAACCCGGCCGAGCTGCCACGGCCGGCGGTGCTCGGGGGCGCCTAACCTCTCGCTCTCGCGGGTAGAAGCTACCTGGTTGGACTGGCAGTTCGGCGCAGGAAGCGAGGCGGCGTCGTCATGAACGGACCTGAGGTCGTCGTCATTACTGGTGCCAGCTCGGGGGTCGGGCGGGCGACCGCGCGGGCCTATGCGAACCTTGGGGTGGCGGTTGCGCTGCTTGCCAGGGAGAGCGAGGGGCTGGAGGGTGCCGCTGGGGAGGTGCGGTCGGGTGGGGGGAAGGCCCTCGCGATCCCGGTTGACGTCGCCGATGCCGCTCAGGTCGAGGCGGCGGCGCAGCGGGTCGAAGAGGAGCTTGGGCCGATCGACGTGTGGGTGAACAACGCCATGGCGTCGGTCTTCGCCCCGTTCGACCAGGTCAGCCCGGAGGAGTTCCGCCGTGTCACCGAGGTCGCCTACCTCGGGCAGGTCTATGGCACCAGGGCCGCGCTGGCCCGCATGGTGCCGCGTGACCGGGGCGTGGTCGTGTGCGTCGGCTCGGCGCTCGCCTACCGGGGGATCCCGCTGCAGAGCGCCTACTGCGGCGCCAAGCACGCCATCCAGGGGTTCACCGAGTCGGTGCGCTGCGAGTTGCTGCACCGCAGGTCGCGGGTGCGCCTCACGATGGTGCAGCTGCCGGCGCTCAACACACCGCAGTTCGACGTGGTGCTGTCGCGGCTGCCCAACCATCCGCAGCCGGTGCCGCCGATCTACCAGCCGGAGGTCGCCGCCAGGGCGATCGTGTGGGCGGCGCAGCACCGCCGCCGCGAGGTCTGGGTTGGCGCGAGCACCGCCGCGACCCTGCTGGCCAACGCGCTCGCGCCTGGGTTGCTGGACCGCTACCTGGCACGTACCGGCATCAAAGCACAGCAGACCAATCAGCCGGACGACCCGGAGCGGCCGGTGAACCTGTGGCAACCTGTGCCCGGCGACCTCGGCGCCCATGGCGGCTTCGACCACCGTTCCCACCCGGGCAGCAGCCAGTTCTGGGCGACCACCCACCGGGCGATCCTCGCCGGCGTCGCCGTGGCCGCGGGGGCAGCCGCCGCCGCGGGACTGCGGCGGCGCTCGAGATTCGGGGCTCAAGTCCCGGCCAGAAGCGACCGATACACCGAGCCTGACGCCTGACCGCCGCTCTCCGCAGGCGCCCCGGGGACTTCCTGACACCGACACCGGTGCAATTCCCGTGCGCCCGCAGAAAGGAAGGCTCCATGCATATCCGCCGCGTTGGTCGCCGCACCGCTCTCTGGTCGATGACCTTCGCTGTCACCGCTGCCGTGCTCGCTGTCTCCTCCCACTACGCGCTGGCCGACACGCCCACGCAGGTGACCGGCGACAAGAAGCTCGTCCTGGAGTATGTCCACGTCGCTAACCTGCAGGAAGCCTCCAACGACGACTGCGCCGAGGTGTACGGCACGATCACCGTGAAGCACGGCGACGACAGCAAGGACGTATTCAACCTCCCCTACGACAACATCACCTGGGACAGCGGCTACCAGAACGTCTGCGGCGACGGCCTTGTCAAGGCGACCGATGGTTCCGAGCTGATCGACGTCAGCGCCCTCACCGCGAAGTACGCCGGCGACCCCTCCGTCGACCGGCCCTTCGAGGTCACCTTTGACCTGTGGGATTGGGATCCGGGCTGGGATGCCGACGAGCATCTCGCCTTCGGGACCGTGACGATCTGGCCGGAGGCCAGCGACACCCTGCACAAAGTCGCCAGCGTGGACGGCGATGGTCAGGTCACGATGAGCTACTCGGTTTACGACGGGAAGACGCCAGCGACCACGGCGACGACGACGGCGCCGCCGACCAAGCCGACGCCCACGACGGCACCGCCAACCACGGCACCGCCAACCACGGCACCGCCGACGACCAAGCCGACGCCCACGACGGCACCCACCACCACCACCACCGAAGGTCCAGGCCCGGCATAAGCCTGGCCTGGTCAGACAGGTAGTTCGCTCCCGACTCCGGCGTGTTGGCGTTGGCCCACGCCGGAGTCGGGAGCTTCTTTGTTACCGACTTCGTGCTCTACCTGACCATGCCGCGGCGGCGGCCCCCGGTCGCCAGGCGGTAGATGAGCAGCAGGATGACCGAGCCGACGATGGCCGTCACCCAGGTGCTCAGGTCGAAGAAACTCTGCAGCGGGTGGGTGTGGAACAGCGCCCAGGCGAGGAAGCCGCCGAGCAGGGCTCCCACGATACCGATGATCGTGGTGATGATCAGCCCGCCCGGGTCGTCGCCCGGCATGATCGCCTTCGCGATCGCACCCGCGATCAGCCCCAGGAGAATCCAGGCGATGATGCCCATGTCAGTCCTTTCTCTTGTCAGCCTTAGCCTGGGTATGAGCAGCGACAAGGCACTCAAAACCTGAACGGGGTGCGCGCACGGTCGCGTACTCTTTGGGGCATGGGGACGACCGTGATGATCGCCACGCCGCTGGAGCCCGAGCTGGTCCAGCGGATCGAGCGGGGCGAGCCGCGGGCCACAGTGCTGTTCGAGCCGGAACTGCTGCCACCGCCGCGGTATCCGTCCGATCACCAGGGCGTGCCGGGTTTCGAGCGTGACGACGCCGGTGAGCAGCGCTGGCGCGAGCAGCTCGACCGGGCCGAGGTGCTGTTCGGGATCCCCGGTGACAGCGCCGAGGAGCTGGCCCGGGTGGTGCGGGAGCACAGCGGGGTCCACTGGGTCCAGTCGACCCGCGCCGGGGCGGGCGAGCAGGTCCGCGCCGCCGGGCTCACCCCCGACGAGCTGGAGCGGGTCGCGGTCACCAGTACCAGCGGGGTGCACGCCCGCCAGCTCGCCGAGTTCGCCATGCTCGGCCTGATGGCGTTCACCAAGGACTTGCCGCGGCTGCTGCGCGACAAGCGCCGCCGCCACTGGGACCACTACCCCACCCGGGAGCTGGCCGAGCAGACCCTGCTGGTCCTCGGCCTCGGCGAGATCGGCCGCGAGGTCGCCAGGCAGGCGAGCTGTCTCGGCATGCGGGTGGTCGGCGTGCGCCGCCGTCGCGGCCGCCGCCCCAAGGAGGTCGCGGAGGTGCATGGCGTGGAGGCCCTGGCCGAGCTGCTCCCGGCGGCCGACGCGGTGGTGGCGACACTACCGGGCACGCCCTCCACCGAGCGGCTGCTCGACCGTGAGCTGATCGGGCGGATGCGTCCCGGCGCGGTCTTCGTCAATGTCGGCCGCGGCAGCGTCGTGGACGAGGAAGCCCTGATCGAGGCCCTGCTCGCCGGCCGCCTCGGCGGTGCGGCCCTGGACGTGTTCGCCAGCGAGCCCCTCCCCCTCGGCAGCCCCCTCTGGGACCTCCCAAACGTCCTGCTGAGCCCCCACACCGCCGCCCTCTCCGTGCGGGAGAACGAGCGCATCGTCGAGCTGTTCGCCGACAACCTGCGCCGCTATCTCGACGGCGCGACCCTGCGCAACCGCGTCGATCCAGTGCAGGGCTACTAAAGCATTTAGGCGCCGGAGGGACCGAGGTAGGAGATCTGGATCCGCGAGGGCGTCCCGTGGCGCAGGGCCGCCTCGATGGCGGCACCCGCCTGTTCGGTGTGGACGTGGACCTGGAACAGCCCGTCTCCTCGGCCGACGGTGACGCTGTCGCCGATGGCGGACAGCTCGCGGGACAGCTCCTCCAGGGCGTCCCGGTCGCAGGCGAGCAGGTACTGCACCTCGAACAGTGCCGGGGAGCCCGTTTCGCTGGGATCCACGCCGCTGCCCTTCTCCGCTCCGGGGGGGCCCCCCGGAGCGAGCCTAGCAAGTTTTGGAGGGGTGGCGCTGCCGTTATCCACAGGCCCAATGCCCGGCTCAGCGTCCTCCTCCGCGGTTGCAGCGAAGGCCTCTAGGCAGAGTTGCAGGCCGTAGCCGGCGGCGTCGACGACGCCGGCCTCGCGCAGCGCGCGGAGCTGCTGGCGAGTGGCGGTGACCGCCTCGCGAGCGGCGGCTGCGGCGCGGGCGAGCAGGGCGGCCACGGTGGTGCCCGCGTCCGGGGTCGCCTCCAGGGTCGCGGCCACGGCGGCGGCGGTGGCGTCGGCGACCGAGAGGATGGTTCCCTCGACCGGGTCGAGGACCGCCTCGCGGGCCTGGCTGGCGGCAACCTGGAAGCCGCGGGCCAGCTCGGCCGGGCCGACCAGGTCCAGAGGTGCCCAGGTGTCCAGCAGGCCGCGGAGCGCCTCGGCCAGGATCACGCCCGAGTTGCCTCTGGCCTCCTCCAGGGCGGCGCCGCCGGCCGTCTTGGCGATCCAGGCGAGGTTCGGCTCGGGCTCCGGGCGCGCGTCCAGCGCGGCGACCACACCGGCCAGCGTCAGGGCCATGTTGGTGCCGGTGTCGTGGTCGCGCACCGGGAAGACGTTGAGGCGGTTCAGCTCCTCTTCGTGCTGCCGCAGGGCCGCGAGCATCGCCCGCAACGCCGCCCCCAGGGTTCGCGCATCGAGCCCGACCGGCGCGGCTTGCGCTTTGGTCTCAGGCATGGCTTGAGTATACGGACCCACCATCCGCGCCTCTTCCCTTCCTCTTTGGAGCGTTGACCCCCTGATGCACCCGCTCCCCAATTTCCCCATCCCGCGCCCCGGCGCCCTCGCGCGCCACGCTCTCCCCCACCTGGTCGAGGCGACCGTGATCCCGCTCGGGCTGTTCTATGGCGGCCTGCGGCTGTTCAGCCTCTGGGGCGCCCTGCTTGCCACGCTGCTGTGGTCCTACACCGCCCTGCTCCGGCGGGTGATCATGCGCCGGCCGGTGCCGGGCACGCTGCTGCTTGCCGCCGTCGGGTTGACCGCGCGCACCGCCCTGGCGCTCGCCACCGGCAGCGCCTTTCTGTATTTCCTGCAGCCCACCCTCGGCACGGTCCTGGTCGCAGCCTCGTTCCTCGGCTCGGTGGTACTCGGCCGGCCGCTGGCAATGCGGCTGGCCGCCGACTTCGTACCGTTGCCGGCGGCGCTGCTCGCCAATGCCCGGGTGCGCCGCTTCTTTTTGCGGATCTCCCTGCTCTGGGCAGTGGTGTTCATGGCCAACGCCGGGATCAGCCTGTGGCTGCTGCTGAGCCAGTCGCTGGCGACCTTCCTGTGGACCCGGACACTTGCCTCCCTTATCCTGACGGGGAGCGCGATCGCGATTTCCACCCTCGCTTTTCGTCGCTGCCTGCACCGCACCGCCCGGCCCACCTGACGCCCCCCCGTACCGAGCGTCTCCGCGATGTAATAGGAGGCCATCCATGCCGGCCCCTCCGCTCCGATGGCGACCACCTGGCGACGACCCCCAGCCCCAGGCTCAGCCCCAGGTCAAAGTCAAGGTTAAGGCCAAGGCCAAAGCGCGGCCTCAACCGAAGCCCAGGCACCAAGTTCAGGCCCGCCACCAAGTTCAGGCCCTGCCTGTCCAGCGCAGGCAGCATCTCCGGCCGGAGCACACGCGGAAGCGCAGGCGAGGGCACAGCTCGGTCCTGTACGTGCTGGCCACCGTCGTCGCCCTGGGACTGGTGACGGTGATCATTTTCGCGGTGACCGCCCACAGCCAGCAGCGGCATCCTTCGACGCCGCTGGCGCAGCCCAGCGCGCCGAAGCTGGCGGCCACGGCTTCCACCGCAGCGCCAACCACACACCCAGCCCCAGCGGTCGCGCAGAGCAGCCTCACCAAGGCCGTCTACTACCTACATCAAACCGACCTGAGTGTTAACTACCTGACGCTGAGCAGCAGCGACGCCCAGCGGATGGTCAACGCCGACCTCGACTTCGTCAGCAACGGCAGCGGCGTGGGCTTCCACGCGGCGTCGGCGCCCGCCCAAGGGCTCGTGGCGATCTACAGGCTCCACAACCACACCACCGGGGACTACGTCTACACCGCCAGCACCGCAGACCGGAACTCGCTGACCCACGCCAGCTACGTCAACGAAGGCGCCGTCTTCTACGCACCAACCGCTCCAGCCTCCGGCCTGATCCCCGTCTACCGCCTGCAACGAGG
>WNFX01006605.1_pt1 | contig 11027 bp, 10 predicted proteins | sample 5400111 | NCBI WGS metagenome assembly WNFX01 (sample SAMN13153363, study PRJNA577476) | soil metagenome | isolation source: 40 cm soil or saprolite under grassland replicate 1 | place: USA:California | collected 2016-06-15
CGCGCTGTCGTTTCCTCACGCCAAGCCCGGCATCATCCGCGCGCTGATCGCCGAGCGCACGGATCCGGTGCTGTTCGAGCTCTCGTACGATTACGTCGGCGATCTCTCCGAGACCGTCGCGCTGTTGTGGCCGCGTCCGCCCACCGGGCGCGGCGCCGAGACCGCGCCGCCGCTCTGCGATGTGGTCGCAAGGCTCGGCACGCTGGGCAAGGCCGAGCTGCCCGCGCAGCTCGCGCGCTGGCTCGACGCGCTCGATGAGACGGGCCGTTGGGCGCTGCTGAAGCTCGTCACCGGCGGGCTGCGCATCGGCGTCTCCGCCCGGCTCGCCAAGACGGCGGTAGCCGCGCTCGGGGACAAAGATCCCGACGAGATCGAACTGATCTGGCCCGGGCTCAGCCCGCCTTACGCCGAGCTTTTCGCCTGGGTCGAGGGTTCCGGCGAAAAACCGATCGGGCGCGATCCGGCGCCGTTTCGCCCGGTCATGCTCGCGCACGCGGTCGAGGAAGAGGATCTCGCGCCGCTCGATCCCAGGGCGTACATCGGCGAATGGAAATGGGACGGCATTCGCGTGCAGGCGGCGGCGGGACGCGGCGAAGACGGCGCGCGCGTTGCGCGGCTCTATTCGCGGACCGGCGAGGACATTTCCAGGAGCTTTCCCGATCTGATCGAAGCCCTGCAATTCGAGGGCGCGATCGACGGGGAATTGCTAATCGTGCGCGACGGCCGCGTCCAGTCGTTCAACATGCTGCAGCAGCGGCTCAACCGCAAAGTCGTGACGCCGAAACTCATGGCGGAGTTCCCGGCGCACTTGCGAGCCTACGATCTGCTGGTCGAGGGCGCGGAAGACCTGCGCGAGCGAACGTTTCTCCAGCGCCGCGCCCGGCTCGAAGCCCTGGTGAAACGGCTCGCCGAACCCCGGATCGATCTCTCGCCGCTCATCGGATTCTCCACGTGGCAGGAGCTGGCCGCCGCGCGGAAAAATCCGGCGGCGGCCGGGGCCGGCCCCGACGCCGAGGCGGTCGAGGGCGTGATGCTCAAGCAGTGCGAGGCCGCCTACGTGCCGGGCCGGCCGCGGGGGCTGTGGTGGAAATGGAAGCGCGGCCCGGCGCTGGTCGACGCGGTGCTGATGTACGCCCAGCGCGGCAGCGGCAAACGTTCCTCGTTCTATTCCGACTACACCTTCGGCGTTTGGCGCAGCGCCCCCGAGGGCGAGGAGCTGGTGCCGGTCGGCAAGGCGTATTTCGGCTTCAGCGACGAGGAGCTGCTGCAGATCGATCGCTTCGTGCGGCGCAACACCATTGACCGCTTCGGGCCGGTGCGCGAAGTCGTGCACGAGCCCGACAAGGGCCTCGTGCTGGAAATCGCGTTCGAGGGACTGCAGCGCTCGGCCCGACACAAGTCGGGGCTCGCCATGCGGTTTCCCCGCATCAATCGCCTGCGCTGGGACAAGCCGCCCGGCGAGGCCGATCGCCTCGAAACGCTGGAAAGAATGCTTGACTCGAAGACGGGAGCGACAACTCATGACCGCGCAGGATCCGGGGAAAGAGCGCCCGCCCGATAGGCCGCCCGCGACCGGACCGGGGCCGAGATCGACGGAGTCCGCCGTGACCAATCACGCCATCCGCTTCTTCGGCGGCCCGCCGCTAGCCGTGGTCGTGCGATTGATCCTGTTGTCGATTCTCGTCGGCGTGGTGCTCCACGCCAGCGGTCTCGATCCCTGGAACATCCTCGACAGCATCCGGCGATTTTTCCTGCACATCTGGAACATGGGTTTCGACGCCGTGCGCTGGGTGTGGCGCTACTTTCTGCTGGGCGCCATCATCGTGCTGCCGATCTGGCTGATCGTTCGCCTGGTCCGCGCGCCGACCGAGCGCCGGTGAGCCGCCGTTCGAGCGAACCGCACGCCGGAAGTTCAGTCATGGGTTCGGCCAAGGCGCGGCCGTGCAGGCCGCGGCCTCGGCGCCGACCGCGGCGCGGACATTCTCGTATCCTTCCCGCCGCAGCAATCGCGCGAGCTCATCCTTGACATCGCCGATCAGGCCGAGCCCGCGGAACACCAGCGCCGTATAGAGCTGGACCAGGGTGGCGCCGGCTTTGATCTTTGCCAAAGCCGCCGCCCCGGAATCGACGCCGCCGACCCCGATCAGCGGAAAGGCGCGATCGACCCGCATGAAGGTTTCGGCCAGCATGCGCGTGGAGAGCGCAAACAGCGGCCGGCCGGAGAGACCGCCCGCCTCGGACGCCGCATGGTCGCGCAAGGCTTTCGGCCGGCCGACGCTCGTGTTGGAGACGATGATGCCGTCCACGCGGCGCGCGCGCGCGACCGCGACCACGTCATCGAGATCGGCAAGCGCCAGATCGGGAGCGATCTTGAGCAGCACCGGCAGGCGCCGGCCGGCAGCGCTCCGCTCCCGCGCCTCCATCATCCTCGCCAGCAGCGCATCGAGTGCGGATTTTTGCTGCAGGTCGCGCAGGCCCGGTGTGTTCGGGGACGACACGTTGATGGTGCAATAGCTCGCGAGCCCGGCAAAAGCCTCGATGCCGGCGACATAATCGGCCGCGCGGTCCTGCGTGTCCTGGTTGGCCCCGAGATTGACCCCGACGATGCCGGCACCGCGGTCGGCGAGCCGTCGGCGCGCCGCATCGAAACCTTCGTTGTTGAAGCCGAGCCGATTGATCACGGCCTCGTCGGCTTCGAGCCGAAACAGCCGCGGGCGCGGATTGCCGGGCTGCGGCCGCGGCGTCACCGTGCCGACCTCGGCAAAGCCGAAGCCCAGGCGCAGCAACGCGGTGAACACCCGGGCGTCCTTGTCGAGACCCGCCGCGACGCCCAGCGGATTGGGAAACTCCAGCCCGAACGCCTCTAGCGCCAGCGCCGGCGGATCGGAAGCCGGCCGCACCGGCGCCAACGGCAATGCGTGCATCACCAGCGCGTGGGCATCCTCGGGGTCGAGCGCCCGCAACAGCGGCCGCGCGAGGCGATCGAGCAATCCGATCACGCCTGAGGCTCCGGATGGGAGCGCGGACCCTACCGGTCCCGCATGGGGCCTTCAAGTACGGGCCGCTCATTTCGCGCCCGGCGGCGGCTGCCCGCTGTGACAGGTCGACTGGCGCACTCTTCCACTCTTACGAAAAATCTTCGCCAGGACCGTCTCGACGCCGCGAGATGCCCCGGGCGACTTCCTTCACCGCTGCACGCCGCAGGATGCGCCAACTATCTCGCCAACGCCGGATACGTTTCAGTTAATCGAAATCCGCTCTAGCTCGACCCCGATGAGAAGCGCTCGCGATAGGCCTGCGGCGTCGCACCGAGCAGGCGCAGGAAGCTGCGGCGCATGGTTTCCTCGGAACCGAAGCCGCAACGCGCCGCGACGCGCTTCACCGGCAGGTCTTGCTCGAGCACTTGGCGAGCCGCCTCGACTCGGATCCGTTCGATGGCGCGCGCCGGCGTCATGCCGGTCGCCCGGCGATAATGGCGAACGAAGCTGCGCTCGCTCATCGAGGCAGCATCGGCGAGCGAGGGGACCGACAGATCGCCGCGAAGATTATCGGCGATCCAGGCATGGAGGCGCTCGAAGCGGGCATCGCCGTGCTGCAGGGCGAGCGTCACGCTGAATTGCGCTTGGCCGCCTGGACGTTTGAGGAAGACGACGAGTTGGCGGGCGACCGCTAATGCGACCCGCCGGCCGAGATCCGCCTCGACGAGCGCCAGCGCCAGATCGATCCCGGCCGTGATGCCAGCCGAGGTCCAGATATTGCCGTCCCGGACGAAGATGGGATCAGGTTCGAGATGCACTGCGGGAAATCGGCGGGCGAATTCGGCGCATCGCTGCCAATGCGTGACGGCCCGGCGGCCATCGAGGAGGCCGGCCGTCGCCAACAGGAAGGCGCCGCTGCAAACCGAGGCGATGCGCCGCGCCACCGCCGCGCGCGCGGTGATCCAGCGGATCAGTGCGGCATTGTCGCAAGCCGGATCGACACCGAAGCCGCCGGCGACGATCAGCGTGTCGAGGGGTACGCTGGATTCGGAAAGATCCTGCGCCGCAAGGCCAAGCCCGGCCGAGGCGGTCACGAGCGGCCGCTCGGCCACCGTGACCAGCGCGTAAGGACGGGGCTCACCCGCCGCGCGAGCGAGATCATTCGTACTGGCGAAGACCTGTAGCGGGCCGGCGACGTCGAGAAGCTGGACATCCTGGAAGGCCAGGATCTCGATCCGGCGAAGGCGGCTTGGCGCGAAACGAGGGTTCTTTGTCATTTGCGCCAGACCTTGCTCTCTTAGGATCGCGCCGTCAATCTGGAGGCTCTCATGACCTTTCACATCGGCATCCTCGTCTTTCCGAGCGTGCAGCAGCTCGACCTGACCGGCCCCTACGAGGTCTTCGCTTCGATCCCGGACGCGAAGGTGCACCTGATCTGGAAGGATCGCTCGGCGATCACCTCGGCGACTGGGCTCGTGCTCGCCCCGACCATGACCTTCGCCGAATGCCCGGCGCTCGATGTCCTGTGCGTGCCTGGAGGCGGAGGCATCAACGCGCTGCTTCAGGACGCCGAGGTGCTCGGCTTCCTGCGCGCCCAGGCTGCGCGAGCCCGCTATGTGAGCTCCGTTTGCACCGGCTCTCTCGTGCTCGGCGCCGCTGGCCTCCTGAAGGGTCCGTCGCGCCACGACACACTGGGCCTCGCACGATTTCCTCGCGAAGTTCGGGGCGATCCCGACGCATGGCCGCGTGGTGCGCGACGGCAATCTGTTCACGGCCGGCGGCGTCACCGCGGGCATCGATTTCGGCCTCACGGTCGTGGCCGAGCTTCTTGGCGAGGCGCAGGCGCAGGCGGTCCAACTCGCGCACGAATATGCGCCCGAGCCGCCATTCCGGGCCGGAACGCCGGAGACGGCGCCGCCGGCGGTGCTCGACGCCGTGAAGGAGCGCCTGGCATCAACGCGGAAGGCGCGCGAAGCGATCATCGACGAGGTTGTCGCCTCCGGCCTCGCCAAGACGTCTTGAGGCTAATGATTACCAGCGCCGCCGAGTCGAGCGAGAATCGGCGTGCAAATCGGCGTGCCGTTTGAGCCTTCCGATGCTTTACCGCGGAATGGATCGAGCCCAGCTCGATAGTGCCTACAACAATCGCGCCGCGGTGCCGAATGCCGAGGCGATCATCGCCGGCTGGCACGCGCGCAGCGCGCGCGTGCGGCAGAGCCGGCGCGGCCATCTCGACCTCGAATACGGCGACACGCCGCGCCAGCATCTCGACCTGTTCCTCGCCGACAGCCAGCGCGCGCCGACGCTGATGTTCATCCACGGCGGCTACTGGCAGAGGAACGACAAGGAGGGGTTCGCCTTCCTCGCCGAGGGGCCGCTGGCGCACGGCATCAATGTCGCGGTCGTCGAATACACCTTGGCGCCCGACGCGCGCATGGACCAGATTGTCAGCGAGATCCGCCATGCGGTCGCCTGGCTCGCCGAACATCTCGGCGACTACGGCGCCGATCCGGCCCGCATCTACGTCGGCGGCCATTCCGCCGGCGGCCATCTGACCGCGACCGCGATGAGCCTCGGCTCGGTCAAGGGCGGGCTGGCGATCTCCGGCCTCTACGATCTCGAGCCGATCCGGCTCAACTACCTGAACGTCAAGCTCGGCCTCGGCGCCGCCGAGGCGCGCCGCAACAGCCCCATATTGCATTTACCGCCGATGGCCGGGCCGCTCGTCGTCGCCTACGGCACCGCCGAGTTGCCCGAGCTGTGCCGGCAATCGGTCGATTACGCGAAGGCCTGGGTCGAGCGCGGCCTGCCCGGCCACCTGCTGCCGGTCGACGGCGCCAACCATTTCACGATCCTGGAAAGCCTCGCCGATCCTGACGGCGCGCTGACGCAGGCGCTGGTGGAGATGGTGGAAACGTAAAACACATTGCAGGTCTGCGTTAGTTAGGTTGGCCATTGGATTCGAGATCGTGATTTCAAGACTGATCTCTGGATGCGCTGAACGCAACGCCGATAGATGCCGGAAAAGCACGAGGAATCGGACCACAAATCCCGCCGTCGACTGGCTGCGGGCTCACACCGATGTCAGTATTTGGGACTCGTCATGCGCCGGCGTAACCCGCGCACCCATGCGGCCTTTCCGCTTCCGGCAGCGTGCATGGATTGCGTGGTCAAGTCCGGCAAATGACGCAGGAAAGGGCCGTATTTGGTACCACTCCCCGCTGTTCCACGCTAAAAATATTGATAACGGCAAGGCGAACCGAAAGGGGAATGCGCCATGAACGACTATGACGAGTTTGCGGCCGCGATGCTGGCCGCGGCCCTGGTGGAGATCCAGAAGGCAGCGGTCGAGCTCGAGCCCGATCCGATCGAGGCCGCCGCGATGATGTATTTCGATTGCCTCGATGCGATCCGCGCCGAACGCATCAAGCGCGTCGCGCGCGCGAAGCGGTGAAATCCCCACCCGGCTCGGCGCTCCGCACCTCGCCACCCTCCCCTTCGGGGAGGGAGAAGCGCGCCGCGTCCGGGGGAAGCATTGTCACGCCGAGCGGGCGAGCGCGCCGTCGATCAGCGCCACGGTGTTGTCGAGCCCGTAGATGGCGACGAACGAGCCGAAGCGCGGGCCTTTCTCCTCGCCGAACAGCACTTGGTAGAGCAGATTGAACCATTCGAGCGACACGCCCGGCTTGCCGTCCTTGGTCTTGATCTTGCCGGTGCGGTCGAGGAACGGCTCGCGGCGCCCGACCTCGTAGACGACCTCCTGGATCCGCTCCGGGCTCGCATCCGCCGGAAGCTGCGAGAGCGCATCGCGCAGATCGAGCAGCGCCTTGCGCTCGACTTCGGTCGGTGCGCGGAACTTTTTTGCCGGCAGCACGAAATCGCGGAAATAGTGGATCGCGTAGGTCACGAGCGCATCAAGCTTGGGGTGGCTGTGCGGCGTCACCCCGACCCAGTAGCGGCCGATGAAACCCCACAGCGTCGCCGGATCCTCGGCATTCGAGGCGGACACGAGCTTCAACAGCATCGAGAACGCGATCGGGATCTCGGGCGGCGGCGGATCGCCGGAATGGATGTGCCAGGCCGGATTGGACAGCCGCTGGCGCAGATCCTGACGCTGATAGGCGTCGAGCTGCTGGTGATATTCGTCGACGTGGCGCGGGATCACGTCGAAATACAGGCGCTTGGCCGCCTTCGGCTCGCGATACATGAACAGCGACAGGCTCTCGGGCCCGGCGTAGCGCAGCCATTCCTCGATGGTGAGGCCGTTGCCCTTGGATTTCGAGATTTTTTGGCCCTGCTCGTCGAGAAAGAGCTCGTAGGTGAAGCCTTCCGGCGGCGTTGCGCCCAGCGCCCGGCAGATCTCGCCGGAGAGCTTGACCGAGTCGATCAGGTCCTTGCCGGCCATCTCGTAATCGACGCCGAACGCAACCCAGCGCATGGCCCAGTCGGGCTTCCATTGCAGCTTGCAGCGCCCGCCGGTGACGGGCGTCATCACCGCCTCTTTGGTTTCGGGATCCTCGTACGTGATGGTGCCGCGCGCGGAATCATGGGCGAGCACCGGCACCTGCAGCACCACGCCGGTGCGAGGGCAGATGGGCAGGAACGGCGAATAGGTCTGCGCGCGCTCCTCGCGCAACGACGGCAGCATGATGGCCATCACCTCGTCGTAGCGTTCGAGCACGCGTAGCAGCGTCGCATCGAAGCGGCCGGACGCATAGCATTCCGTCGCCGAAAAAAATTCGTAGTCGAAGCCGAATTGATCGAGAAAAACGCGCAGGCGCGCATTGTTGTGCGCGCCGAAGCTCGGATGCGTGCCGAACGGATCGGGGATGCGGGTGAGCGGCTTGCCGAGGTGGGTTTCCAGCATGTCGCGGTTCGGCACGTTGTCCGGCACTTTGCGCAGACCGTCCATGTCGTCGGAGAAGGCGATCAGGCGGGCCTTCACGGCATCCCCGGTGAGCACCCGGAACGCGTGCCGGACCATGCTCGTGCGCGCCACTTCGCCGAACGTGCCGATGTGCGGCAGGCCGGAAGGGCCATAGCCGGTCTCGAACACGACCGTGTCCTTGGGATGCCGCTTAAGCCGGGCGACGATCTTCCGCGCTTCCTCGAACGGCCAGGCGGAGGAACGCTCGGCAACTTCCCGCAAACTCGGCGCTTGGGTTTCGGCTTGCGACATCGTTGCTCCAACGAGGGAACGGCCGGGTGACGGACAGAGAAGCACCTTGGCGCGCGTCTCCGTGGTTGGTCTTTTCCGTCGTTCGGGTGCGTTCGTGTTCGTTCTCAGAACGGGCTGATCGGGAAGTAACGCAGCCACAGGTCGGTGAAGCGGCCCTGCTCCCACAGCCGGAACAGCGCCCAGTTGAGCGCCAGGCGCAAGGTGTCGTTGCCGCGCTTCACCGCGATGCCGACCCCTTCGCCGAAATAGCGGCTTTCCGTGAACGGCCCGCCGACGAACTTGCAGCAGTTCGCCGAGTCCGTGCCGTTGAGCCAGAACGCCAACCCGATGCCGTCGCCGAACAACAGGTCGACCTCGCGCCGACGCAGCGCCTCGCGAGCCGCATCGGCATTGGGATAGGCGCGCGCCTCCGCCTCGGTGAAGAAGGTTTTGACATAGGCTTCGTGCGCCGTTCCGGAAACCACCGCGATCTTCTTGCCCTCGAGCCGCTCCGGCGCCACCGCGGCGGGCCCCGCGTCCCGCAGCGCGACGAAGCGCGCCGGCGAGCGGTAATACGGATCGGTGAAATCGATCCTTTGGCGCAGCGCCGGCGTCGGCGCCAGCGAGGCGATCAGGGCGTCGCCGCGGTTCTCGCCGAGCGCGGCAAGCAACGTGTCGAAGCGGCGCATCTGAATCGTGCAGGTCACTTTCAAGTCCTCGCAGATCAGCCGCGCCAGGTCGATGTTGAAGCCGGCCGGGTTGCCGTCGCTGCCGGCGAAATCGAACGGGGGGAAATCGACCTCGGTGAGAAACCGGATCGCGGAAATGTGCGACAGATCCGGCCGCTCCGGCCGCCGGCGCGGATCCCAGAACCCCGGAACGCCGGCGGCAATCTGCGGGCTGTCGGGCTTGAGCGCGAGCGGCTGGGCCCGCGCGCCCGCAGTTCCGAAGAGCGCGACGAGGAGCGCGCCAGCGCACAGGAACGCCGATGGACGACGGAGCAGCAAGAACACCGCCTCAATGCGATAAGAGCCCATCCGACAATCCCGCAGTCCGTTTCGGTCGTCCGTCGTCAGAGATAGCGCCGCAGATCGGCCGCGGCGTCTTCCGGCCGGCGCTTGAGATTGAACGGTGCGACGAATTTTCCGTTCTTGTCCATCAGATAAACGAGGGCGGTGTGATCCATCGTGTAGTCGCCGCCGTCGAGCGGCACTTTCTTCATGTAGACGCGGTAGGACTTGGCGACCTGGGCGATCGCGGCGGGATCGCCGGTCAGTCCTTTGAAACGCGGGTTGAAGCTCGACAGATATTCCTTGAGCGCGGCCGGCGTGTCGCGCTCGGGATCGACGGTGATGAACAGCGCTCCGATCCGCGCCCCGTCGGAACCGAGCTTGTCCAGCACGTCGGAGAGTTCCATCAGCGTCGTCGGGCAGACGTCGGGACAATGGGTGAAGCCGAAAAACACCAGATAGGGCTCGCCCTTGAAATCCCGATCGGTCACGGCCTGGCCGTTCTGGTCGACGAGCTGGAACGGCCCGCCGATCGCGGCCGCGGAGGGCAGCATCGGCGTCGTCTCCGGCCTCACGACGAGGACCAGGATGGCGAACAAGGTGCCTAGTCCCGCGAGGAACGCGACAAGCACGAGAAGCAGGCGGCTCGTCCGTGCGCTCATCGTTCAGGCTCGATCGACATTTCTTCCCGAGCCTCACAAGCAGGCCGCAATTCCCGCCGCAATGGTCTCGAAGAACACCGCGCTGCCGTAATAGGCCCACAGCCCGAGCGCAGCCGCCAACAGCGCCCCGAACAATGCGCCCGCCGCGATCATCGGACGCGGAACGGGACCTAGGCGTAAGCGGGCTGTCTGCGGCATTTCCCGACCCAAAACCTTGCTGGGCCTGACATAGGCAAGATCGCGCCGGCCGACAACACCCACGGAGTCGCGGCCCGCCGGCGGAACCGAGCCCCCGGACGTCGCCCCGGGAACGCGCGCCCGTTCGCAAGCGGCCGCGCTCCCGCTTGCACAACGCTGACCCACACTCCCTCATCCGCCCGAGGCGCTCGGCGCCGCGCGCCCCGCAGACGCGAATCCCGTGTTCATGCTGTCGACGATCGAGCTCGGGATCAGGATGGTGGTGCCGCGCTCCTTCGTCGTCTCGTAGATGATGTTCATGGCGCGGAGCTGCATGGCCCCCGGACTCTCCGCATAGGTCCGCGCCGCCTCGACGAACTTGCCGGCAATCTCGGCCTCGGCGGAGCCGAGGATCACGCGCGCCTGCTTCTCGCGCTCGGCCTGGGCCTGGCGCGACATGGCGTCCTGCAGCGCTTCCGGGATGGTCACGTCGCGGATCTCGACGGAATTGACCGAGACGCCCCAGTCCGCGGTCTTGCGCGCAATCTCGGCGCGCAGGAACTCGTCGGCCGCCTGGCGCTCGGAGAGCAGCGCGGCCAGCATCGAGGCGCCGATCATCTCGCGCAGCGAAGTCTGCGACACGCGGTCGACCGCCTCGCGGTAATTGGTGATGTTGAGCGCCGCCTTCTGGGCGTCGTGAACGTGCCAGAACACCACCGCCTCGACGTTGACCGGCACGGTGTCGCGCGTGAGCGCCTGCTCGGCGCTGAATGCGGTGGTCTGGATGCGCTGGTCGATGATCGCCGTGATGCTGTCGAGGATCGGAACGATCAAGAACAACCCGGGGCCCTTCACCCCGTGCAGCCTGCCGGCGCGCAGGATGACGAAGCGCTGCCATGCGTTCGCCATCTTGAGCGACGCAAAAACGAGAACCGCGAGCACGAAGAACGCCGCGGCCGCAATCGGCATGCGGGCCGCCAGCAGCACGAGGCCGATCAGCACGGCGACAAGGGTGAGGAACAGAGTGATGGGATTCATGGGC
>WNFX01010999.1_pt1 | contig 11027 bp, 8 predicted proteins | sample 5400111 | NCBI WGS metagenome assembly WNFX01 (sample SAMN13153363, study PRJNA577476) | soil metagenome | isolation source: 40 cm soil or saprolite under grassland replicate 1 | place: USA:California | collected 2016-06-15
CGCACTCTGAGCATGACCATTGCGTACCAGCGCGTCGCGTCTTTCAGTGGGGGCAGTGAAGGGTGATCGTCACCATTGAAGGCTCCTCTTTTCTGAGAACTGATTGACCTTCAGAGTCTACCATATCCTGCTCCTTTGTCCACTACCCTAGGTCTTGCGCACTTTTGATGAAAAATACTCATAGCTTGCTTGAAGAGTCGTAATGAACGTCTCTTTCTTTGACATTGGAGAAGAAATGCTATACTTGCCACATCTGAGACGCACAAGGAACAAAAGGAAGGAAGGAGTTTCCCAGAGGCAAGCCCAACTCTGTTCCCTGATCACGGAATGTTCAGTTCCTCAAGCACGTCCAGTCCAGGAGAGCAGGTGGCCCAGCCGACCGCTCCGGCTGATCCCAACACCACGACGTCGGTCCTCCGGGTGATCAATATCGATAAGCATGCAGCCTATCCCAAGGCCATAGCAGACCTCAAAGCTACCGGGCTGCATGCTGAAAGCGTGGAGCTACGGCAAGTGAAATATTTCAACAATCTGATCGAGCAAGACCATCGCTTCATCAAACGACTGGTCAAACCAGGAAAGGGCTTCTTCTCGTTTCCAGCGGCAGGGCGGACATTACAGGGGTATGAGATGATGAACATGATTCGGAAAGGACAGGTGCAAAACGTGAACAAAGGAGACATCACCGGGCAGGTCATGTTCATCGCCCGCCTGTTTGGAGTGGCTGCCTAAGCACAACAAGAAAGGGGAGCCTCCCGCTCATTGTGTTCCTCTGAGAGTTTTTGCAACACAAGCACGATGTCTGACCGACATCCAAGAGGAGGAAAATGGCTATTTGCGAGAGAACCCGTTTGTCAGTACAGGCGAAGAGTAAGAAGCACAACCGCTTCGTGTGGTATGGGAGAGAATAGATAAAAGTAGGTATGTTCCAGACAGGAAGGAGGCAACGCTCATGCAACTCGTTGAGCAACACATCATCGACAAGAATGACCCGCGCTACGCTGTGATTGATGCCGCTGCCTTTGCGTCTAAAAACCTGTACAATGCAGCACTGTACGAGATGCGGCAAGCCTTCATCCACCAGGGACGATACCTCTCCTACAACCAGGTGGATAAAATGATGCAGTCCCACGAGGCGTATCGCGCACTTCCAGCCAAAGTCAGCCAACAAATCTTGATGCTGCTTGAGCGCAACTGGAAGAGCTTCAAAGAAGCGAAGCAAGCCTACCAGCAAGACCCCTCCAAGTTCACGGGACGCCCACAACTCCCCAAGTACAAGCACAAGACCGATGGCCGGAACATCCTCATCTACACCGTTCAGGCGCTTGGTAAACGAGCCTTGAAGCGTGGTCTCATTCAACCCTCTATGCTCCCTATCAGCATCAAAACCCGACACTCAGAGCACATCGATCAAGTCCGTGTCGTCCCGCGCAAGGGCTTCTACGTCGTGGAAGTGGTCTACGAGAAAGATATCGTGCAAGCCCCGGTCAATCCCGCATACTATGCTGGCGTAGACATTGGCATGAACAATCTAGGAGCGCTAGCCTCAAACAAACCTGGGTTCCGCCCAGTAGTCATTAACGGGCGTCCAGTGAAGTCAGCCAACCAGTTCTACAACAAGCGCAGAGCAGAGTTACAACACAAGCTTGGGCATAGCGGCACCACAGAGCGGATGGAGCGCATGACCAACAAGCGCAACCGGCGTATCGATCACTACATGCATACCGCTAGCCGCAAGATCATTGACCTGCTGGTACAAGAGGAGATAGGCGTGCTGGTCATCGGCAAGAATGACGGCTGGAAACAAGAATGCGAGATGGGCAAGCGCACTACCCAGAACTTTGTGCAAATCCCCCATGCTCGTTTCATCTCCATGCTGACCTACAAGGCGGAACTGGTCGGCATCACCGTCAAGATCACGGAAGAGTCCTACACCTCACAGGCAAGTTTTCTTGATCGTGACCCGTTACCGGTACGGAAACCAAACGACGACACCAAACACACCTTTAGCGGGAAACGGATCAAACGTGGACTCTACCGCGCATCTGGTCGCCGGTTCATTAATGCCGACATAAACGGCGCGTACAATATTGTGCGGAAAGTAGCACCTGACGCCTTCGGGTCGGAGGGTGTAGAGGATGGTAGGGTATCCCCCTATGTAGTCCATCCGGTGAGGATGACCCTCACGAAGCCGAGAAAAGCAAGCGGTCACTAGATCGCTAGAGTTTTCGGAACTATTGTAACACGAGCTTAACGATAAAAAAGTGGCGAAGGTACAAACAAGAAGCGATGAGGAACCTATATGAACCGAAAAACAGAGCAAGCCACCTCACGAAAGGTGGCTTGCTCTGTTTTTCGGTTCTGCTTCTATTTACTCGCGGATGCGCCGTGGTGGCAGCGGACGCACCAGCGGACTCATCACCGGTAAATCCTTCTTGCCGCGAGGGAGGCGCTGGCGTACCAGGTAATCTGGCGCATTCGCCAGGTCACCTTTCTCCAGTGTCACATCGGGACCGAAGCGGTTGAAGAAGGAGAGCTCGAAGTTCGGCGTCTCACCCAACGCGCCGTGAGGACAGACCTCGACACAGTCGCCACAGAAGATACAGCGATCCAATGCGAATGCATAGCGCGTCAGATAGCGCTCGGCCATCATCAACGAGCCAGTCGGGCAAACCTGGACACAGGCGCCACAAGAGACACAGTCGGTATCGTGCAGGCTGACGTTGAATGGCGTTGAAACAATGGTGTCGAATCCCTTGCCAAACATACCATAGCAGTCAGGGCCAATCACGTCATGACAGACACGCACGCACTGTGTGCAGTTGATGCACTTGTTCGGGTCGCGCAGGATAAAGCTGTGTGACAGGTCGACTTCATAGTCGTGATAGTCGCTTGGTTCGCCATCGTGGAAGCGGTTATCAGCAAGACCGTGTTCGATACTATACTTTTGCAGGTCACACTGGCCGGCAGCAGGACAGGCGCATTGCAGGCAGCGAGCAGATTCACGCTCCGCCTGTTCCTGTAGATAGCCCATCTCGATGATCTTAAAGTTGCGCTTACGCTCTTCGTAGGGCAACATCGGCATCTTTACTTTGGGTTCGACAGGCTTATAGGGCACGATATCGAAGAGATCAGGCTTGCGCTCTTCCAGTTCCAGGCGACGAGCCACCTCTTTCATATCTTCGCCGTTGAGGTAGGCATGGATGGAACGCGCGCCCAGCTTTCCTTGACCTACACCCTCGATGATGGTTTTCGCGCCCATCTGCGCATCGCCACCTGCAAAGACACCTTCGCGATCCGTCATGAAGTTGTGTGGATCGGACTGAATGGTTCCCCACTTCGTCCATTGCACCCCAGATTTTTCGTCAAGGACTTCCTTTTCGCATGCCTGACCGATAGCGGGAATGACGGTGTTGCACTTGATGACGAACTCGGACCCTGGAATAGGTACCGGTCGGCGTCGCCCGCGAGCATCCGGCTCACCCGGTCGTGTCCTGGCGTATTCAACGCCTACTACTTCGCCGTTTTCAGTCAGGATACGCTGCTGCGCTACGCCCACCACCAGATGTGTGCCTTCGGCTTCACCGTCCTCGACCTCTTCCTGCGTAGCACTCATGTCAGCGCGAGTACGATAATACGTGGTGTGTACTTTCGCACCCAGGCGCAATGAGGTACGTGTGCAGTCAAACGTGGTGAAACCACCACCGATGACGACGACCTCTTTGTTCTCATCGACCGGTACAGGGAGACCCTCTACCTTTTCTCTCAGGAAAGCGATAGCATTGACGACGCCGTCGGCATCATCGCCAGGGACATTCAACTTATTACTGACCCAGCAGCCAATCCCCAGGTACACCGCGTCAAAGCCTTCAGCAAAGAGATCGTCGATGGTGAAATCTCTGCCCAGCTTGACGTTGCTCTGCAAATCTACTCCCAATTGCCAGACATGATCGAGCTCGCGGTCCATCATGTCTTTCTGTAAACGATACTCAGGAATACCGTAACGCAGCATACCACCAGGCTGGGGCTGCATATCGAAAACCTTGCAGTAGTGGCCCTTCAGCGCGAGGTAATACGCGCAGGTGAGACCGGCGGGTCCTGCACCGACGATGGCCACCCTCTTACCAGTCGGCGGGTCTTTAACGAACGGCACTGGTGGATCGAGCAGGCAAGTCTCAGCGGCATGGCCGTGCATTCGGCAAATAGCAATTTCTTCTTCGACCAGGGCCCGGCGGCAGGCCTTCTGACACGGGGCGGGACAGGTCAGGCCCAGAATATATGGGAAAGGCAGCACCTCTTTTACCAGGCGCGCCGCCTCTTTCATCGAACCTTCCGCGATCAGTTCCAGGTAGCCAGGAATGTCGATATGCGTGGGGCAATCGACCTGACAGGGAGGTTGGCAGTAGGCGTTGTGGTCACAGAGCATCATCTCCAGGTTGGTGCGCCGAATGTGGAACAATTCGTCCGATTTCGATGTGACGACCATGCCCGGGGCTGCCGGTGTATTACAAGAAGGCAGGGGACGTTCGACACCTTCGATGTGAACAAGACACATGCGGCAGGCGGATGTTGGCTCCAGCTTCTCATCGTTACACAGGTTCGGGATATCGTCGATCCCATGGTCTATGGCCACGCTCAGGATCGTCTGGCCTTCGTACGCCCGGACGGTTTTGCCATCGAGGGTAAATGTGAAGCTGGGTTGACCAACCTCATTGCGTACCATCGGTACCGCTGACTCCTGCGCTGTCAGCGAAAAATTGTCTCGGACTGATATAGCCATGTAGTTCCTCTTCCGAGTTTCAAAGCTTTACGGTAAGACATGTTTTGTAACAAAACGGTGAGCGCGCACCGGAACACATGTTCCGGTGGGACACTGTTGCTCTTCGATATGCATCTGGAAATGATCCGGCCAGTAGTGTTTGGCTGTCCTTAGCGGGTTAGGCGCTTGCACGCCAAAACCGCACAATGAGCCATTCGGGACGTAGCTGGCGAATTCATCAAGCACATCCAGGTCCCCGCTGACACCGAGGTCACTCACTATTCCTTCAAGAAGACCAGCAATACGTTTGACGCCTAAACGACAGGGAACGCACTTGCCACAGGATTCTATCGCGAGGTAGTTGCTGCGTTCCATAGCCCACGCCACCATACAGGTGTTCGCGGGGAGCAGTTCAACAACACTTGAGCCGACAATAGCACCCGCTTCCTCTAGAGGGTCGTAGTCATAGGGCGTATCCAGCAGAGATGTTGGCAAAGCGCCACCTTCTGCACCTCCTACCACAATGGCCCGCAGATCACTATCTGGACGATTGTAGCCAGCATGGTGCAGGATCTCGCGCAATGTCGTGCCAAACGGCACTTCAATCACCTTTGGCTCGCTGTCGGGAACATAGTCGTAGACGGTCAACACCTTTGTCCCGCCAGTCATCTCGGTACCCACGCTTGCGAATTCTGCCGCACCGCTGCGAACGATGACAGGGACGTTAGCCAGCGTCTCGACGCAGTTTATGGCAGTCGGCTTATCCCACAGGCCGTATTGAGCCGGGAAAGGTGGTCGCTGCTCTGGCATACCGCGCCGTCCCTTGATAAGTGCTATCTGGACGGTCTCTTCGCCCCCCATAAAGCCAATATCGACGCCGAAAACATTGATGGTGCAGCTAAACTCGGTCCCTAAAATATCTCGTCCAACCAGGTTGGTCTCCAGAGCTTCATTCAAGGCTCTCTGCACAGAGGCAACCCCTTCAAGATAAATATTGCGCGTGAAGAGGTACGCTTCCGTGGCACCTACCGCATAGGCCGCGAGGACGATTCCCTCGATGATCTGGTGTGGATTGCGTTCAAGGAGCGAACGTGCAGCCCAGGCACGTGGATCAGCATCGTAGGCATTACAGATGACATATTTCTGATTATCGTCAATATTGCGCACGATGCGCCACTTTTCACCGGTCAGTCGACCGGCACCACCGCGCCCACGCAGTTTCGCGTCGATTACCTGTTGAATGATCTGTTCAGGTGTCTGTTCGCGGATGGCCGTTTCTAAAGCAGTATAACCCCCAGCGCGGCGATAGGCATCAAGCGAGCGCATATCTGGCTCACCGCGCCGCCGCAGCACTCGATATGTAGTTTCAAATTCAGGCATCTGGCTGCCTCACATGATGAATATTACCCCACACGCCTCGCGTGTCTGGCGCCAATCCGCGTGGGGGCTGGTCGTCACGCTTTACATGCTGGACGGCAGGGGCGGGTTTGAATTTCGGACTCATTGTAGCGATACCGAAGATATCGCTCAAATCGACGCCGCGTATCTGGACAATGCGTTTAGCTGCCGGGAGCGGGAGATACCCGTAGATATCCATGACGGCATCCAGCAGCGCGGGAAGATCACCTGCCTCCTGCGACCAGGTCTCCAGCAATTCATCAACCTTGTTGAGATCAATCTCAGGTTCCAGGTAATCTTTGACGGGCATAGCAACGCACGGAGGGACCGGTTTGTTATAGTACTCCACCGCGTACTCCGAGATACGGGGAGTATAAAAGCCCGCCTTCGACGCGCCAGTCGCGGATGCCAGTTTACGTGGTGTAAACTTCTCGGCGCCCTCGCGAATATACGACTTAAACCACGGACGCACTTTCCAGGAGTGCATTGGTTCATAGTCAATGGTAATGGCACGCGGGGGACAGGCTTTCTCGCACAGCAGGCAGGCCTCACATTTGAGGTTAAAATCTGTTTGCAGGCCTTCCTGCGCGAGCAACTGAATCAGACCACGGCTCCGCGGCGGCAGTTTCGGCTTCTCATACGGATAGAGTCGGGTCACCTTTGGGCGGAAGAGATGGCTGAACGTCAGACCCATTCCTTCGAGGATACCACGCATACACTACACCTCAATTTCCTTTTCGCCACGCACCTTTAGCCCCTGCTTGGCAATCTTCTCGCGCAGCTTAAGGATACCTTCTATTAGTGCCTCGGGACGAGGAGGACAGCCAGGGACATAGATATCCACCGGCACAATTGTATCGACACCCTGGACAGTGTAGTAGCTGTCATAAAACTCACCGCCAGAGTTCGCGCACTGGCCCATACTGAGAACCCACTTGGGGTCTGGCATCTGCTCCCAGAGGAGACGAAGGCGCGGTCCCATCTTGATCGAGACGGTTCCGGCGACAATCATCAGGTCGGCCTGGCGTGGGCTGGAACGGAAGACCTCCGAGCCGAAGCGGGAGAGATCATAGTGTGCCTGCGCGCTGGCTATCATTTCGATAGCGCAGCAAGCCAGCCCGTAGCCTAATGGCCAGACGGATTTTGAACGCGCCCAGTTCTGCGCCCATTGCAGCATATCGGCAAAACTGGTGATTTGGACTGGTAGTTCTTGATCTCCTGGCGTGTATTCTTGGGGACCAGAAGCCATAACAATTGGTACCGGCTTACGTCGTACACCAGGAACCGACGTTTTCCCATTTTCTAAAATTTCGCTGCTCATCACAATAACTCCTATGCAAAGGTTTAGCAGCACCAATGCTCGGTGGATAAAATCGCAATGTATTCTAATGCAAATCAAACACGAAGACCAGGTAGTACATAAATGAAAGCATTTTTCAGCCCCCATCATGCCTTATTATAGCATGAAGCAACTAGAGGTGCCACTAAAATTCCTTCAAAGTGTATTAAACGGGCTGGCTCTCTCAGGAAACAGCCCCTTCAATATACTCCAAATGAGGGCAAAAAAAAGCCCGACATGATATCATTAAAGGAAAAAGGAGTGTCTTCTTAACTTTATGTCAAATACAATACAAGCAGTTATCTGGGACCTGGACGGCGTAATCATCGACAGCGCCGACGAACACCGCCGCGCCTGGCAGCGTCTCGCGCGTGAAGAAGGGATAAAATTCACTGACGAAGACTTCTGGGCCACCTTTGGCAAACGCAACGACGATATTATCGCCATCCTCTGGGGGCCTCTATCGCCAGAACAGGTGCAACTCCTTAGGGATCGCAAAGAGATCTATTTCCGGGAGCTCATCCGACAAACGGCAGCCCCTTTACCTGGTTCCATGGAATTAATGCGTTCATTGCACGAAGCAGGGTATCTCCAGGCGCTGGCATCTTCCGCGCCCATCGAGAATATTCAACTTATTAGCGAAGTGCTGGGGCTGGGCCTGCGCAAAGCCGAGCTCATGGTGAAAACACTGCTCGAGGTAGATGTAAAGCGAGTACAAACGCTGTCTTGACAAGTAGTATAACCAATGGCACAATAAGCCATATTTCTCGTTTGTTCAGTTGTGCGAAACATGGAGGTGTAGGGGCCCCGGTGGGTCTCACCGTCTTCAAAACGGCTGAGGGGTCGCTCGGCGCGGTCCCTGGTGGGTTCGACTCCCATACGCCTCTGCCAATATTACTTTATCGTGGAATTCACGTGAATTCTATTTTTAGCGTAGAAAAAGTACGCAGGGAGGTTTCCAAACATCTACGCCAATCATAGAATAAGCTCATCACAAACGCACTTGGTCTTATGTCATTTATCAAGGTAAAAATCCTGTTTCTCAAAAAACTTGCCACGCTGCCAAGCGCTTTTAGCGGATCAGCTTTCTCGTATAATTTGGCGTGACAACATTTTCTTGTGTCGTGCCATTCATAGCTCATCTATTTTGCATGCTTTTTTGACCCAACGCCAAGATACGGCTCTTGTCCACTCCTGGAGTTTTCTCCTCGCTTGCTTGGCGTGTGTTGAAAAAGAGTGATATATTCTCATCGAAAAAGTTGTTGTTCGTGCAAGCAGGAGGCTCTGATGGACGGAACAGCGCTGCTTTCTCTGCCAGAGGGGATGCGTGTCGAAGATATCCAGCTCACCGAACGGGGCTTTGTCATTGAAGTCGTGGCAGTGCAACCCACATCATGCTGTCCGCTGTGTACTCAGCCCTCGGATTCCATCAAGACGCACTATCGCCGCGTGTTGCGCGACGCGCCGTGTGCAGGGCGGCAGGTTCAATTGCTGCTGACGGTGCGCAAATTTTACTGTCGGAATCCGTACTGCGCACGAAAAGTGTTTACGGAGCGGCTTCCCACCTTTGTTGAACCGTGGGCCAGAATGACCATCCGTTGTTGCCAGCACATTACGGCTCTTGGGTTGGCGACCAGCGGCAAAGGAGGAGCCCGACTCGCTGATCGTCTGGGAATACCAACAACGAGGCCAACGATCCTGCGTCGCATCATGGAGCTGCCAAATGTTTCTACCGGCTCGGTCGTGTATCTGGGCATCGACGATTTCAGCTTTCGACGGGGGTATCGCTTCGGCACCATCCTGGTGGACCTGGAAAGCCACCGCGTTGTCGATCTCTTACCTGACAGTCAGGCGGAAACCGCAGCAAGGTGGATGCGAAAGCAGCCTGACTTGGCGGTGATCAGTCGTGATCGTGGAGGAGAATATGCCTCCGTGCAAATAGAAGGAGAAAGTTGCCGTATTAGGAAGAAATACGTGCCGTTTTTGGGCCCATATTGTGAGAAAAATAGCCCTCTCGATCACTTAACCTGAAGAAATACTTGCCGTAATTCCTCATGAAGAAGAAATACTTGCCACCATTTTGAGAAATATGTTACCCTGCCTGCATCCCATTGGGATGTATCAATGAGACAGGAGCCATTCATGACCAGACCCCTTGATGGCATTGCCCTTCAGACCTACGTTCGGCGTCTCCATCTGCAAAAAGATGCGCAGGACCAGTTGATAGCCGTTCGTTCCTCTCCACCAAGCCGACTGCCAGATAGTCGTGCAGGCAATATGCCTGTCTGGTATCCGTCCAAAAAGATGCAATGCATCATGAAAGCGGAAAGTGCCAAGGTGGAATTTGCCTTTCTGCTCGAAGCCGAACACGACGATGACGTGGTAGAGTTTTGGGATCAGCCTCCGGCCATTGAGCTTTCATATCATGACCGACGAGGGCATCTCCAACAACCGCTCCACACTGCTGATTACTTCGTCTTTCGCTACGAATCGGTGGGCTGGGAGGAGTGCAAACCTGTTGAAAAGCTGATCCAGTTTGCCCAGCAACATTCGAAACGATACGTGCTTGATGAGCAGGGACAATGGCGGTGTCCTCCAGGAGAGGCATTTGCCGAAAGGCTCGGGCTGACTTACCGCGTGAGAGCCTCAGACCAGATTAACTGGGCAGCTCAGGACAACTGGCTCTATCTTGACGACTACTACCAGGATCTGGAGCACTTAGCGATTCCTGAAACGGAACTCTCCACCCTCTTCCAGATTGTGGACGCTCACCCTGGTATCACGCTTGCTGACCTTCGCAAGGCTGCTTCTCCCATTCGTTCTGAACACATCAATATTGCCATTGCCAGTCATGCCCTTTACGTTGACCTGAAAACCCACCGGCTGACAGAGCCAGAGCACACTCCCCTTTTCCTCAACCGGAAAGCAGCGCTTGCCCATCACTCCTCTAACCAGAGAGCAGATGATCTGGGTATCGAGGCGTATCCTGTTGTGATCGAGCAAGGAAGTCAAATTCTGTGGGACGGCAAGCCGTGGCGCATTGCCGTAGGACAAACGGAGTTAACGCTGGTCTGTGCCGAAGGAAAGCCCATCCCCCTTTCGCGTGCGGCATTTGAAAACCTGATCAAGGAAGGCAAAATTGTCGGCACCCAGGCAGAGACTCACTCTAGCATCACGGCTGAGGGAGAAACCTTGCTGGATCTGGCGCGGGAAGTGGACCTGGCGACCGCAACCTTCCGCGACCGTGTCATTCACCCTGAGCAGTATCATGATGACGAACAAGAAGAGATAGCCGTTCGTGCTGCAACCATTCCTGCCCGAACAAAACGCCTGTGGCGGCAATTGTACCGGGAAGCAGAAATCACCTACGGAAGTGGGTACATTGGCCTACTGCCCCACTTTACCAACCGGGGAGGCATCCGAAAGGTGAAAACGGAGGTGAACAATCTCATTGAAGAGGTGCTCACGACGCACTACGATACACTTACCCGCAAGCCTAAGCGGGGAGCCTACGGCGAGTACATCACGCAG
>WNFX01006606.1_pt1 | contig 11026 bp, 10 predicted proteins | sample 5400111 | NCBI WGS metagenome assembly WNFX01 (sample SAMN13153363, study PRJNA577476) | soil metagenome | isolation source: 40 cm soil or saprolite under grassland replicate 1 | place: USA:California | collected 2016-06-15
CTGGGCAACATTGACCGAGAAATATACACGTACGGCCTTTTCTGGGAGGGGTGCATCGGCGGGCAACGGAAAGAGCGTCGTAATCGGTCGTGCCTGTGTCAGCCAGATTTTGCCGGAGTCATCAATCGCCCACTCGCTATCCTGTGGTGCCCCAAAGTGAGCTTCAATCTGCATCCCAAGCTTCGCCAGAGCACTTATTTGATCGTCAGTGAGGCTTGATATCTGGCTTTGTTCACCTGACTCGATACGCTCAGTTCCCCCACTAGCTAGCGTTCGAATAAGCAGCCGTTTCTCGCCCAGGCGGCGCTCGACGATCTCGCCGCTGGCAGCATTGACTACAAAGTGATCAGGATTGACTGCACCAGAAACAACGGCTTCTCCCAGGCCAGGGTTTGCATCGATGACGGCCTGGTGACGTCGACCGGTGAGCGGATTGGCTGTAAAGAGCACGCCTGCGACGGTGGCGTTTACCATTTGCTGTACCACTACCGCAAGGCGCACCGTACGAGCATCAATATGGTTGCTCGCGCGATAACTGACCGCGCGGTCAGTCCACAAAGAAGCCCAGCAGCGCCGTACAGCGTCAAGTAGAGCATCGATGCCTATAATGTTGAGGTAAGTCTCCTGCTGTCCGGCGAAACTCGCGAAAGGGAGGTCTTCGGCAGTAGCGGAGGAGCGCACAGCCACAGGAAGAGGTGCAGGATATGCTTCATGAATGGCTTCTACGACTTCTGTAGGAATGGTGACTGCTAGCAAGGCGGCACGAACTGCGGCGGCACATTGCTCTAGACGAGCGGTATCGCCAGCGTTTGTCGTAGCAAGTTCGTGGAGTATTGGTTCAAGACCTGCCTGCTGGCTCGCACGTTCATACGCTGCTGTGGTTAGGCAGAAGCCGTCTGGCACAGGTAGCCCTGTGTGTATGAGTTCACCTAAATTGGCTGCTTTGCCTCCAACAAGAGGCAACAGACTGGCATCGATAGCGGCCAAAGGGAGGACGAGTGGACTATGACTCGTCTGGGATTTCTGATTTGGGTGCTCCTGGTTCTGCATATTCAAGAGCGTACCTCCTTGCTTCCGAGAGGAACTGCATGGCTTTCGCAACAATACCATGAATGGAAAGAAATAGCAGCTCTATTCTCTCTGGATTAGTATTATCTCTCTCAATAATACAACCAAGCCTCCTGGGAATGAAAGGGAATAAGTTCGCCTGAGAAGTTGTTCAAAAGAAGTAGAAGGCGACGCTGGCTTCAGTGAGGATGACCTTTTTTTGATATAACCGGATTTCTAGACAAGGAACAATCAATGATTCATCACCATGAGTACCAGGTAATTGTGAATGAAAATGGACAATTATTGTGCGAAAAGTGCGGAACTCTTCTTCCTTTAGAGCCAGAGTCTTTTCGTCGAACCCTCACTATTTCAGGATTTTCTGAACCCGGGTGGTTCGTTTGGCGTTGTCCTAATCCACTTTGTCGCGCAGTGAACATTCGTCACGCTGACGATGTGGAGGATATTGAGCGGGAGATTGATACGGTCTGCTGCTAAGAGTAGAGTTTATACCCTGGTTGTATGTGAAGCATACAACCAGGGTATTTTTCTGTTTATGAATAGGGCTTTTCGAAATCCTGTGAGGCAAGCTCCGTCAGTTCCCATGCTCTATAGCCTACCTCAGTATCTTCCACCAATGTGGAGTGAGGTCGTCGTGATAACTTTCTGACAACCCAGACATCACCAGCAGCTCCTGAGATGTTGCCGACTGTGGCGAAGAGGGTGTAGGAGGCAAGAGTGGGTGAGAGAAGCGTGAAGATGATTCCTGCCAGGGTGATAATCACCAGGGGAGCCAATCCCACCACGAAGTACTGGTTGCGGTGGAAAAGCTGGTTTTTTGCGCCGCAGTAGAGGGCGTAGGGTGGCTTAGCGCCAAAGTAGGGTTTACCACCCCACAGCACAAAGGCGGCTGCGTGGATCAATTCATGAATTGGCAAGATGAGGATATAGCCTATGATGTTGATTCCTATCCAGAGGAGTAAGCTCCAGCCTCCTTTGATGGCTGGTGTGGAGTGTGTTTGCAGGGTGTAGGAGACGTAGTTGAGGAGGCCGAAGAATATAGCGCCGATGATTAGCAGCAGAAGGCTTAAAAGCGCCAGTGGGCGGAGTTGTTCTGGCTCTAGTAGTTCTATTTCTTCTAGTTTGCGTATGTGTCCGCTGTTTATAGCTTCTTGTTGCTCATCGCGTTGATGAGGGTGGAAGCGGTCGATTAGTGTTAAGGGCAATGTTGTTTTCACCTACTGTCATTCTGAGCCCATTCGTTGCACTCAGGGTAAACTCCGCGAAGGATCTCGTGTGGAAGTTGTAGGTCCATCATATCACACTTGTCGGGATGGTGGACGATAACTTTGCTCGCTGTTATACTATGTCAGGAGCGAGCTATAGAAAGGATTGGGAGTCATGCGACGCATTCCTGCATGGAAATATCTGATTGGAATATTTGCTGTGTTCTGGGTGGTTCTGGCTATTATGCTGTTTATTACTGATATTCCGTTTTATCTAATTACAATGTCGCTTAGCATTATCTTGATACTTTCCGCTGGTATTGTGGCACTGGCATGGGCATATCAGAACAATTGGTGACGAACCCTGCCGATGTGTCTCTTTGAGAGGTGCCTGACAACCCCCTTGACCTGGAGTCCACTCCAGGTTCTATACTTAAAGCATGGAAAAATGAGTATAAAGGAGGCACACTGGTTATGGACATTGAGATCACCCTCTGGGTGAATGGGGCAGCGCATCAGCTTTTCATCGATACTCGGACAACACTCCTGGACGCGCTGCGCGAACGTCTCGGACTCACCGGTCCCAAGAAAGGCTGTGACCACGGGCAGTGTGGCGCCTGTACCGTTCTGCTTGATGGCCGGCGCGTGAACAGTTGCCTCGCCCTCGCTGTAGCGTATCAGGATGCCGAGATCGTCACGATCGAGGGACTCGCCGATGATGAGAACCTGCACCCGCTGCAGCGATCGTTTATCGAACACGACGCTTTCCAATGCGGCTACTGTACACCGGGGCAAATTTGTTCTGCCATCGGTATGCTGCGCGAGGTCGAGGCTGGTTGGCCCAGTGCGGTGAGCACCGATTTGAACGCCGAGCATATCACGCTCAGCGACGATGAGATTCGTGAACGCATGAGCGGCAATCTCTGTCGATGCGCTGCGTATGCGAATATCGTCCCGGCCATAGCGGAGGTACTACCGATCCGATCACCTGACGCGAAGCGTAGAAGCGGAAGCGGAGTTTTCCCTGAGCGAAGCGAATGGGTTGGTGATCGGAATAAGGAGGTAGGGCGATGAATCCTTTGCGCTACGAACGTGCAAGTGATGCCTCAACTGCCGTCGCGATGCTGGCCCAGGCACACGAAGGCTCTTTCCTCGGTGGAGGGACGAACCTCATCGACCTGATGAAGCTGGGGGTCGCGCAGCCGCAGTTGCTCATTGATATCTCGCACCTTCCATATAACCAAGTTGAGCTGCTTTCCGATGGGAGCGTGCGTATCGGTGCCGCTGTGCGCAATAGCGACCTCGCTGCCGATCACACCATTCGCGCACGCTATCCCATGCTAGCGCAGGCGCTGCTCGCAGGTGCCTCGGGCCAGCTACGCAACCTGGCCACGACCGGCGGGAATCTGTTGCAGCGTACGCGGTGCGTCTACTTCCAGGATATCTCGAAGCCCTGCAACAAGCGCGACCCGGGCAGTGGTTGTCCCGCGCGCGAGGGCTATCACCGCAACCTGGCAATCCTCGGAGCATCTGAGGCATGCATTGCAACCCATCCATCGGACATGGCCGTTGCACTGGTTGCGCTGGATGCCGTCGTGCGCGTGCTGGGGCCGAACGGCGAACGGACCATCCCACTTACCAGCTTCCACCGCCTCCCCGGCGAAGAACCGCAACGCGATACCATGCTTGAGCACGGCGAGTTGATCACTGCCGTCGACTTGCCGCCACTCACATTTGCAACTCACTCGCATTACCGCAAGGTTCGTGACCGCGCGTCGTACGCGTTCGCACTTGTCTCGGTTGCCGTGGCAATCGATGTTGCTGATGGCATCGTGCAAGACGTGCGCATCGCATTTGGAGGCGTCGCACATGTCCCGTGGCGAGCGAGGAAGGCCGAAACTGTATTGCGTGGGGCAGCGGCGACCGAGGAGGTCTTTCGTCGCGCTGCCGAGACCGAACTGGCTGATGCGCAGCCCTTACGTGGTAATGAATTCAAGGTCCCACTTGCACATAACATCCTCGTTCGCACGCTGCTCGACCTGACACAGGAGGGAAACCGGTGATAAGCCCCATACAACAAAGGGTCGTGGGCCAGCCTCTTAACCGTATCGATGGCCCAAAGAAAGTTACTGGCACTGCACCCTATGCTTTTGAGCACTCGCTCGATGATGTGACATATGCGTTCCCGGTTCAGAGCACAATTGCGAAAGGCCGGATAGTGTCGTTCGATGTCAGTAAAGCCCAGGCAATCCCTGGTGTCATTACCATCCTCACACACAAGAATGCACCGCGCCTCAAGTCGCAAGAAGGGGAACTCGCGGTGTTGCAATCCAATACGGTTGCGTATCGTGGTCAGTTTGTGGCTCTGGTGATCGCTGAAACTTTAGAAGTTGCACGCCAGGGGGCAGAGTCTGTCGTTGTTCACTATGAGGAGCAGCCACTTAGTGTCGTGCTGCGCCCCGACAGCAGCGGCCTATACAAGCCTGATCACGTCAATCCTTTCTACGAAACCGATACGGCCAGTGGCGATGTTGAGGCCGCGCTAGCATCGGCAGCAGTCACAATCGATCAGACCTTTACCACGCCGGCAGAGCACAACAACCCGCTCGAACCGCATGCAACCGTCGCAAGGTGGAGCAGCGACGGTGTCACCCTGTACGACTCGAATCAAGGCTCACATCGGATTCGGGACATTGTCGCCCAGGTGTTCGGACTAGAGCCTGAGCGCGTGCGCGTCATCTCGCCTTATGTCGGCGGTGGATTTGGCTCGAAAGGCAAAGCTCACCCACATATCATCCTCACCGTGATGGCCGCGCAGATAGTCGGTCGCCCGGTCAAGTTCGCGCTCACACGACAGCACATGTTTGCCGTGGCCGGCTATCGCACGCCGACGATCCAACGTATCCGCCTGGGTGCAGACACCGACGGTCGGCTGACCGCCATCGCACATGACGTCGTTGAGCAGACCTCGACCCTTGAGGAATTCGCCGAGCAGACTGCTCTCCCCACACGCATGATGTACGCCGCGCCGAACCGCTCTACCACACACCGGCTTGCACGGCTCGATGTTCCTACACCAGCATGGATGCGTGCCCCCGGTGAGTGTCCTGGCATGTTCGCGCTGGAATCAGCGATGGATGAGCTGGCAATCGCGTGCGGGCTGGATCCCATTGAGCTACGTATTCGGAACGAACCTGAAATCGACCCTGAAACAGGACATCCATTTAGTAGCCGTGGACTGGTTGCGTGCCTGCGGGAAGGTGTGCAGCGCTTTGGCTGGCAGTCGCGTGACCCGAGACCAGGCAGGCGTTCCGACGGTCGCTGGCTCATTGGGACCGGGGTTGCCTCCTCAACCTATCCCACGCGTCGCAGGCCATCGACCGCAATCGTGCGTGCTGATCGTGAGGGACATTACAGCGTTCTCATCGACGCTTCAGATCTTGGAACTGGGGCGTGGACAGTCCTTACACAGATCGCTGCGGATGCACTCGACGTTCCACTGGAGCGCGTGCATCTCGAAATTGGCGATACATTGCTGCCGCCCGCACAGATTGCCGGTGGCTCAATGGGAACCGCCTCGTGGGGAACGGCAATTGTCGAAGCCGCCCACAAGCTGCGTGCGCGTCTCCAGGAAGTACATGGCGTCGTTCCTGCTGAAGGACTCGAAGTAGTGGGCGAGTGCGGAGAGAATCCCGAGGCAAGGCGGTTCGCCATGCACGCATTTGGTGCGCAATTTGCCGAGGTTCGTGTGAACCGCGATACCGGCGAGGTGCGCGTCCCGAGACTCCTGGGCGTCTTCGCCGCTGGTCGCATCATGAATGCAAAGACAGCCCGTTCACAGTTTCTTGGTGGCATGACTATGGGGCTGTCCATGGCGCTCCACGAGGAAAGCGTCATGGACCCGCGCTTTGGGGACTATGTGAATCATGACTTCGCAGAGTACCACATTGCGACCAATGCCGATGTAGGTACAGTCGACGTGTTATGGATCGATGAAGATGATCCGTACATTAACCCGATGGGCGCGAAAGGGATTGGCGAGATTGGCATTGTCGGTACTGCCGCCGCTATTGCCAATGCCGTCTATCACGCGACCGGCATCCGTGTCCGCGATCTACCAATCACACTCGACAAGCTCCTGGCATGAGGCCAGGGCGACCTAGCTGTCGCTCTATTCGCACCAACTTAAGGCCCAACTCGGCTCGGCTTCTGGAGGCTGAAGCGATCGAGTGGGCCTTAACGCTGTAAGAAGAACTTCGGCAAAGCATGATCCGCAACCTGACATGGTGTTGAGATTTTGCGAGCAAAACGTCTATTACTGTTGAAAATGAAAGAGGTGAACCGGATCATGGATACGCTGACCAATGCTGTCGAAGAGCTGTATATCAGGTACCACAAGGAGATCGTGCGTTTCTTTGCAGAGCACTTGACTGACCGGGAAGCTGCCTGGGATCTCTGCCATGAAGTGTTTGTGCGTCTCCTCATTACGCTGGCATCAGGGACCCAAGTGGCCCAGCCACAGCGATGGTTACTGCGGGTTGCCAAGAACCTGCTCATCGATACCTACCGTCACCAGCACACGGTATCAGAAGTGTCTCTTCCCTTCGATGCACAGGACATAGCTATGCTCACTAGCAATGCCACGACGTTCAAAACATTGCTTGAGCGCACAGATATGCTGCATACTCTCGTGGAGACTTTCCACGCCTTGCCGGAAAAGTATAAGCGTTTGCTCTTCTGGCGGGAGATCGAGCGATTGCCACTGCAGGAGATTGCTCTGCGAACTAGAACAGCGGAACCTGTCCTCTCAACAGAGTTATGGCGAGCGCGCAAGCTCTTGCAAAAGGAGTACCAGCGACGGCGGTTCAAGGATCTGCTTCCAGCCGACGAAGAGATTTTCGAACATCTGGATGCCTTGATCCGGTTCAGCCTTACTACCTCACCAGAGGAGCAGCTGCGGCATCTTGAAACGCATGAACGAGCCTATTTTGATCGAATCGCTCCCACTTGGGATGACTATGTTGCCAGTGCTTATGAGGCTGACCTGCAAGAACGGCTTACCAGACTCCTTCCCTGGCACAAGGATATGACCGTGCTCGACGCGGGTACAGGCACAGGCTACCTTGCGGGCATGATGGCTCTGCTGGTAGGGAACGTCATTGGTGTTGATTGCTCTCCCGCTATGCTCACATTGGCTGGGGAGAAGATGGCCCAGGCTGGCTATCAGCATGTCTCCTTCCGCGAGGGCATGGCCGAACACCTTCCCCTCGCGACAGGTTCCGTTGATGTCGCGATGTGTCATATGCTGTTGCATCACGTGGTCAGCCCTCGCACTGTCCTTGCCGAACTGATCCGTGTCGTGCGCCCTGGCGGCTATCTCCTCATCCTCGATGCACACACCCACAAACACCGCTGGACTCCCGAAGCTTTCGGAGACCTACACTATGGAACCGATCTCAGGAAGACCCAGAAACACCTCTCAGCCTTGCGAGTCAAACTCCTGCAAGTAGAGGACGCGGGGATATCTCATTCAGGAGTCTCGGTAGGTAATAATACTACCTTCTCGAATTTTCTTTTGCTTGGGCAGGTGAATGAACGAGGAGGAACGAGAAAGGTAAGTGAACACCTGGGAAAAAAGAAGGATGCATGATATGGAACACCGCCAGGACACAGACGCCGCACCTCGGGGTAGTGCAAACGGGCTCCGCCGGGTATTAACGCTGCATGAAGCGGTGGCACTCGGCATCGGTGGCACGATTGGCGGCGGCATCTTCGTCCTGGTTGGTGCGTCGGCAGGGCGCGCAGGACCAGGAGCGTTGCTGGCATTCGTGCTCGCCTTTGGTTTGTCCCTGCTGATTGCGCTGCCCTATGCTGAACTCGCCTGCCGCTATCCACTTGCTGGTGGGGGATACGCCTTCGCGCGGACACTGCTTGGCCCGCACTGGGGCTTCCTGATGGGTTGGGGGTACTGGGGAGCCTATCTCTTTATCAGCGGATATGTGACGCTTGGTTTTGGTGGATACCTTCACGCACTTCTAGGCTTGTCCTCTGTTGTCGGTGCGCTGGCTCTCATCGGGTTTTGTATCGCTATCAATCTCATCGGTATCCGGTTCTCCGGTCTGGTCCAGAGCCTGGTGATCGGGCTGGCAGTGGTTGCCTTGCTTGGCTTTGGCCTGCTTGGCCTGCCACATGTTCACCTGGAACAGTTTACCCCCTTTCTGCCATTTGGACCAACTGGCGTGGCAGCAGCCACCCTGCTCGCTTTCCTGGCCTTTGGTGGCTTCGACATGGTGGCAGCAGCGGGAGAGGAAATCGCCTCTCCTGAGCGCAACTTGCCCAGGGCGATCCTGCTGACGCTCCTTCTGGTGCTGGGTCTCTATCTGCTCGTCACCTTTGGGGCGCTTGGTGTACTTCCCTGGAACGAGTTAGGCCGGTCATCCGCGCCCCTCGCAGTAGCAGCAACGCAATTTCTCGGTTCCGCCGGTCGGCAGTTCACAGCCGCGGTGGCATTGTTCACCACCGCCGCAACGGGCAACGCGGTCCTGGTCGTCACATCGCGAATTTCCTTTGCTATGGCGCGTGACAGATTGCTTCCTGCTCCGCTCGCGCGCGTCCACTCCACGACGGGAGTGCCCTGGGTAGCAGTCATACTCAATGGAATATTATTGGCACTGGTCGCCCTCAGCGGCTCGGTTGTGCTGGTGGCAACTATCGGGGGTTTCTTGTACGTGCTGCATTTCCTGTTCCCGCTCGTGGCGTTAGTGGTTCTCCGTCGCAGGGGTGGGCCACCACCAGCATTTCGCACGCCTGCTCCACGGTTCGTGCTCCCTCTCGCGTTCGTGGGTGGTGTGCTCTTGCTTATCACCAGCGGATGGATCGGAGTGACAGTTGGTGTGGCTTGGCTGCTCATTGGCTTATCCACCTATAGTATGGTATGCATATATCGTAGAGAGTGACGCGCGTGTACCCTCGTTGGGATAAGAGAGGAAATCTCAGTGGAACACTATGAATGGCCCGATGCTTTCCATGCTGATCAGAACTCACCACTGAGGCGATGATTGTCTTGCATCACTATGCAGTTCAACGACATTCCTGAACAGCGGAATGTCCAGCTCACTACAGCTTTTGATCGGATGTGTCCTGTCTACTAACCTCAGCATCTCGATTGATTTGTTGCTGTCGAAATGTTCGAAAGGGGTAACTCCGGCGTGTTGGTAGAGTACCACCAGTGGACAACCAGCACCCGACAATGATTAGCAGGAATCCTATGATGATAGCTGCATCGAGCGGCTCGCCAAGCAAAATGACACCGAGTAGGACGGCTACGGCTGGATTGACATAGGTGATGACGGTGCCACGGCTGGCTCCGACTTCGGCCACGAGCGCAAAATAGAGCAGATAGGCTAGCGCCGTGCAGATCGAGCCGAGCACAAGCAGACTCACTAGCACCTGCATGTCGGGTACTTTGTTGGGAAGCCGCGTCACTGCCAGTGGCAACAGCACAACGGTCGCGGAGATACACATAACAGTCACAACTCCCAGGATAGGCAGAGCTGCAATAGTCGGTCGCTTGATGAGCAGGGCGCTGGCGGCGTAGCATGCGGCGGCTAGCAAGACCAATACTGCCCCGAGCAACTTTTGCTCGTCTCCGCCAACGTCGAGACCCAGCAGGACAACCACGCCTACTATGCCGATCACCAACCCGATCAAACGCAGGCCATTAGCTCGCTCACTCGGGTCGAAACGGAGTGCGAATAGCACAACGAGAAGAGGATCAGCTGCGATGAGCAAGCTAGTGAGTGACGATGTGATGTGCTGTTCGCCGAAGCTGATCAACAGAAACGGTCCAACGACCTGCACACAAGCAAGTGCAGCAACCACGAGCCAGCGCTCACGGAGCGGTCGCAATACCTTGCGGTGGGCTGCTACAGGGAGCAGAATCGCTGCTGCGATCCCTACGCGAGCGAATACCAGCACGGATGGATCAAGTTCCTGAACGGCAATCTTGATGAACAGGTAAGGAATGCCCCAGATCACCGACATCGAGATGAACAGCAGCCAGCCTTTGCGAGTCATGCTTCCTCCTGCGTGTGGCCTCGATGAGGAGTACTTGTTCTCCATCCACTTTCAGCAACGTATTGATCGATTATACTATCTGAGGTACTGCATCTTGTAGTAAGATTTCTGGCGTGTTTCATCTGGTGGGCAGCGACTCATTTCTTTCGAAGTACACTATAACGAACAGCGATTCTTGAACAGTATAGCATATACTGCCTTCTTGATATGACACACAAGCCTATACTCCAATGAGACCTGGAGTCACAGCACAAGGCGCGAAGGGGTGAGGGACCATCCATTGGCACGCTCCGCTAACGACCCGTAGAACATCAGGTAGCGATCATTCGCCACCTGTGGATCGTAGCGCAGTAAGGTCAGCGAAGTCTGGCCCACACCCTCGGCTGAGATGGTCAGCGGTTGTACGGGCAACGGGAGTGTGAAGCGGTGCTCCACCTGATCAAAGGTGAAAGGCAACGGGAGTGTAACTGGATAGTCATCATGACCCATGTAGCTGAGCGCTGCACGGCTGTAGGAGTCGATCTGCGCGAAGAGTTCATTGGTCCACTCGATCATTGGTTCACCTCCACGATTTCAGGTGCGCGCTGCACAGCGCCTTCCGGCCAACCTAGAAAGCGCGCCGGTCGGACGCGGATGATGGCTCGCTTAAACTATTCAGGCATCACCTGGCTCATCCT
>WNFX01012977.1_pt1 | contig 11026 bp, 16 predicted proteins | sample 5400111 | NCBI WGS metagenome assembly WNFX01 (sample SAMN13153363, study PRJNA577476) | soil metagenome | isolation source: 40 cm soil or saprolite under grassland replicate 1 | place: USA:California | collected 2016-06-15
GCAGGTGGGCCTCCGAAAGCCGAGAGGCGTGTTGCTCCTTGGGCAAGCCAGCTAATGTGAGAGAGAGTGCGGTAGAATGCACCATCAGGGGCTCCTTTTTCTTCTAAGATCAAACTGGGAAGTTCTATCTTAGCAGATTGAGGTGCCTTCGGCTCTTAGCAAGAATTCACAGACCCTGGCGTTTTGGGTGGGCGTCATTTTTTTGCAAAGGGGATAGCCAAGCAGGGAAAGGAGAGGGAAGATACGAGCAGTACATGGAGTGACCCCTTATAACCAGACAACGACCCAAGTCAACGCTGTAATCCTTGATAAGAGGCAGTTTCAAATTCGAGAGGAGGCACAGAGCCAAGACTGGAATGGAAGCGCTTGGTGTTGTAAACATCCTCGATGAATTGGCCAATAGTGGTGGATGCCTCCTCAAAGGTCTGGTACGCTTTGAGATACACCTCCTCTTGTTTTAACGTTTTTAAAGAAGCTCTCAGCCTTGGCGAAGGCGCTCGCATTGCCTTTGGCTGACATACTGATCTGCATGCCCACACTCAGCAATCGATCCGTATACGCGTAACTGGCATATTGCACTCCCCGATCCGAATGGCTCATCTCGTCCTGGTTTCACCTCTCGTGTAGCCAGAGCTTCTTCCAATGCACCCAGAGCCAAATTCGTCTCAATGCGCGTGGACAAATTCCATCCGACACATCGGCGCGAGTAGGCATCTAGGATCGTTGAAAGGCGAGACAAACTCGCGGAGCCTCGCGAATGTAGGTGAGATCGGCCACCCAGATCACATCCGGGGCCTCAGGCGTGGTGCCATTGACCAGATTGGAAGAGACTGGATAGGGATGACGCGAAGCGGTCGTGTGGACGAAATGCCGTTTGAGCTGACATAACAAGGACTCTTCACGCATAATCCGTCGCACATGTTTATGGTTCACCTTCCATCCATCTCGCTGGAAGGCATGGGTCACTCGCCGATAGCCATAGCCAGCAAACTCCAGAATGATCCCTTCAATGGCATCACGCCATGCCACCTCTTCAGCCCGCTTGGATAGCTCTTCTGTGGCGTGTTTCCTGGCATCATACCAGGCTCGATTGATGCGTCCCCAGCTTGCAGAGATGACGGAGAGAAAGGGGCTGCTTCTCCTGACATGCCTGCTCAATTACCGCATGCCGCCGGTTCTTGCGGGAGCTTGCCCAACGCTTTTTTAGCGGCGCATTCTCCCGTGCCAGTTGTCCACAAAAGCGCTCCAGTTCGGCAATCTTTGCTTCTGCTGATGGGGCTTGAGAAGTCGATGGAGGCAGAAATGCCTCCTCTCCACGCTGATCGTACTCGTTTCTCCAGCGTGAAACCCGACTTCAAGCCAGATTATGCTCACAGCAAATCTGAGCCGGGCGTTTTTCTCCACGAGGCCTTCTGGCGCACGATGGTCATCTTCAATTCTCTGTTGTGAACTCTTCCGCTCATCGCTTTTCTCCTTCGGTCTCCTCTTTGACAAGTCTCCCACATTTTTGACTCGATGTGCGGTCTGGTTACTTGGGTTCACTCCAAGATGTCCGTCTCTCCCCTTGACAGTCAAAGTAACGCATGTTATGTTGTTAACGGCGTTATTTTATGAAGGAGAAAGCTTGAACAGAAACACAGCGACCAGAAGTGAGTGTATACGGACAGCCAGTCGTCATCGATGCGAACAGGAGAAGGAGGAGCTCCAGCAAACGATTCTCAAGGCGGCGGGTGCTTTGTTCCTGGAACAAGGCTATGATCGCTTCTCTATGAGACGCTTAGCCCAGGAAATTGGCTACTCTGACGCAACCCTCTATCTCTCTTTTCGCAATAAAGATGACCTGTTGTTTACGGTCGTGGAAAAAGCGTTTTCCAAAGGGTAAGTCTCTTTTTTGGATCATAAATATACGTCGTTCATTTAGATATACTCGTTCAAGATGGTAGGGTTCCTCCAGGAATCTCACTGTACACGGAGGTTTCCATGCATACGATACTCTTGCTCTCATCCAATTCCCGGAGCACTGCGGGGGTGCTGTTGTTGACCATCGTCGCCATCGAATACGGCGGGTGGTTCATGCTGCGGGTCGTGCGGGGTCGCCAGCCTGCAACGCCGTTTCAACAGGCGTTCTTCCGGGCTGGGCACGCGCATGCCGGTGTGCTGGTGATCCTGGCGCTGGTGGGCCAGATCCTCGCCGACGCCGCGCAGATGAGCGGTCTGCTGGCCTTCCTCGCGCGCGACGGCATCTGGGCTGCAGCGATCCTGATGCCCGCAGGCTTCTTCCTATCCGCGGCTGGGAAAGGTATCACCAAGCCGAACCAGTTCATTGTACTGCTTTATATAGGCGTGGCGTCGCTCGCTCTCGGGGTCGTTTCGCTCGGGATCGGCCTGCTCACCACTTAGAGAACAATTGATGAAGCAGCACATCCCTGGTTCAACAGGCTTCTCCACCTCTTTGGAGAGAAAGGTGAATAAGCATGAAATTCGAAGAATAGATTCTACTTTTGCGCTCTTGCCTCGCGTAAGAGGGTAGCGGTGAGCACGCCGAGTACTGCAATAATGAGAATGGGGCCTGATATTACTCGAAGCGGTGACAAGGCCGCGACATTAGCATTTAAAGCCAGCAGAAGCACGACGAGAAGAATGCCAACCAAGATGATCATATCTCCAACAAGAAAGTTGTAGATGGCTTTGATTACTTTCATGGATGCACCTCCTCGTGCTTTTCTGCCGAAACCGGTGAGGTAGTGCCTGGTTCAGACAAGGCCAGGCGGCGCTTTTTGTATGACTTGAGGTATGTAACCAGTAGGAAAGAGGCCAGCAGGTAGATGATTACCAGGACGAGGATGAAAGCATCTGCGCCAGGCCAGCTCACAAGGAATCCTTCACCCGCCCAGAAGGTACCAAATGAGGTCAGCATGATACCCACCACGAACTTCAGTGTATTTTCTGGAACTTTCGTCAACGGCGCGCGTATTACCGCCCCGGCAATGATCACCAATAAGCCGGCAACAGCTGCCCCTATGGCCGCCGAGTTAATGCCACAGACATTGTTACATGCGTTCGTTGCCGAGCTGCTGCCGAAGGTGATCACGATGAAAGCGACTTCAAGTCCTTCAAGCAGGACGGATTTGTAGGAGAGAATTATGGCGAAAGGTTCAAAGCGGGGAGCAATCATTTCGCCCCGTGCGCGCAACTCGGCCCGTGTCTCTTCAAATATTGCTTCTTCATCGTGGATGGCCTTGAGTCCACTATAACGAAGGATGGCCTTTTTGAGCCATTTCAGGCCGAAAAGTATGAGAACGATCCCAACAACGAGGCGTAAAACGTCGATAGGTACATATTGAACCAGCGCCACTCCAAGGGTGGCAACAATAACAGCAAGGGTAGCAGCAGCTGCAAAAGCGCCTACTAACGCGCTACGCCAGTTAATGGTTACTCCAACTACAAGAACAATGGTGAATGCTTCGACAAATTCAACGGCTGAGGCGAGAAATGCAGCTATAGCGACAGCCCATTGCATGCACATTGACTCCTATGAAACTTGATTGATCATGATTGCTTCATGGTATCTCTCAACAGAGACCCTTGTGTATTTATTGTAGCACATAAGGAGGGTGCTGGTGTTCTTATGCCTTTGTTGCAATGATTTGTAACCAGGTGCGCGCTACTTCTGTCAGACCCAATTCCTGCCCTGCCTGGTAAACGGCGTTTTCGAGCGCTGAAGCTCCTTGAGCCAGGGGAACTCCCGGTAGAGCACCCTCGATGAAGAGCCAGTATTGACCCAGGTCTCTCCAGGCATCTAACGAGATAAGAACATCCTGGTTCGTCGTTTCGACCTGATTGAAACCGGTTTCCTTGAGCGAAGCAACATATTCTTCTGGTGTCAGCCATTGCATAGCTACCGCCTTCGCTTCGCGTGACAAGTGTACATCTGGATGTTCTTTATGCAAAAGAAGGCCATGTCTACATTGTGGACGATGCTGGGAAGGTCATCCGCATCTCCCTGGATGAATTCTGCTTTCACGCACATGCCTTCCATGCCTTTCTGAGCGCGCCGCAGGGCCTCTGCGGATGGATCTACACCGATAAGGTGTATCTGCCTTCCCTGGTGTGCCATTTCCTCCGCGATCAGCCGTGTGACAGCTCCTGTTCCACAGGCCATGTCTACAATTGTGATTGGATTTTCAGCAGATCGGGATGAGAGGTGGGCAAGGGCTTGCTGTACGAGGGTACGATTGACCTCTGTGTAAAAAGGGTGTGCTGCAAATGCCTCGAATGTGAATTTGTTGGTTTCCTCTGTTTCCGTCAATCCCATCGATGCATACCTCCTTTTAGGTAAGTTAGATTACCGTTTTAGAGACAAGAATTACCCATTTTGTTTCACCTCTTTGCCGTGTAATTTTTAGATATGGATAGCCATGCCGCCATCGACACAGAGGACCTGTCCCGTTATGTAGCCTGTTTCTGGGGAACAAAAGAAACTGATAGCTGCCGCTACCTCTTCAGCGCTACCATAACGGCCTAGCGGTGTGGAGCTAAGGATGAAATCGCGTTGTTGCTCTGTCAGTGCAGAGGTCAGTTCTGTTGGTATGAAGCCTGGGGCGATAGCATTGGCGGTAATATTACGACTGGCCATTTCGCGTGCCGTACTCAGGGTTAGTGCAATGATGGCCGCTTTCGATGCTCCATAGTTTGCTTGGCCTGCCGAACCTAGCAGGCCCGCGACAGATGAGACATTGACGATACGTCCCCAGCGTGCCTTCATCATTCCGCGAAGAGCGGCTCTCGTGCAGAGGAATGCTGAGCGCAAGTTATTATCGATCACGTGCTCAAAGTCGGCAAGTGTCATCTGTAGGATAAGTTTGTCACGCGTGGTTCCCGCGTTGTTAACAAGAATGGTGATGGCGCCAAGAGATTGATTTGCTTCCGCGAAGAGCCGAGCAACATCCTCTTCCTGGCTGACGTCGGCCTTTATGGCAAGGCAACGCCTTCCTAATTCTTCGATAGTGGCTTTAGCGGACTCGGCACCCGTGACATTACTACGATAGTTAATGACGATATCGGCCCCATTCCTTGCAAGACGTTGTGCAGTTGCCAGGCCAATACCCTGGCTGCTGCCCGTGATTAAGGCGACTTTATCTGCTAGGGGTAAATGCTGTTCGCTGGTCATATCGTTCTCTCCTTAGGAGTTCTTTTTTCTTCTCAGGAGTTCTTCCTTACCCAACCCGATGCTGTAGTATAGCACAAAGTACTAAAGAAAGGAGGTCGCCTTTGTCTTCCTATTGAAGCGGCGCCTGGTAGTGGCAGGGCACTCTATGCGCTCTCGACGAAGGGCTACATATATGGCGTGTTACCGACACCGGTTCAGGTGTGGCTGAACTGGTTAACTTGCCTTTGCTCGTCCAGTGCCGTTATATTCTGGCCTGGGAGTGGTTGTATCAAAACCATCAGTAGGTGTATTTAATTGAAGATCTGCCACCTCTGGGCCGAGCGGGAGATCACTTGATGGTGGTGGCGACGAAAGTTCAGGTTCCGCCTGCATGATAATGGGTGACTCCATAACGGGTGTCACTGTTGGAAGTTCCACCTCTTGTGATGCGGCGAAAGAAGTGTTGTCGACCGGGGCAGGATTTTCTGTTGGCACAAAAGGTGGTTGTTCCGCGACCTCTGGCGTTGAGGAGGGTGATGGCACAACAGGCTGGATGCTGTGCAGACGAGGATCTGTGCCCTCTTCCTCAACATCTAGCTGTGTGGTTGCATCATAAATGGTTGTATCGAGTTGTTGCGCTGTGAGGTTGCGCACTCCAAGCAGGTTCGCGCCAATCAGCACGGCTCCCTGGAGATCGGTTACCAGTAGATTGGCACCGGTCAACGTCGCGTCCCGCAGGTCCGTACCCGAAAGGTTCGCGCCAGCGAGATATGCGCCGGATAAATTAGCCCCGGCCATACAAGCACCTGAGAGGTCTGCCATATAGAAATTTGCCCTTTTGAGTTGCGCATTGCGCAGGTCTGCCTGTCCAAGGAAGCGATGGGAGAAATCATAGTCAGAGAGATTGGCTCCCTGGAGTGTTGGGGGTTGCCAGCCAGGGAAGCTGTGTCGATGTAGATGCCTGGCATCCAGAATCAGAGGTGCATCTTCAACGAGAGGTAAACGCGCTAATTCGCGTTTCACATGCAGCTGGATTTCTGACTCTTCATACTGTCTGGCTAATGTCTCGATGCGCTTCCTGTCTCTGACCTTCCACTCTTCCCAATCCTGTTGAACCTGTTCCAACTGCCGGGTGAACTCTTTCTTCAGTTCTGCGGCGTTTTTCTCTTGCTGCATTTCCCAGGTACGTTGGTGGCTTTCCTGAGCATTCTCCCAGCCTTGCAGGTGCACTCGCGTCCTTTTTACGTAGTTGCGTTGTAACTTTAAGGTAATCAGCGCCCCTATCAGGGCTGCTAAGAGGCTGGTTATTCCCACGAGGAGGATCAATTGCAATTGGGCCATCTTCCGTTACTCCCTGCAATACTTCTACAATACTTCTATATGATATCAAAAGGGTTGATACTGTAATGTCCAGATGAGATCTGTCTACTATCATCTACATGCTAGAACGTGATTTGGGCATCGAGGTAACGAGATTCGCAGATGAGATATTTTAAGGATAGATGAAAGTGGAGTTCAAGAAGGATACCATAGACTGCGTTCATACAAAGGCATATAATAAGGTGTGTCAAGAGATTTCATTATAAAAATTTATTATACAAGAGAGGAATTTACTCTTATGAGTCAATATAATCATCCTGTTCCTACCTCGTTTTTATTGGACGAAGAGAATCGCCAGCTCATACTAAGCTGGAGTGATGAACATGAAAGTATCCATGGTTGGGAGGCGCTACGCTGGGCATGCCCCTGTGCCTGGTGCGCTGGTGAAGGTGGCCAGCCAGGGATGCTACAGAGTAAACAGAGCCTGAATACTGAGGAGACGACGCTGGTAGATATTCAACCGGTTGGACGTTATGGTCTCACGCCGATCTGGGAGGATGGCCATAAAACTGGTATCTATACATATGAGAAATTACGGGCGAACTGTGAGTGTGAGGAGTGTCGATCAAAAAGAAAGAGGTAATCTCCCATTGCTCCCCAAATTGCGCCATTGGGTTAACATCTGTGACAAGAGCCGTTTAACATAGTAGGTGAGGTGGATAGAGCGAACATCTGGATAATAAGTACAATAGAATTATGGAGTATGTATTATGGCGACGAATAGAATCGATGCGCAGATGTCCGCAACAAGGGGCAGCCGGCGCTTCTCGAGGCTTTTTTCCGGCATAGCCCTTCGATTGCTTGTAGCTTTTATTATTAGCTGTATGATTATGCTAGCCTTTTTTGTGTCGGGCGTAGTCTCTCACTAGTGTTCCTGTTCTTCATCAAAACGAACGCCATAGCGTCCACTGAGGTAATCATAGTTCAGTTTATACGGCAAGCCGTACGGGGTGAACTACATAGCCCGCTACACCCTTTGCCTCCGAGAAGGCATCAGGTCTACTTTTGCGCACAATGTTGTATGCGCCGTTGATGTCGGCACAGATCTTGCGTCCATCTTTTGTGCGGTATAGGCGGTTTCTCCGTCCAATCCGTTTTCCACTAAAGATGTGCTCTTCCTCATCGTGGGGTGTGTAGGTAGGGATAGGATCAAGGTCCAGGAAGCTGGCTTTGCTGGTATAGCTCTCTTCTCGGATTTCCACCTGGATACCAACGAGTGCCGCCTTGTACGTGAGCATGTCAATGAACCGTGCATGTGGAATGGAAACAAAATTTTGATTGTTTTGCCTGCTCATCCCGCTTTCTTGCTTCCACAAAGGGTTCTTGCCAATAAGAACGGTTCCTATCCCGTTTTCTACCAGGAAGTCTACAATGCGCTTACTGGCTGTGTGCAGGTAGTGGTCAATGCGCCGGTTGCGTGTGTTGGTGATGCGTTCCATTTGCTTCGTCACACGCTCTCGATCTTCTTTGGGAAGCTTCTTTTTGAGTTCCTTCATGCGCTTATTGTACCACTGGTTCCACGCCTTCACTGGACGACCGTTAACCAGGCGAGGGACAAAGCCCTCTCGGTTTGATGCTATCGCCGCTAAATTCGTGACTCCCAGATCGATCCCCACGCAGAAGGACGAGTCTACGTTCGCTTGAATGGGTTCTTTGGTGTAAATCACCTCAACCACATAATAGCCGTTGCGGGGAACGATGCGCACTTGGTCGATATCCTTGTGTTGGGTTTTGATGCTGATGGGTAGCATCGAGGGTTGAATCACACCCTGTTTCAGCCCCTTCTTACTGATCGCCTGCTCGGTATAGACGAGGATGTTCCGACCTTCTGTCTTGTGCTTGTACTTCGGCAACTTCGGGCGTCCGGTGAACTTCGACGGATCTTGTCTGTAACTTTTACGCGCTTCGAAGAAACTTTTCCAGTTCTTGTCTAATTGGTCCAGCACTTTCTGAGCCACTCTTGCAGGCAATGCTTTGTATGCTTCATGCTCCTGCATGAGTTTGTCCATTTCATAGCTACCTATATATCTCCCCTCGAAAATATATGCTTGCCGGATGAGATAGAGGGCCGCATTATACAGGTTCTTGGACTTGAAGGCCGCTGCGTCGATCACGGCATAGCGCTGGTCATTGCGATCAATCACGTGTTGCTCAGTTAACTGCATTATGTTGCCCTCTGCTTTCCGCAAGGTGCTTTACGCTTCTTAATGCTTATGTGGTCAACGCTAACCGTTGTGCCTCCGCAAAGCTTTTGCCTTGCTCCCGGTAGCCACGAACGCGCCTGCGGTAAGCACGCAGCACCTCGGTATGAGGGAAGTGCGCATGGTACAAGCCGTAAGGGGGCCAGGACGGGGCATCCAGCGACAGGAACGGGAGCAGGAAACACAGATGCGCCAGCATCCGCTCCGTTTCCGCCAGCCGCGCCAGGCTACCGAGCAGCCACCCGACAATCCAGGTGGGAACATGAGGGCCAAGGGTCTCCCAGGCCTCCTGATCCCACAATTCGTTAGAGAGGCTGTAATACGTCCAGTTCACGATGCGAGGAACACTCCAATCCTCATCAAACTCCCCCTCGAGGTAGCCCCACTCATAGCCCTCCTTGAACAGCGCGTCAGTGAGGATAGAGGGTAGCAGATGAACGGGGACGAGGAGAGCGCACTCCTCACCGTTCGAAAGATGGGCATGGAGGGTCGTGATCTGCATGGAGTCAACAGGGCCGATCGTATATGAGGGTGGGCAAAGAGAAGAAAAGCTAGAGGCAGGAGTGGAGACCTGCACCTGGTCGAGTTGGTCTAACATCGGCTGCGCCTCCTTTGAGCTTTGGCTTGATATAATAACCCGTATACAGCGCAATGTAGCAAGAGAAAGAAGCTGCCGAAGCAATGATTCTGAACGTTCTCACTCACTAGCGTGTTGTCTACCACGGAAGGTGAGTTTGTCAGTACCTCCTGCTTCATCATGCTCCATCAAACAATCGTATAAACACAAAGTTACCAAATTTATCAACTTACACAACTTTACTATAGTATATACGAAGTCCGGACGAATGTCAAGTGAAAAAGCATCCTAAAGCAGGGCTGTTGCAAAGTCGTTCCCCCCTTTAAGCCCCCAGGGCGGCAAGGGCTTTATCAAAATGATAGGCGAATTCGCGTCGAGCATGAGCGACATGGCTTGCTCCGAGCCTCGCGAACAATCCCAGCACGGCGTTGTTGAGTACTGCGAGCATCTCAGGAGCATGTCCCATGCGCAGTTGCGCATGATCTTCTCGCATGGGAGCATCCCGTCGATAATGCAGTCCGTTTTCGATCCCCCAATGCCCTCTGCTCAGCGCCAGGAAACGTTTGGGGTCGGCCAAGTACGCCGGCAAGCTCGTCACCCCATAGCGGACCTCCGTTGTGGTGATACCAAGCGCATCGGTCCTCTGGCTTTCCAGTTTGAAGACCTGAGCCAGTTCCGGCAGGTACTGTAGTCCGCCAACATGCTACTCACGGTGATCGTTCGCTTTTCGATGCGCCCGTGTCCTTTCTCCACCGTCTGAGCGCAGCGGAAATCGTTAGGCGGAGCCGAGGTACCAGCCCGCTTGCGATGGGGCTGGAAGAGGACTTCAATATCGTGATAAAAGCCCTTTTCATTTTCTTTGACCGTCCAGAGGTAATCTCCATGCGCTTGCACGATCTTCAAGCTGAGGGAACGGCGATCAAACATGGCATCGAAACTTCCCACCACCCCGCGCAAATCTATCTGACGCAACAGTGCGGGCGCAAACGTGATTTCCCTCCCCTTGTGCCCGACATTCATCTGCGCCAGCACCACGCCTTGTTGGGGCAGGTAAACCGAAAGCCTATGCACCCCGTCCGTTTCCCCCAAAGGATGGTTCCCCGTAGCGTTTTGCCATCCATTGCCAGGTGGATACTGCCTCGCTTGCGCTGAGCGGCTTTGGTGGCCTGGGCAAAAAACCGCCCAACGATCTGTTCCACCTCGTTTGGCTCGACACCCTGTCCGAGAATGCGACTCCACGTACTGGAGTGCGGCATGCGCTCTCGTTTGAGATGGAAGAGCTGACTCAATTCACGTGTTCGCAGTTTGGCCCAATGAGCCATGCCTCGGCTGCTATCTTGTCCGGCTAACTTGGCAAGCACTCCGATCATCAGCAGGCGCGGCCCTCGGATAGCGCACACCACGTCGATCACGATGATCTGGGATGGTTTGCAAGCACGCATAGAGCGCATCTCAATCAAAGAGCAAGGCTTCGTTGGGAAGATGAAGCGAAGCCGAGATTGTTGTATCTTTCATGGAGAGACCTTTCGTTCGTACACAATGATCATGTTTTAACCATTCATACCAGCGAAAGGTTCTTTTTTATTCCCACCCTCCTGGTTTTATTCCCGACTCATATACTCATTGATGTGAGCTGAAGACTTGCTGATTGCAAGGAAGATGCTCCACTGGTGGAACGAACGGGAGAATCGTCGTCCGATTTTGTGGCCTGGCTAGCAA
>WNFX01006609.1_pt1 | contig 11025 bp, 9 predicted proteins | sample 5400111 | NCBI WGS metagenome assembly WNFX01 (sample SAMN13153363, study PRJNA577476) | soil metagenome | isolation source: 40 cm soil or saprolite under grassland replicate 1 | place: USA:California | collected 2016-06-15
CGATGCAGCTCGCGGACCTGCTGGTCCAATTCCGGTACCGGGCCCTGCACCGTCAGGCCGGGAGCGACGTCGCGGACCGCGAGCGCGCGCACCGGAGACGACGGCGGCACGCCCAGCTCGGCCAGCCACGCCGTCAGCTGCTCGGACGAGCTCACGTACACGATGCGGCCGAGCCCCACCCAGGCGTGCGCGGCCGCGCACATAGGGCAGTGCTCCCCCGAGGTGAACACGGTGGCGCCGGCCCGGTCAACCGCGGTCATGTTGGCCGCGGCCCAGCGGGCCAGCTCGAACTCCGGGTGCCTGGTCGCGTCGCCCATGGTGTTCTCGCGGTTGCGGTCCTCGGCCAGGACCCGGCCGTCGGCCGCGACGAGCACCGAGCCGAACGGGTGATCCCCGGCGTCCACGGCCTCGGCCGCCAGTTCCACGCAGCGGCGCAGGTGCGGCAGGTCTTCCGGGGCGATGCCGCCAGGATCGCTGCCAGCGTGCGATGGATGAGTCACCTCAGCTCCGTTCGGTATCGATGTCCTGTGATCCTGCACGTTCGGCTACGGTCGCCAGCGTCCGCCACACTGGCTCAACCTATCGATTAACCATTCGGGCGCCCGGACCGGGGGCGGTATGCTGTATTCCGTGAACGGTTACGGACAGCAGGTGATGATGCCCCGCGCGCGGGGCCGCTGACGCGTCCGGACGTTCCTTTCCGAGGCCCTGCGACGGGGCCTCGATGTGGTCTACGCGCTCGGAGCCCCAGCTAGGAGGCTGCGATGACCGCGACCTACATCACCACGACCATCCCCTACGTGAACGCGCGCCCGCACATCGGGCACGCGCTCGAGCTCGTCCAGGCCGACGTGCTGGCCCGCTACCACCGCGGGCGCGGCGACGCGGTCCGGTTCCAGGCGGGCACCGACGACAACGCGCTGAAGAACGTGCTCGCGGCCGGCGCCGCCGGGCTCGGGGTGCGGGAGTTCGTCGACCGCAACGCCGAGGCGTTCGGTGCGCTCGGCGGCGCGCTGTCGCTGAGCGTGGACGACTTCATCCGCACCAGCCGCGATCCCCGGCACCGGCCCGGCGTCGAGGCGTTCTGGCGGGCCTGCTCCGCCGACCTGTACCGGCAGCGGTACACGGGCCTGTACTGCACCGGCTGCGAGCAGTTCTACACTCCGGCCGAACTCCTCCACGGCCGCTGCCCCGAGCACGAGACCGAGCCGGAGCCGGTCAACGAGGAGAACTGGTTCTTCCGGCTGTCCCGGTACGCCGCGCCGCTGCGGGAGGCGGTCACCACCGGGCGGCTGCGGATCGAGCCCGCCGGGCGCCGCAACGAGGTGCTCGCGCTCATCGACGGCGGGCTGGCGGACTTCTCGGTGTCGCGGCCCGCGACGAGGGCCGGCGGGTGGGGCATCCCCGTGCCCGGCGACCCGGGGCAGGTCGTCTACGTGTGGTTCGACGCCCTGTGCAACTACGTGACGGCCCTGGGCTACGGCCAGGGCGGCCCGGTCCATGGCGAGGCCTACCGGCGCTGGTGGGCCAGACCGGGGAGCCGCGTCCACCTGCTCGGCAAGGGCGTGCTGCGGTTCCACGCCGTCTACTGGCCGGCCATGCTGCTGGCGTCCGGGCAGCAGCTGCCGACCGGCATCTTCGTGCACGACTACCTGACCGCGGGCGGCCGGAAGATCAGCAAGTCCGGCGCCGGCGCCGGTGCGCTCGAGCCGGCCGCGCTGGCCGCGGAGTACGGCGCCGACGCGGTGCGCTGGTGGCTGCTGCGCGAGGTGCCGCGGGTGGGCGACGCCGACTTCACCGTGGCGCGGCTCGTCGCCCGGGCCGACGACGAGCTCGCCAACGGCCTGGGCAACCTGGTCAACCGGGTGGTCGCCATGATCGGCCGCTACCGGGACGGCCAGCTGCCCGGCGGGCCCGGCCGTCCCGCGGCACCCGGCGGTGAGAGGCTGGCCGCGGCGTGCCGCCAGGCGGGCGACGCGGTCGGCGCCGCGCTGGAGAACTTCGACTTCCGGCAGGCCATGGCCGCGGTCTGGAGCATCGTCGACGAGGCGAACGGCTTCGTCAACCGGGCCAGCCCCTGGGAACTGGCCAGGACCGGGCCGGGCGGCGACCCGCGGCTGCTCGACGCGGTGCTCTTCCAGCTGCTGGAGGCCTGCTCCGTCCTCGGCCGCGAGCTGACGCCCTTCCTGCCCGGCACGGCGGCCCGCGTTACCGCCCAGTGCACGCCGGGCGCAGACGGGCGGCTGCCGGGCCCCCGCCCGGTGTTCCGGCGCCTGGCCCAGCGGGCCCGGATTTTAGGTGTGCTGAGCCAGATCGTGATGAAGCTAGCCGGCCAGCTCGCGCTCCAGCGGGGTGCGGAATCGCGGGGTGATCAGGGTCTTCGCGTGCCGTTGGTCCGCCCCGATCCAGTCGCGCAGCCGCTGGGCCTCGGCGGCGATGGCCGCGGCGGCCTCCGCCCCGGCGTCTTCGAGCAGCCGGACCGCGATCTCGCCGTCCTTGCGGTGCGCCCAGCCGCCGACGATCCGGCCCTCCCACCAGGCCGTGGGGCCGATGTTCCCGGACCGGTCGAACAGCGCGGGGGCGTGCTCGCCGACGTACCAGGCCCGGTCGCGCCAGCCCATCGCGGTGGGGTCCAGGGCGGGCAGCAGCGCCGCCCACGGCCCGGCGGCCGGCGGCTCCTCCTCGTCGGCCGCCAGCATGACGCCCGGGGTACCGTCCAGGTCGACGTCGGCGATCTCCAGCTGGTCCAGCGCCTGCCTGACCTGCCCGGCCGTCCAGCCGGTCCACCACTGCAGGTCGGTCCGCGGGGCCGGGCCGAACCCGTGCAGCCAGCGGCGGGCCAGCTCGGCCCGGGCGGCGGCGGCCGGCGGCCGGGGCTGGTCCGGTGCGGCGGTCCAGGTGAACTGGCTGGAGGTCCACCCTCCGCGCGGGCGGCCGCGCACGATGAGGCCCTCGGCCGACAGCAGCGTGAGCAGCCTGGTGGTGACGTTCACCGGGCCGCCGTAGCTCTTGTCCGCGGCGTAGACGATCTGGGCGCGCAGCCGCGGCTCGTCCTGGGCGAGCTCGCCGCCGGTGGCGCTGCCGCGGGCGGCCAGCGCCTGCACCGTGGCCTCGCCTACCTCCTTGAGCCAGTTCGCCCCGTCCGCGGCGACGCCGGACTCCTGCACCCGCCGGGCCAGGTCCCGCCGCATCCGCTCGGCGATCTGGTCGGTACAGGCCGCCTGGATCACCGGCACCAGGGCAGCGGGCACCACGAACACCGTCCGCCGCATCCCGAGCATCCGTATCAGGGTGCGTTCGGCGTACAGCGCGTGCTCGATGTCCGCGTGGCCGGCCCCGGTACGGGCCCAGGCCGACAGGTAGACCGAGGCCGGGTCGGTGCCGTGCAGCCCGATGATGTCCGCTACCGCGTCAGGCACCGTGGCGGCCCTGGGCGCGAGGTGGTGCCGGGCCGCCAGCCGCGCCCGCCGCTCGGCCACGCCAACCGGCCTGCTTCCGCTCCCCATGACGACGACCCTACTCAACAACCCGGCACGGTACCGTCTGACCATGATCACCTTCCGGCATCCCGGCACCGTGCTGACCGACCGGTTCTTCGCCGTCCCGCTCGACCACCAGCGGCCGGACGGCGAGCAGATCGAGGTGTTCGCCCGTGAGGTCGTCGCCGCCGACAAGGCCGACACCGACCTGCCCTGGCTGCTGTTCCTGCAGGGCGGCCCCGGGTTCGGCGCGCAGCGTCCCAAGGGCAGGGATTCCTGGCTGAACCGGGCGCTGGAGGACTACCGGGTCCTGCTGCTCGACCAGCGCGGCACCGGCCGGTCCTCTCCGGCAAACCGGAAGACCCTGGCCCGGCTCGCGGCCGCGGGCCCGCAGGCGCAGGCCAGCTACCTGACTCATTTCCGCGCCGACAGCATCGTGCTCGACGCCGAGCTGATCAGGCGCGAGCTAACCGGCGAGCCGTGGAGCGTGCTCGGGCAGAGCTTCGGCGGCATGTGCACGGTCACCTACCTGTCGTTCGCGCCGCACGGCGTCAGGGAGGCGTTCATCACCGGCGGGCTGCCCGGGCTCACCGCCACGCCCGACGACGTCTACCGGCACACCTACCGCGCCGTCGCGGCCAAGAACGCCGCCCACTACGAGCGGTACCCGCAGGACGCGGACGTGGCCCGGCGGGTGGCCGACTACCTGGACACCCGCGAGGTCCGGCTGCCGGACGGCGCGCCGCTGACCGTGCGGGCCTTCCAGTCAGCCGGGATGATGCTCGGCCAGGCCGACGGCAGCCACGCGCTGCACTACCTGCTGGAGGACCCGTTCGCCGGCGATGAGCTCTCCGACGCGTTCCTGTACGCGATGATGGACCAGCTCAGCTTCGCCAGCGGGCCGCTGTACGCGCTGCTGCACGAGGCGTGTTACGCCCAGGGGTGCGCGACCCGGTGGGCGGCGGAGCGGATCAGGACCGAGTTCGCCGAGTTCGACCCCGCGGTCAGAGGGTCTACGCCACTGTACTTCACCGGGGAGATGATCTACCCCTGGATGATCGACGCCGATCCGGTGCTGCGCCCGCTCCGGGAGGCGGCCGGCATCCTGGCCGAACGGGATGACTGGCCGCCCTTGTACGATCCGGCCCGGCTGGCCGTGAACGAGGTGCCGGCGGCCGCCGCCGTCTACTACAACGACATGTACGTGGACCGCGAGCTCTCGATGCCGACGGCCCGGGCCATCCGCGGCCTGCGAACCTGGGTGACCAGCGAGTACGAGCACGACGGCCTGCGGGTCAGCGACGGGGCCGTGCTGGACCGCCTGATCGGCATGGTCCGCGGCAACATCTAACCGTTTTCTGTCGTGGCCGTCCGGTCCCGCCGGGCACCGTAGGGTGGAACCGTGCGTGGACTGTCCCGCGTTCTCACCGGGCGACGGCTCGTCCTGGCGATCGCGGCCGTGGTGGCCGCGGTGGCGGGGGCCGGCGGCACCGCCCTCGCCCTGACCACGTCCGCCCCGTCGCACACCGCGGCGATGTCCCGCGGTGACCTGACCCGCGCCGCGCTCAAGGTGACCGCGGGGACGCCGTTCCTCGACGTCAGGATGGGCCGGCTCGGCGGCACGCTACTGCGCGTCTCGACGCCGGACGGTGCCCCGGTCCGGCCGGTGCTGTCCGGCTCCCGGCTCATCGTGCTCTCGCTGGCCGGCGCCGGCGTCCCCCCGGGACACCCGCAGGACTCCCGGTACGTGGTCAGGGTCGTGCTCAACTCGGCCGTCACGTGGGAGCTTGACCTGGCGGGCGGCACCCAGCGAACAGTGGCCGACCTGCGCGGCGGCACGGTGGCCGGGGTCTTGGTGACGGCGGGCTCGGCCGTGCTCGACGTGAGCCTGCCCCGCCCGTCGGGGACGCTGCCCTTCCTGCTGGCCGGCGGGGCGAGCCAGTTCCGGCTCAGCCTGCCCGGCGGCGTTCCGGTCCAGGTGACGGCGGGCGGCGGCGCGTCGTCCGTGTCGGTCGACGACCGGGAGCTGACCGGGATCGCGGGCGGCACGGTGCTGACGCCGCCCGGCTGGGCCACCGCCACGTCCCGCATCGACCTCAACGCGACCTCCGGGTTCTCGCAGCTGACGGTCAGCCGCTGGTCCTCCCCCGGCTCCTAGCCCCGGCCCAGCGTGCTTGGATTGGATATAAACCTGACGAATCCATCCGGCGACGACGCCAGCGGAGGTAGTACGTGGACATCGGAATCGGCCTGCCCAACACGGTGCCTGGCACAGAGGGCACGACGCTCATCGACTGGGCCAAGAACGCTGAGGAGGCCGGCTTCAGCACCTTGGGAACCATCGGCCGCCTGGTCTACCCGAACTACGAGGAACTGATCGCCCTGTCCGCGGCCGCCGCGGTCACCAGCCGGATCCGGCTGACCACCAGCGTGCTGCTGGCTCCGCTGTACGCCAACACCGCGCTGTTCGCCAAGCAAGCCGCCTCGCTCGACCGGCTCTCCGGGGGGCGCCTGGTGCTCGGCCTCGGCCTGGGCGGCCGCGACGATGACTTCACCGCCAGCGCGCTGCCCACCACCGGCAAGGGGCGGCGCTTTGATCAGCAACTGACCGAGATGAAGCGGATCTGGGCCGGTGAGAGCTATGGTTACGCCGGCGCGATCGGGCCCGAGCCTGTTCGGCCCGGCGGCCCCGAGCTCATCCTCGGCGGCGCGGCCGAGGCCAGCTTCCGGCGGGTCGCATTGCTCGGCGACGGGTGGATCATGGGCGGCGGCACGCCGGACATGTTCGCCGAGGCCTCGGCCGGGGTCGACAAGGCCTGGGCGCAGGCGGGCCGGCCCGGCAAGGCGCGCAAGCTCTCGCTCGCCTACTTCGCCCTGGGGCCCGACGCCCGGAACCAGGCCGACAACTACCTGCTGCACTACTACGGCTGGCTCGGCGACGTGGCCCGGCAGATCGCGGCCGGCGCCGCAGTCAACACCGAGATGGTCAAGGGCTACGCTGACGCGTTCGCGTCGGCTGGCTGCGACGAGCTCATCTTCGTCCCGACCACCGCCGCACTTGACCAGGTCGGCCTGCTCGCCAGCGCGGTCCTCTAGGGCCGGCAGGATTACGTGACGCCCGGGCTGCCTACCGCCCGGAAGGCATCACGGATCTGGGCGGCGACATAGCCGGGGCGGAACTGCGATAGCGACACGGATTGCACTCACACCCGCGGCCCGGCCGGGCCGCGGACGGCGGCCAGGTAGGCGAGGATCGCGTCGCGGTTGCGGCTGAGGCAGTCGATACGCTGCCCGAGCCGTTCGGCCTCGCGTTCCAGTAGTTCCGCCGTCTCGGCGGTCAGGCACTGGGCGGGCAGGTGGATCCCGCACGCGAGGAACGGCAGGATCCTGCGGATGATCTCGGTGGTGAGGCCGGAGTCGAGCAGGCCGCGGATCTGCTCGACCCGGTCCGCGTCGGCGGCGTCGTAGCAGCGGTACCCGTTGCTGTCCCGCTCGGGGTGCAGCAGGTCCTGCTCCTCGTAGTAGCGAAGCAGCCGGGCCGGGACGCCGGTCCGGCCGGACAGCTCACCGATCAGCATCGGGCCGGGATGATCATTTGCCTTCACATTAGTGTGAAGGCTTCAGCATGGTCGGGTGCTTCCCGACACGTTCCCGTGGTGGGGCCTGCTGGCCCTGGCCACGGCGGCCTTCACCGACGTGGTGACCGACCTGCTCCCGGCCGGGCTGCTGCCCCAGATGAGCACCGACCTGCACGTGCCCGAGGCGCGTGTCGGCCTCCTGGTCAGCGCGTTCGCGATCGCCTCGGCGCTGGCCGCGATCCCGGTCACCGCCGTGCTCCGCGGCCTGCCCCGCCGCCCGGTGCTGATCTGGGTGCTCGCGGGCTTCGCGCTGCTCAACGCCGTCACCGCCGTGTCCGGCTGGTACCCGCTGACCTTCGCGGCCCGGCTGCTGGCCGGCGTGATGGGCGGCACGCTGTGGTCGATGCTGGCGGGCTACGCGGCGCGGATGGTTCCCGTCCGGCAGCGTGGCCGGGCTATCGCGGTCGTCCTGGCCGGCATCACCGTCGCGCTGTCCGCCGGTATTCCCGCCGGGACGGCGCTGGCCGGGGCGCTCGGATGGCGGGCCAGCTTCGGCCTGCTTGCGGGGCTGGCCCTGCTGCTGACGGCCTGGATCCGGTGGCAGGTCCCGGCGTTCGCCGGGGAGCCCGCGGACCGGCGCGCCCCGCTGCGCCGGGTCGCGCGGCAGCCTGGCATCCGCGCCGTCCTCGCGGTCACCGTGCTGCTGCTCACCGGGCACCAGGCCATGTACACCTACGTCGCTCCCTTCGCCCCGGGGCGGACCAGCGTGGTCCTGCTGGTCTTCGGCGGCGCCACGGTGGCCGGGATATGGATCACCGGTGTCGCGGCCGACCGGTATCTGCGTCCCGTCCTGCTGGGCGCGCTGGGCCTGATCGCCGTGGCCATGCTCGTCCTGGGACTGGCGGCGCGAGCGCCAGCGGCGCTGCTGGCCGCCGCGGCGCTGTGGGGGGCGGCGTTCGGCGGGGCGCCGACGCTGCTGCAGACCGCGCTGGTCGACGCGTCGGGCCCGGCCAGCGCGGACGTGGCGACCGCGATGCAGACCACGGTGTACAACATCGGCATCGCCGCCGGGTCACTGGCCGGGGGCCTGGTCCTGGGCGGCACGGGGGCCGCCGCCCTCCCCTGGGTGACGCTGGTGTTCACGGTCGCCGCGCTGGGCACCGTCGGGGCCGCGCGGCGCGCCGCCTTTCCTCCCGAAAGGCGGGAGGAAAGGGGAATACCCGGCCGGGTGGCGCTGTTGCCGCGGGCGTGACAGGACAGCCCCGAGAAGACGTGCAGTTCTGGTTCGATCCGCTGTGCCCCTGGGCCTGGATCACTTCCCGCTGGATGCTGGAGGTGGAGAAGGTCCGGCCGGTGCGCACTGAGTGGCGGATCATGTCGCTGGCGTACCTCAACCTGGTCCAGCACGAAGGCAAGGGCCTCACCGAGGACTACCTGGAACGGATGAGCAAGGCCTGGGGGCCGATCCGGGTGGTCGCGGCCGCGGCCCAGGAGCGCGGCCCGGACGTCCTCGGGCCCATCTACACCGCCATCGGGACCCGGTACCACGTGCAGGGACGCCGGGAGGACCCGCAGGCGATCCCCGAGGCCCTGGCCGAGGTGGGCCTGCCCGCGTCGCTGGCTGGCGCGGCGGACAGCAGCGAGCTCGATCAGCTCATCAAGGACTCGCATAACGAGGCGTTCGACGACGTCGGCCTGGACGTCGGCACCCCGGTCATCCGCATCCGCGGCCAGGCCATCTTCGGTCCCGTCGTCACGCCCGCACCGCGCGGCGAGGCGGCCGGCCGGCTGTGGGACGGGGTGGCGCTGGTGACCGAGACGGACGGCTTCTTCGAGCTCAAGCGGAGCCGGGACCGCAAGCCGTCGTTCGACTGAGCCGGTCACACGTGCCCTGACCGCACCTCGGCCACGAGCAACGTCAGCCTGCCCGTGGTTCGGCTTGTATGACCTAGACGCCGCGAGCTCAGGTCCGTTACGAGCGGACGGCAGGGCACGCGCCTCGGCCCGTTCGGTGCACAAGAGATGCTTCTTGTGCTACTTCTTGGCTCACGCACGTTGGCCAGGACTCGAGGTGGTGTGATGTCGGATCGTCCGTATGAGCTCGCCCGGACACCCGAGGGGATGGTGGCGCGGGTCCGTTTGCGGGGCAGCTCGGTGCTCACGTCGCCGATGCTGAACCGGGGCACCGCGTTCACGTGGGCCGAACGGGAAGCGCTCGGGCTGACCGGCCTGCTGCCCGACGGCGTGTCGACGATCGAGGAGCAGCTGAAGCGGGTCTACGCGCAATTCCTGCGCCAGCCCGACGACCTGGCCAAGAACCTGTTCCTGGGCCATGTGCGGGACCGCAACGAGGTGCTGTTCTACCGGCTGCTGTGCGAGCACATCCACGAGATGCTGCCGATCGTGTACACCCCTACGGTGGGGACCGCCATCGAGCGGTACAGCCTGGAGTTCGGCCGGCCGCGCGGGGTGTACCTGTCGGTGGATCATCCGGACCAGATCGAGACGGCCTTCCGCAACTACGGGCTCGGCTCCGGCGACGTCGACCTGATCGTGGCCACCGACTCCGAGGGCATCCTGGGCATCGGCGACTGGGGGGTGGGCGGCATCGCGATCGCGACCGGAAAGCTGGCCGTCTACACCGCCGCGGCCGGCCTGCATCCCCGCCGGGTCATCCCGGTGGTGCTGGACGCCGGGACCGACAACCAGAGGCTTCTGACCGAGGACGTGTATGTCGGCGCCCGGCACCCGCGGATACGGGACGAACGGTACGACCAGCTCATCGACGCCTATGTCAGCACCGCCACCAGGCTTTTCCCGAACGCCATGCTGCACTGGGAGGACTTCGGCGCCGCCAACGCCCGCCGCATCCTGCTGAAGTACGCCGGGACCTGCTGCACGTTCAACGACGACATCCAGGGCACCGCCGCGGTGGTGCTAGCCGCCGCGCTGTGCGCGACCCGGGCCGCGGGCACGGCGATCCGCGATCAGACGGTGGTAATCCACGGCGCCGGCACCGCCGGGATCGGGATCGCCGACGCGCTGCGCCAGGTCATGATCGACGAAGGGCTCAGCCCTGACCAGGCCACCGCGCGGTTCTACGCACTGGGCAGCAAGGGCCTGCTGACCGGCGACTACCCCGGGACGCTGCGCGACTTCCAGGTGCCCTACGCCCGGACGGCCGCCGAGATCGCCGCCTGGCCGCGCGACCCGGACGGCCGGATCGGCCTAGCCGAGGTGGTGGCCCGGAGCCGCGCCACCATGCTGATCGGGACCTCGACCCAGCCCGGGGCGTTCACCGAGCAGATCGTCACCGCGATGACCTCGCACGCCGAACGGCCCATCATCATGCCCCTGTCCAACCCTACCTCGCACTCCGAGGCCCAGGCCGCCGACCTGATTACGTGGACCGGCGGGCGGGCGCTCGTCGCGACCGGCAGCCCCTTCCCGCCGGTCTCCTACGGCGGGGTCGAGTACCAGGTCGCCCAGGCCAACAACGCGCTCATCTTTCCCGGTCTCGGTCTCGGCGTCACCGTCAGCCGGGCCCGCCGCGTCAGCGACGGCATGCTCGTCGCCGCGGCCGACGCGCTGGCTGGCCTGGCCGACGCCAGCGCTCCGGGCGCGGCCGTGCTGCCCCCGGTCACCAGCCTGCGCGACGTATCCGCCAGGGTCGCCGAGGCCGTCGCCCGGGCGGCCCGGGCCGAGGGACTGTCCGACGTGCCCCTCGATGGCCTGGCCGAACGGGTCCGTCAGGCCATGTGGGAACCCGCCTACCCGAAGGTCGAGGCCATCTGACGCCGTGCCCAGGGCCCGGTCCGCTTCAGGCGCCGAGAGCCAGGAAGGAGTGCGCCGTCGCTTCGGCGAGGGGATCGCCGCCGGCCGCCCGGCGTGCGGCCAGGAGGGCTTCGGGGAGGGTGGCACCGCGTTGCAGAGCCTCGTGCAGAGCCACCATGACGGGTACCACGGCG
>WNFX01007706.1_pt1 | contig 11022 bp, 9 predicted proteins | sample 5400111 | NCBI WGS metagenome assembly WNFX01 (sample SAMN13153363, study PRJNA577476) | soil metagenome | isolation source: 40 cm soil or saprolite under grassland replicate 1 | place: USA:California | collected 2016-06-15
GGGCGCCGAGCGTCACGTGCTCGACTTCATCGGCCGGGCGCCCGGCCGATGAAGTCGAGCACGTGACGCTCGGCGCCCCCGCGTCGCGAGACGAACATCAGGCCGATGCCGCCCGCGCTCGACATGAAGGGCTCGACCACGTTGAGCGTCGAGCCCACCGCCACCGCCGCGTCCACGGCGTTGCCGCCCTCGAGGAGGATGCGGATGCCGGCCATGGAGGCGAGAGGATGAGCAGAGGCGACGGCACCGCGACGACCCATGACGACGGGACGATATGCGTGGTGATGAGGGGGCATAGATCCTCCGGGCGCGGCTGATCGACGCGCGGCACGGGGCGACGGCAGATGCACGGCGGCATCGGCCATCGCGGCACGTTCGAAAATGCGAACGTGCCGTCGCCGTGTCGCTCGTGGCGCAATGGTAGGATGGAGGCCGTCCGGATGCAAGCGAGCCACCGCCTGGGAGCAGGAGGCCTCTCGTCGTGAGCGCCGTCTACGACACCATCGGGACCGGCTACGTCGCGAAGCGACAGCCGGATCCTCGCATCGCTCGCGACATCCGCGCCGCGCTCGGAGCCGCCGCCCGCATCCTCAACGTGGGAGCGGGCGCGGGCTCCTACGAGCCGGCCGACCTTCCCGTGCTGGCCGTCGAGCCCTCGCGCGAGATGATTCGCCAGCGTCCCGCGGGGCGGGCCACCGTCGTGCAGGCTCTGGCCGAGCAGCTCCCCTTCCCGTCCGCGTCCTTCGATGCCGCCCTGGCCGTGCTGACCGTGCATCACTGGAGCGATCGCCGCGGGGGGCTGACCGAGCTGGCTCGTGTCGCGTGCCGAGTCGTCATCGTCACCTGGGACCCCGCGTGCCGTGACCTCTTCTGGCTCACGAGCGAATACCTGCCCGAGATCATCGAGCTCGACCTGATACGATTTCCCACGCAGGAGGAGTTCACTCGCGCCCTCGGCCCCATCGAGATGCGGACGCTTCCCGTGCCCCACGACTGCCTCGACGGCTTTCTGGGCGCCTTCTGGCGCCGGCCCGAGGCCTATCTCGATCCCGACGTCCGCTGGGCCATGTCGGGCTTCTCGCAGCTGCCGTCGTGGCGTGTGGACGCGGGCCTCGCGCGTCTCGCCGACGATCTCCGCAGCGGCCGGTGGGAGGAGCGCTTCGGCTCGCTGCGCGAGCAGGACAGCGCCGATCTCGGGTATCGCCTGGTGATCGCCGAGCCTGGACGACCAAAATGACCCTACGTTCCCGATCGATCACAACATGTGCGAGCAGTGCGGTGGGGGGGTCTGGGGGAGGAGTGGCGCCGCTCCCCCCCAGATCCGAACAGAGCGAACACTGTCAATCGCCCACAACGGGTGCGAGGCGTGCGGTGGGGGGGTCTGGGGGAGGAGTGGCGCCGCTCCCCCCCAGATCCGAACAGAGCGAACACTGTCAATCGCCCACAACGGGTGCGAGGCGTGCGGTGGGGGGGCCTGGGGGAGGAGCGGCGCCGCTCCCCCCCAGATCCGGTCGAAAGCCCTGATGGATCCCGAGCTCGCCACTGCGCTGCGCCGCACGCGCTATCTCTACCTGACCACGTATAGCGATGCGGGCAAGCCCGGCACCGTGCCAACCTGGTGCTGGCTCCACGACGACGCCGTCTACTTCACCACCCAGCGCGCGAGTCTCAAGGCGCGTCGGATCGCGAAGAACGGGCGCGTCACCGTCCACGTGGGTCGCAAGGACGGCCCCGCCTTCGAGGGACGCGCGGAGCTCGTGGAGGACCGGCGCGATCTCGAGAAGGCCATCCTCGCGGCCTACCACCGCAAGTACTGGATCCTCGTCCCTCTCTGGATGGGACGCTATCTCCGCAAGGGTCTCGAGGCGAGAACGAGCGTCCTTGTCCGTGTCCGCCCCACCACGCCCTAAGGGACTGGGCCAAGTTGCGAGCCAGACGAGGCCCGAGGGAGCCAGCAATGCGAGGCGTACGTGGGTGTACGTTGAGCGTTGCTGGCGACCGAGAACGTGGCCTTTCGAGCTGAGCGGCCCGCCGCGAAGCGAGGGCTGAGTAGATCTGGCGAAGCAAATTGGCCCAGTCCCCCGCTTGACCAGTCCGTGCTTTAGCCGTAGCATTCCCTCACATTCACTCACGCGGGAGCTCGGTTCCCCGGGCTGAGAGGGCAGCGAGGGCGCTGCCGACCGCTAACAACCTGACCTGGGTAATGCCAGCGAAGGGAGGCCCCATGAAAGCGTTTCTCCCCGGCTCCAATCCTTCCATCCGCGTCCCCGTCCGGACGATCACGCTGTCGAACGGCGAGACCCTGCGCCTCTACGACACCAGTGGTCCCTACACCGACCCGGAATACGCGTTCGATCTCAAGCAGGGGCTGCCCCCGTTGCGGCGCCACTGGATCCTCGAGCGCGACGACGTCGAGCCCGGGGCGGGCGGGCGCTGGGGGCTCAAGGCCAAGCCCGGCCGCACCGTGACCCAGATGCACTACGCGCGCAAGGGCATCGTCACGCCGGAGATGGAGTTCGTGGCCTTGCGCGAGCAGTGCTCGCCCGAGCACGTCCGTTCCGAGGTCGCGCGCGGGCGCGCCATCATTCCCAGCAACGTCAACCACCCCGAGTCCGAGCCGATGATCATCGGCCGGAACTTCCTGGTGAAGATCAACGCCAACATCGGCAACTCCGCCGTCTCCTCCTCGATCGAGGAGGAGGTGGAGAAGATGACGTGGGCGACCAAGTGGGGCGCCGACACCATCATGGACCTCTCCACGGGCAAGAACATCCACGAGACGCGCGAGTGGATCCTGCGCAACTCGCCCGTGCCGCTCGGCACCGTGCCGATCTACCAGGCCCTCGAGAAGGTCGGAGGCAAGGCGGAAGAGCTGACGTGGGAGATCTACCGCGACACCCTCATCGAGCAGGCCGAGCAGGGCGTGGACTACTTCACCATTCATGCGGGCGTCCTGCTGCGCTACATCCCGCTGACGGCCAGGCGCGTGACGGGCATCGTGTCCCGCGGCGGGTCGATCATGGCCAAGTGGTGCCTGGCCCATCACCAGGAGAGTTTTCTCTACACGCACTTCAAGGAGATGTGCGAGCTCATGGCCGCCTACGACGTCGCCTTCTCCCTGGGCGACGGCCTCCGTCCCGGCTGCCAGGCCGACGCCAACGACGAGGCACAATTCGCCGAGCTCGACACCCTGGGCGAGCTGACGAAGATCGCCTGGGAGCACGACGTCCAGGTCATGATCGAGGGGCCGGGGCACGTGCCCATGCACCTGATCAAGGAGAACATGGACCGCCAGCTCGAGACGTGCCACGAGGCGCCCTTCTACACCCTGGGGCCGCTGACCACGGACATCGCGCCCGGCTACGACCACATCACCTCGGCCATCGGGGCGGCCATGATCGGCTGGTACGGCACGGCCATGCTCTGCTACGTCACGCCCAAGGAGCACCTGGGCCTGCCCGACAAGCAGGACGTCAAGGACGGCGTCATCGCCTACAAGATCGCCGCCCATGCCGCCGATATCGCCAAGGGCCATGCCGGTGCCCGCGAGTGGGACGATGCCCTCTCGCGCGCTCGCTTCGAGTTCCGCTGGCAGGACCAGTTCAACCTCTCTCTGGATCCCGAGACCGCGCGCTCCTTCCACGACGAGACCCTGCCCGCCGAGGGCGCCAAGGTGGCGCACTTCTGCTCGATGTGCGGCCCGCACTTCTGCTCGATGAAGATCACGCAGGAGGTGCGCGAGTACGCCAAGCAGCAGGGACTCCAGGACGACAGCGCGGCCCTCGCCCAGGGATTGCGGGAGAAAGCCGCGGAGTTCAAGAAGGTCGGCGCACAGATCTACGTGCCGAAGACCTAGGCTGCACCTTCACTCTCCCTCTCCCCTTCGAGGGGAGAGGGCAGGGTGAGGGGGGGCTCATTCCTTCGTCAGGTACTCCCGGAAGGTCTGCCCGCGACTCGTCCAGTAGAAGACCTTGGCCGTGCTCTCGCACAGCATCGATCCGACGCTGGGGAGCTTGAGCGTGAGCACGCGCTCGGGGTGCGCCCCGTGCTTCACGAATCCCGGGGGCTGCACCCACAGCACCTGTCTCGAGGGAAACATCGCGTCCGCGTCCTGGAACAGGACGAAGGGGCGATAGCGCCCATCACGCTTGGCGAGGAAGACGACGCCCCAGAGCTGTACGGTGCGCGAGGCCTGAAGCTCGCCAATCCGGAGAAGCACTGCGTAGTCCTGCCGTCCGTCGCCGTCGAAATCAGCGCGAAAGATCTGATCGCGCCGGTGCTCCGCCCCGCAGCGATCCACGTAGACCTCATCGGCGGTGACTACGACGGCCGCGGCATGGAGCCTCTTGATGGCGGCGGTGAGGTCGGCGGGCAGGCCGGTCGCGGGCGAAGCCTGGGGCGAAGCCGCGGTGGGCGTGAGCAGCCCGATCGCGAACGCCGTGGCGAGGAGGCGGGAGAGACTCGTCAGACGGGCGCCCTCGCGGCCGCGCCGGCGGCGTGGAGCAGCGGCTCGGGTGTGTCTGGATTGATCGAGCAGTCGGGTCCGAGCAGGAGCCATCGTCCCGCCATCTCGGCGATGGCTCTGCGGGCGCGGCCGGCGAGAGCTTCCGGCGTGTAGGAGGCGATATCCGGCTTCGCGGGGAATCCGCCCACCGCGGCGCGGCCTGTCTTCCGCTGGCCCTCGGCCAGCGTGGGATTCCCCGGCACCGTCGCCCAGGAGAAGGCCGTCACTGGATAGTCGGTGAACTCGTCGAAGAGCACGTCGCTGCCGCAGACGTGGAGCAGGTTGAAGGGCGCGCCCTCCACGGCCCGCAGCACCCGCAGGTCGTAGGGGCGCTGGAAGCGCCGGCACTCCGCGGGGCTCATCTGCTGCCGCGTCGCCATGTTCGTGGCGTAGAAGAGCCCGTCGGCGCCTGCCTCAAGGCACAGGGCGGCGTAGCTTGCGAGCGTCTCGCTGATCGCGCCGAGCGCGTGCTCCATCTCGGCCGGAGCCGAGCGCATGAAGGCCAGCGCCTGCTCCCGTCCGCCCTTGATCAGCGCCGGCATCACCATCGCTGGAGAGAAGATCGTCCAGACAATGGGCGTGTCGGCCCCGACGGCGGCGCGAATGGCCCGGAGCGCCTGGAGCTGCTCGCCGAGCGCTCCCGTCCCCGGATCGGCGGGGGCGAGCTTCGCCAGGTCGGCGGCGTCGGCCAGCGGCGTCCGTGTGACGGTGTACTGGATGTCGCGATTCCCGGAAGGCGCGTACCCCAGCCCCCACATCTCGGCGAAGCACTGGGCGCGCGACTGGGGCTTGAGGTAGTCCCAGTCGAAGGTCTTGGCCAGACGCAGGGTCTCCGCGGCCAAACCCTCCGCCGAGTTCTCCGTGGCGAAATTGTGCAGCCAGAAGGCGACGGGCACGCGGTCCACGGGCGCGCCCGAGAGCGCCGCCAGCACCCGCTCGCGCTTGGTCATCGCCGCTTGAGCCTCAGGTCTTCGTAGGGCGCCGTGTAGGGATCGTCGGCGAGGGCATTGACGCCGTCGACGGCGACGCGCGGGCCGATGCCCACGAAGTAGGCGTACTCGAGGACGGGCGCGAACATCACCCGCTCGTGGATGATCTGCTGCATCTTGGTCAGGGTCTGCCGCCGCGCGACCGGGTTGAGCTCGTTGGCCTGGGCGTTGAACAGGCCGTCCACTTCCGGGTAGCTGCCATAGGCGTAGAGCCCGCCGGTGACGGCGTACTGCTCGAGCCGGGTCGCCGCATTGCCGGGAGAACCGCTGCCCGCGAGGATGACGTGCTTGAGCGTCTTCTCCCCGAACTGCTTCAGGAAGGCCGCGCGCTCGAGAAGCCGCAGGCGGATCTTGATCCCCACCGCGGTGAGATCGTTGACCACGGGCTCGCCGATGCCCGAGCCCGCGAAGGGCTCGCTCGATAGCTCGCCCGCATCGAACCCGCTGGGATAGCCGGCTTCGGCCAGGAGCTGGCGCGAGCGCTTCGGATCGTGGGCATAGCGGGGCGGGTCCCAGTAGTACTCCAGGCTGTGCGGAATGAAGCTCGAGGAGATCCTGCCGAGCCCGAGATACCCCGCCTTGTTGATGGCGTCGCGATCGATGGCGAGGTTGGCGGCCAGGCGCACCCGGCGGTCATGCCAGGGCGATCTGGGATCGGTCTGATCGGCGAAGACGAGCCAGAGCGCGACGGGGATCTGGGCCGCCTTGAGGGTGAGCTCGGGATTGCGCTTCACTTCCTCGGCGAGCGGACCCGAGAGCCCGTAGACGACATCGACCTCGCCGCGCTTGAGGGCGGCGAGCCGCGTGGCGTCGTCGGGGATGACCTTGAAGACGAGCGTCTTGATGGCCGGGGCCTTGCGCCAGTAGCCGTCGAAGGCCTCGAGGGTCAGCTCCACCCCCGGCTTGAAGGAGACGAGGCGGTAGGGGCCGGCGCCGATGGGCGCGCGCTTGTACCCTTCGTCCCCCACGCGCTCCACGTACTTCTTCGGCACGATCCAGGCCGCCCCCGTGGCGGGCGTCCCGAAGAAGGTCATGAAGTCCGGCCACGGCTGCTTGAGGCGGAAGCGCACGCGACCCGGATTGACGATCTCTACGGCCGCGACCTTGGCCTTGAGCACGGTGGCGCTGGCTCCGCGATAGCGCTCGAAGGAGAACTTGACGTCCTCCGCCGTCACGGGCTCCCCGTCCTGGAACTTGGCGCCCTTGCGCAGCACGAACTCGTAGCTGAGACCATCCGGGCTCTGCGACCACGACTGGGCGAGGGCGGCGCCCATGCGCTGCCCCGGCAGCGGGCGCACGAGGGCGTCGTGCACCGCGTAGTAGACCATGAGGGGAAGCGCCGTGCCCGTGGCGTCCGCGGGATCGAAGAAGGCGGGGGTGAGCGAGACGTGCACGCCCCACGTCATGGTCCCCTCCGCGGCCGGAGCCGGAGCGCTCCACGCGACGATGGCCAGGGCAAGCGCCGCGGCCACGCATCGGGGCAAGACCGCCATCATGCGCGTGCTTCTCGTTGTTCCATGGATCTCCGGGCCCGCTCAGCCCGCATCGGGATCGATGCCGTGCTCTTTGAGCTTCTTGCGCAGGGTGTTGCGGTTGATCCCGAGGAGCTGGGCGGCGCGGACCTGGTTGCCCTTGGTCTCGCGCATGACCGCGCGCAGGAGCGGCTTCTCCACCAGCCCCACCATGAGGCTGTGCAGGTTGGCCGAGGTGTGCCCGCGGAGCCCGCGGACGCACTCGACCATCTTCTTCTCGATGATCTCCTCCAGCGAGGCGTCCGCCTCCACGCCCGCGGCGGCCGAGACGGGCCCGATGGGCAGGTGCTCGGGCACGATCACGCCGCCCGAGGCCATGACCATGGCGCGCTGGATCACGTTCTCGAGCTCGCGGACATTGCCGGGCCACTCGTAGCCCGCCAGGCGATCCATGGCCTCGGGGGCGATCACCCGCTCGCCCAGGGTCTCGGCGTACTTGGAGAGGAAGTGCTCGACGAGAAGCGGAATGTCTCCCCGCCGCTCGCGCAGCGAGGGCAGCGACAGGCTCACGACGTTCAACCGGTAGAAGAGATCCTCCCGGAAGCGGCCGGTCTTCATCATCGCTTCGAGGTCGCGGTGCGTGGCCGCGAGCACGCGCACGTCCATGCGGATCAGCTCGTGGCCACCCACGCGCTCGAAGGCCCGCTCCTGCAGCGCGCGCAAGAGCTTGACCTGCAGCTCGGGCGGCATGTCGCCGATCTCGTCGAAGAAGACGCTGCCCCCGTGGGCCAGCTCGAGCTTGCCGAGCCGGCGCTCCTTGGCATCCGTGAAGGCGCCCTTCTCGTGGCCGAAGAGCTCGGACTCGAGCAGGGTGGCCGGGATGGCCGCGGCGGAAATGCCCACGAAGGGACGGCCGGCGCGGCGGCTGTAGTGGTGCAGGGCCCGCGCCACCACTTCCTTGCCCGTCCCGGACTCGCCGCGGAGGAGCACGCTGACGTCGCTCGCGGCCACGCGCCCGATGGTCTTGTAGACCTCCTGCATGGTCGGGTGCCGCCCCACGAGGGCGCCGAACTCCCAGACCTCCTTGAGCCCCGTCTTGAGCGAGGTGACTTCCTGCGAGAGCCTGCGCGCCGTCAGCGCGCGCTCGGCGAGCAGGAGCGCCTCGTCGAGGTCGAAGGGCTTGGCGAGGTAGTCGTAGGCGCCCTGCTGCATGGCCTGGATGGCCGTCTCCACCGTGCCGTGGGCGGTCATGATCACCACCTGGGCATCGGGGCGCTTCCCGCGGATGCGGCCGAGGAGGGTCAGCCCGTCGATGCCGGGCATGCGGATGTCGAGGAGGATCAGATCGAAAGGCTGCTCCTCGGCCTCCCGAAGCGCGGTGGTGCCGTCCTTCACCGCCGTGACCTGGTAGCCGGCGCCGCGGAAGCCCTTCTCGAGGACCCAGCGGAGTCCGTCTTCGTCGTCGGCGATGAGGATGCGCCCATCTGCCATGCTGGCCATCCTATCGCGCGATGGGCAGGAAGCAGGACATCGCCGTCCCGCGTCCCGGCTCGCTCGTGACCTGGATGGCGCCCCCGTGCTCGTCGACGATCCGATGGCAGAGGGCCAGCCCCAGTCCCAGGCCCCGCTCCTTGGTCGTGAAGAAGGGCGTGAAGAGCTTGGCCCGCGTCTCCTCGGAAATGCCTGCGCCCTCGTCGGCGATCTGGATCTCCGCCATGCTCCGCTGTCCCTGGCCGAGATCCACCTTGGCGAAGAGCGGGTTCATGCTCAGCCGCGTGACGAGGGTCAACCGGCCGCCACCCGGCATGGCCTCGATGGCATTGCGCACCAGGTTGTGGAAGACCTGCATGATGCGGTCCTCGTCGGCCAGGATGGGAGGCAGGCTCGGGTCGTAGCGCCGCACGAAGGTGATGCGGCGCGAGGCCGCCTCTTCTTCCAGGAGCAGGGCCACGCGCTCGAGGAGCTGATGGACGTTGAGGGGCACGACGCGGAGGGTGACGGGGCGCCCGACGTCCAGCAGCATCTCGATGATGCTGTTGACGCGGGTCACCTCTTTCAAGAGCACGGACGTGTACTCGCCCCACCGCGCCTCGTCGCCCAGCTCGCGCTGCATGAGCTGCGCGGCGCCGCGGATGGCCGAGAGCGGGTTGCGGATCTCGTGGGCGAGCCCTATGGCCATCTGCCCCGCCGCCGCCAGAGTCTCCCCGCGGCGGACCTCGGCCTCGAGCTGGCGCAGGCGCGAGATGTCGCGCACCACCGCCACCGCCGAGGTGACGGCGCCGCTGCGTCCGGCGAGCGGCGCCGTGACCACGCTCACGTGCACGGGACGGCCGTCGAGCCCCTCGACGACGGCGGAGGACTCGGACCGGCTCTCGCCGGTGGCCAGCGTGTCGGTCAGGTGGCGCACGAGGGATGTCTCGGGGGCGAAGACTTCCTTGAGGGTGCGGCCGAGCACACGCCGGGCGGAGCGGCCCAGCAGGTCCTCGGCCGCGGGATTCCACAGGATGACGCGCAGCTCGGTGTCCACGCCCACGAGGGCATCCGGCAGCCCGCTCACCAGCCCCTCGTAGTCGAGCGGATGGCCCATCATCAGGCGAGCGCCAGGTCGGGCACGGCGTTCAGGGTCAGGGGCGCGCGCTCGCCCGCCTCGAGCCGATCGTGACCGGCGGCGGCGATCATGGCCGCATTGTCCGTGCAGAGCCGCCGGGAGGGGACGAAGAGCTCCCAGCCGCGCTCGCCGCACTCGCCCGCGAGCGCCTCGCGCAGGGCCGTGTTGGCGGCGACCCCGCCCGTCAAGACGACGCGACGGACGCCGAGGGAGAGCCCCGCGCGCACGGTCTTGCGCACCAGCATCTTGACGACGGTGGCCTGGAACGAGGCCGCGACGTCGGCCACGTGCGCCGGGGAGAGGGCGCCGGCGCGCCGGACGTGCAGCGACACCGCCGTCTTGATCCCGCTGAAGGAGAAGTCCGGCGCCCCGTCGGTCATCTGCGCGGTGGGGAGCCGGAGGGCGGCGGGATTTCCCTCGCGCGCGATGCGCTCGATGGCGGGCCCGCCCGGATAGCCGAGGCCCAGGAGCTTGGCGACCTTGTCGAAGGCCTCGCCCGCGGCATCGTCGCCCTCCAGGAACGCGGCGTAGATGTGACCTTCGAGATGATTGACGCCGCAGAGGGGAGCGCCGTGCACCCAGGCGAGCGCCTTGGCGGCCTGCACGCCGACGAGGAGCGAGCCCACGAGCCCCGGCCCCTGGGTCACCGCGATGCCGTCGAGGTCACGGAGGGTCATGCCCGCCTCGGCGAGGGCCTGGCGGATCACGGGCACGATCACCTCGAGGTGTCGGCGCGAGGCGAGCTCCGGCACCACGCCGCCGTAGGGCGCGTGGACGTCGTCCTGAGAAGCGACGACGCTCCCCAGCACCTTGCGCCCGCCGTCGAGGACGGCGGCCGCCGTCTCGTCGCACGACGTCTCGATACCGAGCACGATCATGACTTACTGAGTCCTCATTTCCTCAGCTCGAAAGTCACCTACTTGGCCAGGTGCGATACCGGCACGAGGCGGATGCCTCGTGCCTCCCAGCGCGGGAGGTACTCGCGCAGCAGACGCGCCGTCAGCGGATGCCCGTGGGCGATCACGATGACCTCGCCCCGGCGCTCCGCCCACCAGGCAACCTCGTCCCAGCGCACCCGATCGCCCGCCTCCCCCGCGCTGTGGTCGATAATGATCTGCCGCCGGCCCGCGCGTAGCCCCGCGGCCTTGGCCTCGTCGTAGGCCACGGACAGATTGCTCGTCAGCCCATCGACCATGAAGAGCCGGCGCCCCGCCAGCACCTCCACCACCGTGCGCATGCGCACCCGGTCCTCGGTCATCCGCGATCCCATGTGGTTGGTGACTCCCACGGCGCCGGGCACGCTGGCCAGGTGCGCCCCCACCTGACGCTGGAGCTCTTGCGGGCTCATGGCCATCAGAAGCGAGCCGGGACCGGGATCGACCTCGGGATAGCGGTACGGCTCCATGGGCAGGTCGAGGAGGACTTCCATCCCCGCCTGGGCCGCTTCTC
>WNFX01024069.1_pt1 | contig 11022 bp, 9 predicted proteins | sample 5400111 | NCBI WGS metagenome assembly WNFX01 (sample SAMN13153363, study PRJNA577476) | soil metagenome | isolation source: 40 cm soil or saprolite under grassland replicate 1 | place: USA:California | collected 2016-06-15
GAGTTCCCGGCCGTCGCGGCGGCGCTGCGCGTTCAGCTGAAGCTGGATGTGGGTCCCATCGGGCTGGTCGGGGGCTCCGTGGGTGCCGCTGTCGCATTGTTGGCCTTGGCCGAAGCTGAGGTGCCGGTGCAGGCGGCGGCGCTGGTGCGCCCGGCCCTCCAGCTCAAGCGGGTGGTGACCGAGCGGCTGGACTTCGTCGCCCGGGCGCACCAGATCGCCGCGCGGGACCCGCAGCCGGCGGTGCTGCTGGTGACCGGTGCCGATGCCGGTGCTGGCGTCGGCGTCGGCGAGCCGGCCGAGCAGCTGTGGCAGGCGTTGGCCGACCGCTACCGCGACCCTGGGCGGGTCGCCCTGCTGCTCGTGCCGGGGCTGGCGCAGGCGCTGGCCGAGGAGCCCGGCACCGACCTGGCGCTGCAGACTCTCGACGCAGCCCGGGTCGACGCCGCGGTCACCAGGTGGCTCGGTCGCCACCTGACCCATACGGAGCGGTGATGACCACCGCACCCCATGAGGAGGGCAGACACATGGAGCTTTCGGAGCTGTTGCACGCCGACCTTGTCGCGCCGCGCGGCAGGCAGCGGGTCGCCTGGCTGGTGGCCGAGCCTGAGACCGACCCACCGACACTGGCCGGCCGCCGCCGGCGACGCCGCCGCCTGACCCGAACGACCAGGGCCTGGACACGGCAGGCAAGGCACGAGTAAGCGCGGTGAGATCATCGACGTGATCGGACGGTTACGCATGCACCCGCTGTTCCTGGTCGAGGAGGACTACCGGCTCGCGCTGCTGGACGTCGAGTCGGTGTTCATCAAGCGGTTCATCGACCGCATCACCCACCCGCAGACCGGCTGGGGCCGCCCGTGGGCCGAGTTCCACGGCGAGCCCGCCAGCACCGACGAAAGGCACCAGTCATGACCCACACCCGCACCGCCCTGGTGATCGGTGGCGGCATCGCCGGCCCGGTCGCCGCGATGGCCCTCCAGCAGGCCGGCATCCGGGCCACCGTGTATGAAGCCCATGCCCGCGGCGCCGCGGGCATCGGTGTGTTCCTCACTCTGGCGTCCAACGGGATCGATGCCCTGGCCACGATCGGCGCCGATGGGCCCGCCCTAGCCGCCGGGTTCCCCACGCCAGGGATCTTGCTGCGCAGCACCACCGGCAAGTATCTGGGCGCGGCCCGCACCGGCCTGCCGCTCCCAGACGGCACCACCAGCCACACCCTCAAACGCGCCGACCTCCACAGGGCGCTCCACGACGAGGCCGCCGCCCGCGGCATCGTGGTCCACCACGGCAGGCGCCTGGTCGACGTCGAGCAGACCGGCGACGGCGTGCGGGCGCTGTTCGACGACGGCTCCGACGCCACTGGGGAGGTGCTGATCGGCGCCGACGGCATCCACTCAGTGGTCCGCCGGCGCATCGATCCCGATGCGCCGGCGCCGACCTACGTCGGCCTGGTCAACCTTGGCGGATACGCCCGCGGCGTGGAGGTGGATGCCGAGCCGGGCAGCTACACCATGATCTTCGGCAAGCACGCGTTCTTCGGCTACGCCTTGGCACCAGGCGGTGCGGTGTGGTGGTTCGCCAACGTGCCCCGCGGCGACGAGCCCGCCCGCGGTGAGGTCGAAGCGATCACCGCCGAGCAATGGCAACACGAGCTTGGCAAGCTGTACGCCGAGGACGCCGGGCCCGCGGTCCAGCTCGTGCAGGCCAGCAACCCCGCCGACATCATGCCGGCCAGCCCCACCCACTCCCTCCCGTACCTGCCGGTCTGGCACCGCGGCCGCATGGTCGTCATCGGGGACGCCGCGCACGCCCCCACCCCCTCCTCCGGTCAGGGCGCCTCCCTGGCTATCGAAGACGCCGTCGTGCTCGCCAAATGCCTGCGCGACCTGCCCCATGAGGAGGCGTTTCGGGCGTACGAGCGGCGACGCCGAGCCCGCGTCGAGCGGATCGCGAAGGTGGCCGCCCGCATCAACAGCAGCAAGGCCGCCGGGCCCGTCGTCCGAGTGCTCCGCGACGCGGTCCTCCCGGTCATGTTGCGGCTGACCGCCAACAGCAAACAGGTGACTGACCAGTACCGCTACCACATCGACTGGAACACGCCGAGCAGCTCGGTCACCGTCTAGCAGCTCCTGCCCAGCCCAGGCGCATGGTGCTCCTCCACATCAGACAGGTCGTGCCATGTCTCAGGCCATCTTGCGGGGCTGCCAGCAAAGGTCCAGCCAGACCGCCTGGCAGTGCGGTCGAGCTTGGCCGACAACCGCTGGTTGTCAACCCCGGCCACCGACAGCTGTTGGACAGTCGGCTCCGGTGGCGGTGTCCTTGGCGCATGGAACGCCTGGACGAGATCGGCATCCCCGCACCCGTCCCGCTGATCGGGGACGAAGGAGCAGGGCGGACCATCTAGCAGACGCAGACGACCCCCAGCGGGGTGTTGCAGCACTCCGCCAGGGGTCGTGATCCCGAGTCGGCCCGCAGGGCGGACCTGGCACTCAAGGTGGGCACCGTGAGGATAGCCAGGCCGGATCCCGTGGGCCAGCCCAAGCCGCACACGAGCTGATCCCATCCCTGGAGGAGGTTCCGCAAGCTCATGGCTGTCCACAACGACCAACGCGGCGAGGCGCAGCTCGCGAGGATGGACGACCAGACGTCGTCGGAGATCTGACAATGAGCATATTCGGTAAGTTTCAGAAGACCGCCAGGCGCTCGGCCGCCGGCGGCGACACACTGACCCGTGAGGGCAGGATGGGCGCGACGCGAAGGATCGCAGGCCTTCCGTGTGGGCGCTGGACCAAGTGGCTCGTCCTTGGCTTCTGGCTTGTGGTGTTTGTGGTTGCGGGGCCGCTTGCGGGCAAGCTCAGCAGCGCGCAGAAGAATGACGCGTCCTCGTGGCTGCCGAAGAACGCCGAGTCGACCCAGGTGGTCGAGCTGGCCAAGCGGTTCACGCCCAGCGACACCTTCCCGGCGGTGGTGGTCTACGAGCGCAGCGGCGCCGTCACCGCGGCCGACCAGGCCAAGGTCGCCGCGGACGTCCGGCGCTTCGCTAGCGTCGAGTCTGTCAATGGCCAGGTGGTGGGCCCGATCCCGGCCAGGGACGGCCGGGCGTTGCAGGTGATCGTGCCGATCAGAGTGGGGAACACGGGCTGGAACGCGCTGCCCTTGGTGGTCGACAACATCCGGTCCATCGCCAGGGTCGACGCCGACGGGCTGGGGGTCTATGTGACCGGGCCGGCCGGGTATGCGTCCAGCTTCAGCGAGGTGTTCTCCGGGTTCGACTCCACCCTGCTGTACATCACCGCGGCGATCGTCATCTGCATCCTGCTGCTGACCTACCGCAGCCCGGTCCTGTGGATCCTGCCACTGGCGTGCGTGCTGGTCGCCTTGACCGCGGCGCAGGCGGTGATCTACCTGCTCGCCCGCCACGCGGGCTTGACCGTCAACGGCCAGAGCGCGTTCGTCCTGACCGTGTTGGTGTTCGGCGCCGGCACCGACTACGCGTTGCTGCTGGTGGCCCGCTACCGAGAGGAGCTGCGCCGCCACGCCGACCGGCATGAGGCGATGGCCGAGGCGTTGCACCGGGCCGGGCCCGCGATCCTCGCTAGCGGGTCCACGGTGGTCTTGAGCCTGTTGTGCCTGCTGGTGGCCGAGCTGAACTCCACCAAGAGCTTGGGTCCGGTGATGGCGATCGGGGTGGCGGTTGGCTTGTGCGCCATGCTCACGCTGCTGCCGGCGTTGCTGGTCATCACCGGCCGCTGGATGTTCTGGCCGCTGCGGCCCTCGCTCGGCTCCTCCGAGCCGACCGAGCGGGGGCTGTGGACGCGGATCGGCGCCCGCATGGCCCGCCGGCCCCGGATCGTCTGGGTGGCCACCGCGGTCGTGCTTGGGGTCATGGCGCTAGGGCTGTCCGGACTGAAGGCCAGCGGCCTGCAGAGCAAGGACTCCTTCCGGACCAAGCCCGAGGCGGTGGCGGGAGAGCAGGTGCTCGCCCGCCACTTCCCGGCCGGCGCCGGCAACCCGGTCCAAGTCGTCGGCAACGCCAGCGCCGCGGTGCAGCTGCAGTCCACCCTGTCGGGCGCGCCGGGGGTGGCTGCCGTCAGCCGTCCGGTGGTCAGGGACAACGTCGCCTATCTGGAAGGAACGCTGACCAGCAGCCCAGACAGCCAGGCCTCCTTCGACACCGTCGACCGGCTGCGCGCCAGCGTGCACGCCATCCCGGGGGCGGACGCCAAGGTCGGCGGCGGCAGCGCTGTCAACCTCGACATCCAGCGTGCCTCCCGGCACGACCGCAACCTGGTCGTGCCGATCGTGCTGGTCGTGGTGCTCGGCATCCTCACCCTGGTGCTGCGCGCGCTGGTCGCGCCGCTGCTGCTGGTGGGCACGGTGGTGCTGTCGTTTGCGGCGGCGCTGGGCGTGAGCGCCCTGGCCTTCGACCACCTCTTCGGCTTCGCTGGGGCCGACCCGTCATTGCCGCTGTGGGTGTTTGTGTTCCTCGTCGCCTTGGGGGTGGACTACAACATCTTCCTCATGACCAGAGTCCACGAGGAGGCCAGGCGACACGGCACGCGGCAGGGCGCGCTGACCGGCCTGGCCGCCACCGGCGGCGTGATCACCTCCGCAGGCCTCGTGCTCGCGGGCACGTTCACCGCCCTTGGCACCCTCCCATTGGTTTTCATCACCGAGATCGGCTTCGCGGTGGCGTTCGGCGTGCTGCTGGATACCTTCGTGGTCCGCTCGGTGCTGGTCACCGCGCTTAACCTCGACATCGGCCCCTGCATCTGGTGGCCCAACAGCCTGTTCCGCAAGCGCGACATCGACCCCGACGAACTCCACGCCGAAGCGGCGGCGCTGGTCCGCTGAACACAACGGCTGCGGGGGGCACAACGGCCCCCGCAGCCGTCACGTGCAGGCAGTAGAAGCCGGGAGCCCGATCCAGCTGGTCAACCCAGGTGCTGAGCCGGCGCAGGCGTACATCGCGATTGGCGCCCGTTCACCGGAACGATGGCCGACGACCCCACGGTCGACCTGTGGGTGCCGAAAACCGCATCCATGACCTTGACGTGCGGTTTCGCGGTTTCGCGTCGGTGCTGGAGGCCCGCGATGATCTCCAGCCATGACACTCCGACTCCTCTACCTGAGCTTGTGGCAGCTCCTTGGCTGGCTCGCACTCCTCGCTCGTGGCCAGGCGTCCAAGAACGCCGAGCTGCTCGTGCTGCGCCATGAGGTCGCGGTGCTGCGCCGACAGCTCGCCAGACCGCGTCCCACCTGGCCAGACCGGGCCATCCTCGCGGCCTTGGCCCGGCTTCTGTCCAAGGAGCGCCGGCACGATCGGATGGTCACCCCCGATACGTTGCTGCGCTGGCATCGAGCCCTCGTCAACCGCCACTGGACCAAGCCGCACCGCCCACCCGGCCGACCGTCGCTGTCGGCGGAGCTCCGACGCCTGATCCTGCGGATGGCGGCAGAGAACCCGACCTGGGGCTATCGGCGCGTCCACGGTGAACTCACGCAGCTTGGCTACCGGGTGGCCCCCCAGTACCGTGTGGCTGCTCCTCAAGCAGGCCGGCATCGACCCGGCGCCGCGCCGCGCAGAGCTGACCTGGCGGCAGTTTGTGTCCGCCCAGGCCGAGGGCATCCTGGCGTGCGACTTCTTCCACGTCGACACGGTGCTGCTCAGACGCCTGTATGTGCTGTTCGTGATCGAGGTCTCAAGCCGCCGGATCCACCTTCTTGGGGTGACAGCCTTGGGGTGACAGCGAACCCGACGGGAGCGTGGGCCACGCAGCAGGCCCGCAACCTGCTCATGGACCTGGCCGACCGCGTCAGGCAGTTCAGGTTCCTTATCCGCGACCGGGACACAAAGTTCACCGACAGCTTCGACACGGTCTTCGGCTCCGGAGGCATCCGGATCCTGCGCACACCGGTGCGGGCGCCTCGGGCGAACGCGTTCGCGGAGCGGTGGGTCGGCACGGTCCGTCGTAAGCTGCTCGACCGGATGCTGATCTTGGGCCAACGGCAGCTGGCGACGGCACTGACAGGCTATGTGGCGCACTACAACGACCATCGGCCACACCGCGCGCTCGGGCAGGCCGCACCGCTCAAAGCCGTCCCACCCACCGCTCCACCAGGGGACACGGGGGTCGTGCGGGTCGATCGGCTGGGTGGGCTGATCCACGAATCGACAAGGCCGATGCGGTCTGGCTGGCCAAGGTCGCCGAGCGGGGCATGTGCCGGCCCTCGCTGGTCCACCCCAAACCGATCCGGCAGCTGCGCGACCTGACCCGCTACCGCCGCTCGCTGATCCGCGACCGCACCCGGGAGATGCAGCGGGTGGAGAAGCTGCTGGAGGACGCCCAGATCAAGCTCAGCTCGGTCGCCACCGACATCTTCGGGGTCTCGGGCCGGGCGATGCTGGAGGCGCTGGTGGCCGGGCAGCGTGACCCCAAGCGGCTAGCGCAGCTGGCCAGGCGGGGGCTGCGGGCCAAGCTGGCGGCGCTGGAGGAGGCGCTGTCGGGATTCTTCACCGACCATCACGCCGCGATCTTGCGGATGATGCTGGACAACATCGACCATCACAGCCAGCAGATCGCCGCGTTGGACGCCAAGGTCGAGCAGGCGATCGCCCCGTTCGCAGCGCAGGTGGCCCAGCTGGATGAGATCATCGGCGTCGGGGTGGTCGCCGCGCAGGAGCTGATCGCCGAGATCGGCGTCGACATGGACCGGTTTCCCTCGGCGGCGCACCTGGTGTCGTGGGCCAAGTTCTGCCCCCAGGTCCATCAGTCGGCCGGCAAGGCCAAAGCCAAGGGCTGCGGCAAGGGCAACCCGTGGCTTGGAGCCACGGTGGGCAACATCGTCGCCACCGCCGCCCGATCAGACAGCTTCCTTGGCGCCCGCTACCGGCGGATCGCCCGCCGCCGCGGCACCCAGAAGGCGATCGTGGCGGCCGGGAACTCGCTGCTCGTGCTCGTCTACCATCTTCTCGCCGACCCAAACGCCCGCTTCCACGACCTGGGCAGCAGCCACTACCAGGCCCGCATCGACTCCCAACGGCGGACGCGGACGCTGGCCTCCCAGCTCCAGGCGCTCACCGGTCAGCGGATCGTGATCCAAGACGGCAGGCCGTCATCCTCCAACCCGACGCCGCATAGCGGCAGCCCCAACGGCAAGCACCAGGCCGTCTCACCACAACACCCCGATGGACCCGGCTTCGCCGGGTGCTGCCGCCTGCCCACCCACCGGCGAATTTTCGGGTCAGCCGCACCCAATCAACATTGACCAGACCAACGACTTTGTTCCCGGGCGTCGTCGCGTCGTAGCCCTACGATGTGAGGCGCCAGGCATACGCATACGGCTGCGGATACTGCGTGATCCGGTAGGCGCGGATGACGACCTCAAGGTCACCGGCGGGCACATGCTCCCAGAGGATCTGCTCGATGTTGTTGACCCGGTCATACAGCTCCTTCGACGGGCCGATATTCCCGTGGCGCTCCTCTCCGTTTGGAGCGCGAATGATGAGGTCGAGGTCGTTCTGAAGGGCCGCGCCAGGGGGATCGGTCCACACGAGAGTGAATTTGAACGTGCTCCCAGGGACGTGAATTCGGAACGTGTCCTCCTGGCCCTCCTTCAACGGGCCACCCGCGCCGACCCCGGCGTCGGCAGCTGGGCCCGGGATGATGACCGAGCCGGCAAGGTTCACCCGCCCCCACCCCGAGTTGTTGTTCGGGGATGGGCCGGCCTCCGATGGCGTGTATTGGCCGACCAGTTCAACGGCACCATTGATCAGGAGCGCCTTGATTACGGCAGCGGGCGGGTCGTTCCACCCGTTCTTGGTGAGGGTCTCGCGCAGGACGGCTGCGCAGCCGGCGGTCAGCGGCGTTGCCATGCTCGTACCGCCGTCGAACCAGTACGCACCGTCCGATGAAGTCCCGTACCAGGTGTCGACGTTCGCGACGGCTCTTGAAAGCGTGGACAGGATGCACGTGCCCGGCGCAACGACATCCGGCTTGATCCGACCCTCCGGGGTCGGACCGCGGCTGCTGAACGCTGCCAAGCCATCGGGATTGTCGCAGACACAGTCACCTTTCATCGGGCTCGCCTTGAACCTCACGTCCTGCAGCTGGTCGTAGGTCTTGGGGCATGGCGACCGTCTGGACTCACTGGCGCCGACCGTGACGCAGTTCTTGGCCCCGCTCTTGGAGCCGATCTGGCCGCCTTCGGCCACGCCATCGTCATTGGCGTCGGTTCCTTTGTTCCCCGCGCAGTACAAGATCACCATGTCCTGGTGTTGCCAGACGAAGTCATCGATCTCCGTCGCTCCGGCGTCGTAGGGAACGCCTGGCTGCAGCGTGTACCAGGAGTTCGTGTGGACACGAGCGCCCTCGTTGTCGTAGGGCGGCTGGAAGAGGTCATGAAGATCTGTTGGTATACCGCCGAGCCCACCAGCGGCGTCGAGCAATGACTGGAGGACCAGCGTTGCTTTAGGCGCTGTGCCTTGGATCGCGCCACCCATCGTCGAAGAGTAGCCATCGCCGAGCGCTGATCCGGCGACATGCGTACCATGCCCGTCTGGGTCGTCGGTCTTGCTTGTGCGTCCGAGGTCGTAGAGCTTCGTGACACGGCCGGTGAAGGCCGGGTGAACGTCGCTGGTGGAGCCCTTGTCGAAGCCGGTGTCTGCAACGGCGATGACCTGATCGTCACCTTGATAGGGCGTGCCGTTGACCACGACTGTGGCGACGATGATTGGCCCGGCCACGTTGTTGCCAAGCCCTGTCTTCGGTACCTCCTCGATCTGACGCACCTCGTCGACGCTCGCGATGTCGTCGAGATATCGCTCCTGGACCACGAAGCGTAGCTTGTGTCGGCCAATCCTGAGGTTGTCGAGGTCAAGGTGGGCGGCGGCAGCAACGCGCGCCCTAACGTCGGCCGAGCCGGGGTCGACGTCGTCGTGGAGGACAACATCTACCTCATGCGGCTCTCGTGACTCTGACCGTTCCGGCGGGCGCCGCAGCAGATCCGTCGAATACCGGGCATCCCCCGCTCGCAGCGACGGCGAGACCTTGAAGCCCGGCGGGTAGATATCTGCCCAGGCGACGAACGGAAGGCTACGGATCCGATCGAGGTCGGTTCCTCGAAATTCGCATAAATAGCTGTCGCCCGAGATGTACTCGTGGATTGCGACCCCCGAATCCGTCAGCTGCTCCTTCTGTTCTGAAGTCAGTGGCCCACTCGTCTGGATCAAAATGTAGTTCGACTGCGAGGCATCCCCGCCTGGTGGAGCGGCGTGGGCGTCACCGGCGCCAGCAAGCGGATCGAAAGAGATGCCATTGATCGTGATCCGGGCCATTGGGCCTCCTCCCTAGCAGTGTTCGGGCGATCTGCCAGGCGTCGGACGAACGACCTCGACAGCTACCGTTCGCGTCCCGTGGAGCCTCGGACCACGGGGCGCTGTTGCAGCTGGCCATCCCGCAGCAGGCTGAAGCCACGATCACCATATCAGTTGGGTGCAGCTCTGTCTCAGGGACCTGCTGATCAGGCTGGGGCGAGTCGGGCCTGGTAGCGGGCCTGGTGGATGCGCTGGTGTTCTTGGGCGAGGTGAAGTCGACCTGGGGCGCGGTGTCGGTCTTGTCGGCCGATCCGTTTCCCCAGGCCGCTTCCCGCACCCGGCGTGCCCCTCTCGAAGCACCGGGCGCTCCACAGGCCCCGTGGTGGCGTCGTGATGATCGTCAGCCTGTGATCGACTATGGCGAGGGGATTGCTCTGCCCCGATAGCGGTAGCGTGTGGTGCTCACCGTGGCGGGGTTGAACAGTTCCCGATCCGCGCTGGCCGGCAACCACCGCCCGCCGCCGACACTGTGGCGGCGGCGCAGCGTCTTCCAGTTGGTCCGGCGGCATTTGCGGCGCAACCATCCCATGACCTGCCGCCAGGTGTAGTGGCTGAGGTAGTGGAAGGTCGCGCTGGACACGCCGGGCCGGAAGTAGGCACACCATCCCCGCAAGGTCCGGTTGAGCTGGATCAGCAGGGCGTCCAGTGGCAGGTCTGGACCTGTGCGGCGGCACAGCGTCTTCACCTTGTCCATCACGGCCCGAAGGGCCTTGCGTGCGGGATAGGTGTAGACGTAGTACCGGCTGGCTCCCCGTTTGCGTGGCGTTGGATACGCCACCCCAGGAAGTCCAGCCCCTGGTCGATATGGGTGATCAGGGTCTTTTCCTGCGACAGGCGCAGGCCCATCGTGGCCAAGACCCCGACGATCTCCTCGCGGAGGGCTTCGGCGTCGCCTTTGGTGCAATGCACGACCAGGCACCAGTCGTCGGCTTATGCCGCGTGGCGGGTTATGCCGATCGCGGTGGTGGGGCCGCGGGTGGGTGGGAGGTTTGGTCGGAGGCGAGCGGCATAACCCACGTCATGATCTGATGGCTTGGGTGTCCCTGTCTGCGTAGGCGAGTTGTCCTCCAGACAGGAGACGAGCATGGAGATTGACGAACGGCGCCATCCGGGCCCACCCCGACGGTGATGACCGGTCCGCTGGCAGTGCACGAGGCGGCGTTGTATGCGGAGCTCGTGCGCCGAGGCTATGCGGCCTCCTCGGTGTGTGACGCGCTGCGGACAGCGCGGTGGCTCAGTAGTTGGATGGAGCACCAGCGGCTGTCGGTCGCGGAGTTGACGCCGCTGGCGGTGGATGGCTTCCTCGCCGCGCGGCGCGAGGTGTGCCGGTCGGAGAAGGCTGCTCGGTGTGGGCTTGGTGCGGTGCTTCGGGTGCTGCGCAGTATTGGCGTGGTGCCGTGCGCGGGAGCGCCTTCGGGCACGGCGGCGGACGAGGTGCTGGCCGACTACCAAGCCTCTCTGCAGGGGGAGCGCAATCTGGCCGCCGAGTCCGTGCGCTGCTATTGCAGCCAGGCCAAGACGTTCCTCGGCTCGCTGCCGGTGCCGTTGGAGGAGGCACTGGCGCGGCTGGATGCCGCGCAGGTGACTTCCTTTGTGGTCCGCCACAGCGCCGAGGCCACCAGCGTGTGGTCGGCCAAGGCGGCGGT
>WNFX01006616.1_pt1 | contig 11015 bp, 9 predicted proteins | sample 5400111 | NCBI WGS metagenome assembly WNFX01 (sample SAMN13153363, study PRJNA577476) | soil metagenome | isolation source: 40 cm soil or saprolite under grassland replicate 1 | place: USA:California | collected 2016-06-15
CTTTATGACCGGGTTGGAGCTCACAAGGTTCAATCCGGAATTCCGGATTCGTGCGGCAATCCGGTAGTTTGCCTCGAACATACGGAACAGACCGTCGGTGACCCAGCGCAAAGCGAGTATATCCTCCGCGCGGGCGCGCTCAAAGCGCCGCAGCAACAGGCGATCGCCCGGGTCAGGCGCTTCGCGGAGCAGGTCGGCGAGCGCGTGCGCATCGCCCAGCCCGAGATTCACTCCCTGGCCGGCGAGCGGATGCACGACGTGCGCTGCGTCCCCGATGAGCGCGACCCGCCCCTGCCCGATGCGACCGGCGAGCAAGCGATTCAAGGGAAAAGCCGCGGGGGCGGTGAGCGATTCCAGTGTGCCCAGGACTTCGCCGCTCGCTTCGGCCACGCGCCGGCAGAACGCCACAGGCTCCATTGCGAGGAGTTCGCGACCGTGCGCCTCGGGAGTGGACCAGACGATCGAGACGCGCCGGTCGGGCAACGGCAAATAGGCGAGCACACCGTCCGAGCGAAACCATTGATAGGCGAAATTGCGATGCGCGCGCGAACAGGCGAAATTGGCGACGACGCCGAGCTGGGCGTAGCTTCCGCTACGGGCCCCGATGCCCGCGGCACGGCGCACCCACGAGTCGGCGCCGTCCGCGCCGACCACCAGTTTCGCCGCCACCACGCTGCCGTCCTCGAGATCGATTTCGACGCGGTCGGCGCTTGAGCGCAGTTCCGACAGCACCGTCGGGCACATCAGCGTGAGATTGCGCTGGCGCTCCAGACCCTGCCACAGGGCGTGATGCAGCCTGCCGGATTCGACGGTTGCCGCAAGTTGCAGCACGCCCGACTCGTACGCGGAAAAATCGAGCCGCGAGCTGCCGTCGTCGCCGAACACCCGCATGTCGTAAATCGGCGTGACGCGCTCGGCGTCGATTCGCGACCACGCACCGATGGATTCGAGAAAGGCGATGCTCGCCGGAGTCAGCGTGTAGACGCGCGAATCCCATTCCGCACCCGGCGCGGCCGGCGCCTTGCGCTCGATGAGCGCGAGCCTATGCCCGCCCTGTGCAAGCGCCGCGGCGAGGCTCGCCCCGGCAAGCCCTCCTCCGACAATGATGACGTCGAAATCCATACGCGGATTGTACTCGCACGCTTCCTTGACAACCCCTGAGCGCAAAAAGGATAATTTCCCGTTTTTCCGTGGCGAATTAGCTCAGCTGGTTAGAGCGACGGAATCATAATCCGCAGGTCCGGGGTTCGAGTCCCTGATTCGCCACCATTTCTCTCCTTGCCGAGCGACCATGGCCCTACGCCGCGCCGCGTACACATGACGAAGAAGCTCTTCATACGCACCTTCGGCTGCCAGATGAACGAGTACGACTCGGGCAAGATGGCGGACCTGCTGCGCGCGGAGAGGGGTTTCGAGATCACCGACCGGCCTGAAAACGCGGATCTGATCCTGTTCAACACCTGCTCGGTGCGCGAAAGGGCGCAGGAAAAAGTGTTCCACGATCTGGGGCGCGTGAAGCACCTCAAGCGGGGCAGGCGCGACCTGCTGATCGGCGTGGGCGGCTGCGTCGCCAGCCAGGAAGGCGCGGCGATCGTCGCGCGCGCGCCCTACGTCGATCTCGTGTTCGGCCCGCAGACGCTGCACCGGCTGCCGGAGCTGATCGACGCGCGGCGCAGCTCCGGCCGGCCCCAGGTGGACGTCTCCTTCCCCGAGATCGAGAAGTTCGACAGGCTTCCGCCGGCGCGGGTCGAAGGACCGAGCGCCTTTGTTTCGATCATGGAGGGCTGCAGCAAGTATTGCAGCTTCTGCGTCGTCCCCTACACGCGCGGCGAGGAAGTGTCCCGGCCGTTCGACGACGTCCTGACCGAGGTCGCGGACCTCGCCGACCAGGGCGTGAAAGAAGTGACCTTGCTCGGCCAGAACGTCAACGCCTATCGCGGGAGGATGGCGGATGGCGTGATCGCGGATTTTGCGCTGCTTCTCGAGTATGTCGCAGAGGTGCCGGGGATCGAACGCATCCGCTACACCACGTCGCATCCGAAGGAGTTCACGCAACGCCTTATCGATGCCTACACGAGGATCGACAAGCTCGCCCCGCACGTCCACCTCCCGGTGCAGTCGGGCTCGGACCGGGTGCTCGCGGCGATGAAGCGGGGCTACACCGCCCTTGAATACAAGTCGATCGCGCGCAAGCTCCGCGCCGCGCGGCCCGGGATCAGCCTCTCCTCGGACTTCATCGTCGGCTTTCCCGGGGAAACCGAGGAGGACTTCGAGGCGACCCTGAAACTCGTCGACGAGGTCGGCTTCGACGGCTCGTTCTCGTTTGTTTACAGCCGGCGGCCGGGCACCCCCGCGTCGGACCTTCCCGACGATACGCCGCGGCAACTGAAGCTCGCGCGGCTCGCCCGGCTGCAGGAGAGGACCGACGCGCATGCAAGGCGGATCGCAGAGCGCATGGTCGGCACGCGAGAGCGCATTCTCGTCGAAGGCGTCTCCCGCAGGGACGCGGGAGAACTGTCGGGCCGCACCGGAAACAACCGCGTGGTCAACTTTGGCGGTTCCCCGGAACTCGTCGGACGGTTCGTCGATGTGACGATCACCGCGGCGCTCGCGCATTCGCTGCGCGGCGAGGTCCGCGCCGCGGCCTAGGCTCTTGAAGACCCGCCCCCTCGAGCTCGTCCTCTCCCCGGTCGACAACCAGCGCCTCGCCAATCTTTGCGGCGCGCTGGACGAGAACCTGAGGCAGATCGAAACCGCTCTGGATGTCTCGATCGCGCGCCGCGGCGAGCGCTTCGCCCTGCGCGGGGCGCAGGCGGCGCGGGCCGCCGAGGTGCTGCGGAAATTCTACGGCGACGCGAAGCGCGGCCTCACCGTCGACGACATCCAGCTCGGCCTGATCGAGGCTCGCGCTCGCGGCGCCCCGGGAACGAAAGACGACTCACCGCTTCTCACGCGCAGGTCGGACCTGCACGGCCGCACGCCGAGGCAGCGCCAGTACATCCAGAATATCCTCGAGCACGACATCACCTTCGCGATCGGCCCGGCCGGCACCGGAAAGACCTATCTCGCGGTGGCCTGCGCCGTGGACGCGCTGGAGCGCGACGCCGTGAAGCGCATTGTGCTGGTGCGGCCGGCGGTCGAGGCGGGCGAGCGCCTCGGATTCCTGCCCGGCGACCTCGCGCAGAAAGTCGACCCGTACCTGCGGCCGCTCTACGACGCGCTCTACGACCTTCTCGGCTTCGACAAGGCCGGAAAGCTCTTCGAGCGCGGGGCGATCGAGCTCGCGCCGCTCGCCTACATGCGCGGCCGCACGCTCAACCATTCGTTCGTCATCCTCGACGAGGCGCAGAACACCACCCCCGAGCAGATGAAAATGTTCCTCACCCGGATCGGCTTCGGCTCGAAGGCGGTGGTCACCGGCGACATCACGCAGATCGACCTCGCGCGCGGGCAGAAGAGCGGCATGGTGGCGGCGCAGAAAATCCTCGCCGACGTGCGCGGGATCGCCTTCAGCGCATTCAAGAGCGACGACGTCGTCCGCCATCCCCTGGTGCAACGCATCGTGGATGCCTACGAGCGTCACGCCGACGAGTAGACGCCGTGCGGGCCCGCGGGTCCTCCGACGCTTCTCCGCGATCGCGTCGCGCGCGCCAGCCACGCCTAATGCTCCATCTTCAGGTGGTCTCGCGCGCCGCCCGCGTTCCCACCCCGGCACAGATCCGCCGCTGGGCGCGGGCAGCGCTCGGGAGATCGGGCGACATCACCGTTAGAATCGTCGGAGAGGCCGAAGCGCGGATTCTGAACCGCCGCTATCGGGGTCGCGATCAGGCGACCAACGTGCTCGCTTTTCCTTATGCTTCGTCACGCCGCGCGGTACACGGCGATATCGTTCTTTGCGCGCCGGTGATCGCGCGCGAGGCGCTCGCCCAGGGAAAGACATTGGAAGCGCATTTTGCGCACCTGACCGTGCACGGGCTGCTGCACCTGCAGGGGCACGAGCACGCGCGGCGGCGCGAAGCGGCGCGCATGGAGTCGCTGGAAAAGAGGCTTCTCGCCAAACTCGGTTATCCTGATCCCTACGCAAGCGCGCCCGGATGAACGAATCGAATAAACCTTCGCTGCTCGAGCGCCTGTCCGCTCTGCTGATGCGCGAGCCCGAGGACCGCGAGCAGCTGGTGAAGCTGCTCCATTCGGCGTTCGAGAGAAATCTCCTGGACGGGGACGCACTGTCGATGATCGAGGGCGCGCTGCAGGTCTCGGAAATGCAGGTGCGCGACATCATGGTGCCGCGCTCGCAGATGGACGTGATCGACGTCAACGAGACGCCCGAAAAGTTCATCCCGCACGTGATCGCCACCGCGCACTCGCGCTTTCCGGTGATCGACAGGAACCGCGACGACGCCATCGGCATCCTGCTCGCCAAGGACCTGCTGCGCTACTACGCGGGCGAGGAGGAGTTCAACCTGCGCGACATGCTGAGGCCCGCGGTGTTCGTGCCCGAGTCCAAGCGCCTGAACGTGCTGCTGCGCGAGTTCCGCGCCAATCGCAATCACATGGCGGTGGTGGTCGACGAGTACGGCGGCGTGGCGGGCCTGGTGACGATCGAGGACGTGCTCGAGCAGATCGTCGGCGACATCGAGGACGAATACGACTTCGACGAGTCCGAGGACAACATCGTGCGCGAGCAGAGCGGGTATTACCGCGTCAAGGCGCAGACCGAGATCGCCGACTTCAACAAGGTCTTCGGCACCCAGTTCTCCGACACCGACTTCGACACCGTGGGCGGGCTGGTGCTGCACCGCTTAGGACGCCTGCCGAAGCGCGGCGAGGTGATCACCGTCGGCGGCCTGCGCTTCCAGGTGCTTCGGGGCGACAGCCGCAGGCTGCACGTCCTCCAGGTGCAGCGGCCGCCGGGCAAGGCTTGAAGGCCTTCCTCCGATCGCCGCGCGCCGCGATGGTCGCGGCCCTTGCGGCAGGCGCGTTGAGCGTCGCCGGCTTTGCTCCGCTCGCCGCTTTCCCGCTGCCGTTCGCGACCCTCGCAGGCCTGCTGTTCCTGTGGCGCAGCGCGGCGACGCCGCGAGTCGCGCTCCGGATCGGCTTCGCCTTTGGCGCGGGCCTTTTCGGCGCAGGCGTGTCCTGGGTGTACGTCAGCCTGCACGATTTCGGCTCGATGCCGGCGCCGCTCGCTGGCGTGGGCGCGTTCGCCTTTTGCGCGATCCTCGCTCTGTATCCGGCGGCTGCCGGCTGGAGCCTCGCGCGCCTGCAACTCGGCCCGCTCGCCGCCGCCCTGCTCGCGTTCCCCGCCTTGTGGACGCTCTTTGAATGGTTGCGCGGCTGGATCTTCACCGGCGTCCCCTGGCTCGCCGTCGGCTACAGCCAGGCGGATTCGCCGCTCGCGGGCTTCGCCCCCGTCGTCGGGGTCTACGGCGTGTCGTTCGCCGTTGCGCTCTGTGCGGGGCTTCTCGGCGTCGTCGTTTCCGGCTCCGGGAAGGCCCGCATCGCGGGCGGCGTCGCGCTCGTATTCGCGTTCGGGCTCGGACAGCTGCTGAAACAGATCGCCTGGACCTCGCCGCAGGGCGCGCCCTTCCAGGTTGCGCTGCTCCAGGGAAACATCCCCCAGGACCTCAAGTTCCGGGCGGATCGCTATGCGGCGACGCTCGCGACCTACAAGCGGCTGATCGAAGCGAGCCGCGCGCAGTTGATCGTGCTGCCCGAGACCGCCATTCCGCGGTTTCTCGACGCGGTCGACCCGTTCTACCTGCAGGACATCGAGCGAGTCGCCGCTGCGCGTCGAGCAGACCTCCTCATCGGCGTGCCGATCCGGGATCCGGACGGACGCTATTTCAACAGCCTGGTCAGCGTGGGCGTTTCGCCTGCGCAGCGCTACGACAAGTCGCATCTGGTCCCTTTCGGCGAATTCGTGCCTTGGGGCTTGAGCTGGATGGTGAGGACGCTCGCGGTCCCGCTGTCGGACTTCTCCCGGGGCCCGGGAAATCCCAAGCCCCTCGCGCTCGGCGGACAGCTCGTCGCGCCGAACATCTGCTGGGAGGACGCTTTTGGCGAGGAGATCATCCGACAACTGCCGCAGGCGACGCTCCTCGTGAATGTTTCCAACGTCGCCTGGTTCGGCGATTCGCTCGCCCCGAGCCAACACCTGCAGATCTCCCGCATGCGTGCGCTCGAGACCGGGCGCACCATGCTGCGCGCGACCAATACCGGAGTGACCGCGATCATCGATCCTCGCGGTAACGTCGTCGCGAGATTGCCGCAGTTCACCGAGGGCGTGCTGAGCGGCGAAGTGCAGGGCTACGGCGGCGCCTCGCCTTACGTTCGCTTTGGAAACTACCCGATCGTGCTCGCGTGCCTTGCGCTCGTCGCGGCGCTCGTACTCCGCCGTCTGCGCATCGTTGGTCGGGCCGGGGAAAGCCGGTAGAATCCTTCGCAGCCGCCGCGTGCCCATGCTCACCTTCCAGGAACTGATCCTCGAGCTGCAGAGTTACTGGGGCGCCAAGGGCTGCGCCCTGCTGCAGCCCTACGACATGGAGATGGGCGCGGGAACGTTTCACACCGCGACTTTTCTGCGCGCGATCGGCCCGGAGCCCTGGAAAGCCGCGTACGTGCAACCGTCCCGCCGCCCGAAGGACGGGCGCTACGGCGACAACCCCAACCGCCTGCAGCACTACTACCAGTACCAGGTGGTGCTCAAGCCTTCGCCCGAGGATCTCCAGGACCTCTATCTCGGCTCGCTCAAAGCGCTCGGCATCGACCTGCGCAAGAACGACATCCGCTTCGTCGAGGACGACTGGGAATCACCGACGCTCGGCGCGTGGGGCCTGGGCTGGGAAGTATGGTTGAACGGCATGGAGGTGACCCAGTTCACTTACTTCCAGCAGGTCGGCGGGCTCGACTGCAAGCCGGTGCTGGGCGAGCTCACCTACGGCCTGGAGCGCCTCGCGATGTACCTGCAGCGAAAGGAAAGCATCTTCGATCTGGTGTGGGTTGACGGCGTCACCTACGGCGACGTCTATCATCAGAACGAGGTCGAGCAGTCGAAATACAACTTCGAGGCGAGCGACGCCGACTGGCTTCTGTCGCAATTCAACGATTACGAATCGCAGGCGAAGCGCCTGATCGAGGCGGGCCTGCCCTTGCCCGGCTACGAGATGGTCTTGAAGTGCTCGCACACCTTCAACCTGCTCGACGCGCGTGGCGCGATCTCCGTCACCGAGCGCGCCGCTTATATCGCGCGCGTACGCACGCTCGCGCGACTAGTCGCGCAGGCTTATTACGAGTCTCGCGAGAAGCTCGGGTTTCCGATGTTGAAGCCGGCGCAAACACCGAAAAAGAAAGCCAGGGCCTGAACGACCATGGCGAAGAGTAAGGCGGCGAAAACCCCCGCGGCAGCAAGCCTGCTCGTCGAGCTTCTCGCCGAGGAACTGCCACCGAAATCGCTTTCGCTGCTTAGCAGGTTCTTCGGCGACGAGGTCGGCAATAGGCTTAGTCGTTATCAGCTCAAGCTTCGGGTTCCGGACTGGCGAGTTTTTGCCACACCCCGCAGACTGGCAGTACTCGTACCTGACGTCCTCGCAGTTGCGGAGGACCGATCGACGGAGGTGCCCGGGCCGTCCATCAAAGCGCCGCCTGAAGCGGTGGCTGGTTTCGCCAGAAAGAATGGTGTTGACGTCGCCGCGCTGGAGCAACGTGATACCCCTAAAGGAATGGTCTATTTCGCGCACACAACGTTGAAGGGGGCTTCCCTCAATTCCGTACTCCCCAACGTGGTAAGCGAAGTCCTCCAGAAGCTTCCCATTCCTAAGGTCATGCGCTGGAGCAACGGCGACAAGCAGTTCGTGCGGCCCGTGCACGGATTGGTGATGATGCACGGCAGGCACGTGGTTCCAGGCGCCGTGCTCGGCGTACTCGCCAGCAACACGACCAGCGGACACCGATTCATGGGCGCAGCGTCGATTCGCCTGGCGAACGCCGACGAATACGAGGCAAGGCTGCTCAAGGACGGTCGTGTCATCGCCGACTTCGCCGCGCGCAAATCGGAAATCGATAAGCAGCTGCAGGCCGAGGCCAGGCGTCAGAAGGCGCGCCTCGGCGAGTATCAGGACCTGCTGGAAGAAGTCACCGCACTAGTCGAGTTCCCGGCCGTTTACGCGGGTGAATTCGACGCCTCGTTCCTCGAGGTGCCGCAGGAATGCCTGATCCTCACCATGCGCCAGAATCAGAAGTATTTTCCGCTGTTCGCCTCCGACGGGAAGCTGCTGCCGAAATTTCTCATCGTCTCCAATATGCGCGTCGATGATCCGCGCCCAATCGTCAGCGGCAACGAGCGGGTTGTCCAGCCCAGGCTCGAGGACGCACGATTCTTCTTGAACCAGGATCGGAAGATCCGCCTCGAGGCGCGCGTTCCACAGTTGGCGAAAGTTGTGTTCCACAACAAGCTTGGCAGCCAACTCGAACGCATGCAGAGAATCAAGCTGTTGGCCGGCGAGATTGCGCGCTCGCTTCGCGCGGATGCGATGCAGGCCGAGCGCGCCGCCGAGCTTTCCAAAGCGGATTTGCCTACCGCCATGGTCGGTGAATTTCCCGAGCTGCAGGGCGTCATGGGGCGTTACTACGCGCTGCACGACGGCGAGCCGCGCGAAGTCGCCGATGCGATCGAGCAGCATTACCGCCCGCGTTTCGCCGGCGACAAGCTTCCCGAAGGGCCGATCGCTTGTACCGTAGCGCTTGCCGACAAGCTCGACACCCTTGCGGGGCTATTCAGCATCGGCGAGCAGCCGACCGGGGACAAGGATCCGTTCGGACTTCGCCGCGCGGCTCTCGGGGTCCTCAGGATTATTATTGAAAATCAGCTTCCGTTGTCACTGTGGGATCTCGTAAACGCGGCTTTCGGGCCCTTCAAAAACAAGGCGCAAACGGACCTCCAGATGTTTTTCACGGAACGCATGCGCAGCTATTTCCAGGAGCGCGGTTATTCCGCGAACGAGGTCGAGGCCGTTCTCAGCCTGAACCCGGTTGCGATAGCGCTCATCCCTAAGCAACTCGAAGCTGTTCGCGCGTTTTCCGCACTTCCAGAAGCAGCCAGTCTTGCCGCCGCAAACAAGCGAATCGCCAACATACTGCGACAAGCGGAAAACAAGGGCGAGTCATTTGTCGATGCCGACGTTTCAGCGCTCAAGGAACCCGCCGAAATCGCGCTTTTTGAAGCCTTGCAGGCGGCATCCCGTTCGGCGAAGCCGCTGTTTGACTCTGGAGATTTCTCTGGATATCTGAAAACCTTTGCGTCGTTGAAGAGTCCCGTGGATTCGTTCTTCGACGCAGTCATGGTTATGGCCGACGACAGGAAGCTTCGCGAGAATCGGCTTGCGCTGCTCACCGATATGCGCAAAGCGATGAATCGGTTCTCCGACATCTCCAAGCTCGCCGCATGAAGCTCGTCATCCTCGACCGCGACGGCGTCATCAATTTCGACAGCGACCAGTACATCAAGCACCCGGATGAGTGGCGGCCCATCCCTGGAAGCCTCGATGCGATCGCGCGTCTGACGCAGGAGAGCTGGCGTGTCGTGGTGGCGACGAATCAGTCGGGAATCGGCCGCGGTTTCTTCGACATGGCGGCGCTCAACGCGATCCACGCGAAGATGCACAAGGCCGTCAACCAGGCGGGCGGGCGCATCGAGGCGGTGTTCTACTGCCCCGACACGGCCGAATCGCAGTCGCCCTGCCGCAAGCCGAGCCCGGGGATGTTCTTCGCCATCGCCGAGCGCTTGAACGTCACGCTCGAGCGCGTTCCGGCGGTGGGCGACAGCCTGCGCGACCTCCAGGCCGCGGCCGCGGTGGGGGCGCAGCCGATCCTCGTGCTCACAGGAAAAGGCAGGGAGACGCACGCCGCCGGCGAGCTGCCGGAGGGGACGGCCATTTATCCGGATCTCGCCGCAGTGGCGCAGGCGCTGTGTCAATGATTTTTCTGCGCTCGCTCGTCTTCCTCATCGCCCAGATTCTCATCACTCCCCCCTACGCGATCTTCGCGCTCGCCACCGCGCCGCTCGCTCCTCTTGCGCGCTTTCGCCTCATCGCCGGCTGGTCGCACGCGATGATCTGGCTCGCGAAGACCGTGCTCGGCATCCACTACCGCGTGATCGGCAGGGAGAATCTGCCTCGAACCCCGGCGGTAATTCTGTCCAAGCACCAGTCGGCCTGGGAAACCATCGCCTTCGCGGTGATTTTTCCGCCGCAAGTGCTGGTGCTGAAGCGCGAGTTGCTGTGGATCCCGTTCTTCGGCTGGGGACTCGCGCTGACGAGCCCGATCGCCATCGACCGCGGCAGCGGAGTCCGGGCGCTCAAGCGGATGGCGGAGCTCGGACGGAGGCGCCTTGCGCAAGGGTTCTGGATCGCCATTTTCCCGGAGGGCACGCGCGTGCGGCCCGGCAAGCGCGGCAAGTACCACTTGGGCGGAGCGTGGCTCGCCGTTAACTGCGGAGTTCCGGTGGTGCCGGTCGCGCACAACGCCGGGCTGTTCTGGAGGCGAAAGGCGTTCCTCAAGCGTCCCGGCACGGTGACGGTGGAAATCGGCGCGCCGATCGACTCGAGCGCCCACACGCCGGAATCGCTCAACGCGGCGGTCGAGGATTGGATCGAGGAACGGATGGCCGCGCTATGTCCCGGGCCCTGAGACAACTGCAGCTGCCGTTTGACATCCCGCCGCAGCCGGAAAAACCGGGGCGAGTTCGCCAAGTGCGGCTCGCGGGCGGCATCCTCGCTTACCGGCTCGCGCGCGCAAGGCGCCGCACTATCGGGCTGTTCGTCGATGCCGAGGGCGTCGAGGTTCGGGCCCCGCGTGATGCCACGGTCGGCGATATCGAAGCGTTCATCCGGAAGAAGGAGCGTTGGGTCCGCGAGCGCCTCGCCGGGCCGCGGCGCATCTCCTTCGTCTGGCAGGCCGGAGCAAGGCTGCCGTGGCTCGGGCGGATCGTGACATTGGGGCTCCGGCACGGCGAAATCGGG
>WNFX01008028.1_pt1 | contig 11015 bp, 11 predicted proteins | sample 5400111 | NCBI WGS metagenome assembly WNFX01 (sample SAMN13153363, study PRJNA577476) | soil metagenome | isolation source: 40 cm soil or saprolite under grassland replicate 1 | place: USA:California | collected 2016-06-15
CTTTGAACGAAGGGCGACACTCATCTCTTCTGGAAGCACCCAGACCAGCTTGGGACTCGGGTTTCACACACCAAAGTGTCTCGGTCTCGGCTCGCCACTCTCGCCCCGATTCTACCCCATGGCTGGCCGCTTTGGTGGAAGCTCGATCCCATTTTCATCCTCTTCTCTGCCGCTACGCGGCATCGAGCTTGGGACAGTTGGACAGGGGTCCACAGCCGGCGATACGTTGTACGGTGGGTCACATGGTGGGGGTTGCGATTACCATGGATGACCTATTACTAGTATACAGGGTGATGCAAACGCGGTGCAGGATGAGGGTGTCCGTCATTTTTGGCAAGAACATGAGAGGGGCAAGCAGTACATGAGAGGGGCAAGCCCTCTCACTACTATATACGAGCCTCCGAAGGTACAGCGCACTTCATAAAAGACTTCAAGGCAATCGTTGGTAAGACTTCATCAGATTACTTGTATCTTTGCCATTGGCGACCCCGGTTGGGCAGATAGGCACGATGAGTATCTTTGGGACGATTGACTCTGCAAGACCTGGCATGGCTTTGTTTTAGTCCTCGCCTCACCGGCCCAGGCACAGGCTTCGCGCTGCAGTTCCGATTCCATCTCCTGCATCTCTAGCGCGATGATGGCCGCCAACTGGGGCTGCTGCTTGTCCACGGCCCTCTGGAAACGACAGAAATTTTCAAGCGTCTTCCGCTGCAACTCCAGCCACCGTGCCCAGGTCAAGGTGAGAAACGGAGCTTCATAGCCCTGCTCTTCCTCTACTCCATATACCTCAAGCAGCTTCCCCAATGATATCGTTTCTTTGCTCATGGTACGACTCCATGCTGCAACTCCTGACCAGGATATATCTCTGTCAAGGAAGCCGCTAGAAAGCTAGGGGTTTCCGAAAAGCGCGTCTACGATTTCCTGGACGAAGAGCGTCTAGAAGCCGTCAGGGCTGGTGGGATCACGGTGATATCTGAAAAATCTGTTGAAGGATTTAAGCCGAAAGTCGCTGGACGTCAACGTACGGTAACACCGTCCTGGCGTATGTCTACCGATGAGAACACGCGCATCATAACGTCGATTGTGGTACAGATTCGTCCTGGCCAGCAGGGAAAGCTGATGGAGCGGCTGCGGGAGATACGGCAGGAGAAACAGCACCTCTTTCCAGGTACCGGTGATCGCTACATTGCCGAGGACGATGCATCGCCAGGCACTATTGAGATACAGCTGCGCTGGAAACAGTATGAGATGCCGGGTGAAGCGGCCCGCCACGAGGCGCTGGAGGCGTTCAAACAAACGTTTGCAGATGTGTTGGACTGGGATACTGCCAGGTATAGTACGAAGACGGTGTTGTTGCATACGTCATGAACTACCTGTATGATGAGGTTTAAGAAAATATTGTGGATATGATAGGTGTATGGGGAAGCATGACACCCGCAAGGGGTGTCACTACTATACTCCCCTGCCTTGGGGCTTCTCCAGATGCACGCGGGATGGTTTCGCCGATCCACATGGGAAGCCCCCGGTATCCGTATCGATGAGTACAGCTCCAGGAGGAACTGTGCATTTCTGGAATGCCAGGGGCGAAACTTTCCAAGTATTTGGGCGGGCAAGATGAACATGATAAAGGACACAACAGTGAACCAGAACGACAACCAGGAGACAAAGACGGCCAACCCCACGGGCGTGGAGGCTCGCCTGGCCAGGTATGGGGGCCTCTCCTACCTGCACATGCCCGCGGTCGACGTCCATCAGTCGGCCGCCTTCTACGAGCAGGTCTTCGGCTGGAACATACGCGGGCGCGACACCGACCATCCCAGTTTCGATGACGGGACCGGACACGTCAGCGGCGCGTGGGTGACCGATCAAGCGATCTCACGCGAACCCGGTCTGCTGCCGTACATCTATGTCGACCGTATCGACGACACCCTCGAGCAGGTCGAGGCACAGGGTGGCAAGGTCGTCAAGGCTCCCTACCCCGAAGGAAACTTGTGGGTCGCGACTTTCCGTGACCCTGCGGGAAACGTGATCGGCCTCTGGCAGGAAGGTGCCCGCTGAGCCGTCCAGGGGGGACGGAACCCGGGTGCGTCCCCGGCGTTGCTCACGCGGAGCTCGTCTGGCGGACTGGCGTCATCTACGTCAGTGGGCGAAGCCCCTACTCGCCCTGGGCCAACGTGGGACCGTCCTCAATCGCCCTTGCCGCTGAGGATGCTGATACAGTCGACGGCTACTACCAGCAGGCTGTAGCCGCCGAGATCGTCAGGCCGCTCCACGATGCCCCCTATGGCAGTCACCAGTTCGACCTGCGTGATCCAGAGGGAAATCTCTGGACTGCCGGCACGTACCAGGCACGGATTCCTGTCGAATTGCAGACAAATTCGCCGCGACCTGGCCGCGCTCGACCTGCTCAATAACACTGTGAAAGGTCGAAGGCGCGGTCAGCTCATACAACACTGTCACTGTGTCATCTATATGAGCCTGCGTTTGCGGGCCTCCTCGCGGATAGTTTGCAAATTCAATAATTCGGCAACCTCGTAGCTCGGCACTGGGCCAGGCTTCGGGCGTAGACGTATCAAAGATGGGAAGTGGCCGATGCGCCCATGGAGTTCGGCAAGCAAGACGAAAGCGGCGGGCGCGTAGCCAGGTGGGTTGATAAGTAGAGAGCGGGTTTGCCACTCTTCAGAGGAGAGGTCAACGGCATCTACGATGGCGGTGATTTGTGGTTCGAGCGGTTCGGCCTGGTCGATTTGTACAGGGATGGTGCGAATTTCCTCGATAGAAGTGTGAGCGAGCGCTTTGATCTGCGCCTGCTGTTCAGGTGTAAGTGGGTGGGTGAAGTTTAGGATGAGCATGGTTATATCCTCGGGTATGTTGGATTAGTGGCTTCTTTTTTCAATATCTTACCTACTTCAGCTAACTTCTCAGCAGTAACTACAACGATCTTGTATTGTTCTGCTTGATCACTAAAAGTTTTGAAGCTGTCACCGGTGCCAAATTGGTTCGTAATGAAGAGCTTGCTTACATAGCTGCCACCCAGTAGGTTAGCTTTAGCTTCCAACTTACCTAGATGGTTTCTCCTCGCCAGAAAGGGATATTGTTCTGCTTTACATTCTGCGACAATTAGTTGCGCCTTATATATGAGAGCTAAATCAAATTCTTTATCTACAGGCCCATCGGTGACCAAACATCCCCATTGACAGTGATGCTCGTCAGCAAGTCCTATGCTGATTGTTTCATGCCATACATAAAATTCTAGCCAATCTCCTGTTCCAACAAACTGAGCGGCCTCTACGGATGTAAAACAGCAAGATGCGTCGCCGTTACTTTTTCTTATGACTTTTAGCAATCCCTCCTGCTCTAAAGACTGTAGAATAATGGAACTTGCTACTTCAGATGAGAGATTGACCTCTATGCCGATTTTCTGATCACGTAGAGCTATCAGCAGATTCATTGCCTCAGGAGAGATAGCTAGTTCTCGTGCAAGTCCTGCCCATTTTTTTACGATCTCCCGGTAATTACTGCTTTCAGAAATTCCTGGCAAATTCCAGGTTCGGTGCTGGATTTTCATATAATCATCAAGTGTCAGGTGGAAAAATCTGTCTTTGTCTACTTCAACCTGCTTCACCAAAGAAACGAGTCTCTCATGCTGTGTATCAATATACCAACAAGGTATATCCTTTTGTTTCGCGATCTCATAGGCAGCTATCCCTGTAACTTTTGGTGATGATCCAATTGTGAAAGTCCAATCCCACTCAGTGTCAGGATATGGCTGGCAAGCGTCGATGCAAGCTTTCTTGCCAGTTTCAAGCTCGTAGGCATCAACATCATGTATAATATCTACTTTGCACTCAGGTAAAGATTGGGCTATATCAACGAAAGCCTGTTCGTGAGGCCAGCCTTCTTTTGAGGTGATCACACGCACTAATTGAGGTTGTATCCACAATAGTGATAAGACATCTGGTGCTGCTCTTCCGCCTGCAACCACTAGAAGGGCTTTCTTCTTCTCCATGATAGACTTCCTTATTTGTCTCTCTATTTCTTTCTATCCTTAGGTGGCTTGGCCTTGCACACCAGAACCAGGCTACCTTCGCGCTGCTCTTCGCGTATGAAGATACACGTTTTAGAATCTTTGAGTTGCCATTGCTGCCCTTCAGGAAGCGCTTCCTTGATAACGACATAAGCCACCGTAATTGGAAGCTCTCTGTAGCGCAGAAACGCACCTGCCGTAGGGTAGTATCGACGCATTGTGTCAGTTGGTTGGGTAACGAAGCACTGCTGTATCTCTTGCCCCTCTCGGAAACGAGGGATGTTAGGACGTTGCCACTTCTCTTGTACAGCTGGTGTTTGTGGCTTCTGCGTGGTTTGCACTGAAGCTGGGCTTGCTGGCGCAGTATCTTTGTCGTCTACTTTTCTGAAGTACCCGTACCCCGCGCTCGTTTTGCCACCAACACCATACTTCTGCAATGCCTCCTGCAGCCATCCCTTCGTCTTATTCAGGTCATCCTTATGCTCAAGATCGTTGGGATTGCGAAGGGCAAGCGCGAATGTGAAGGTGGTATTGGTTACGGTCAGGAAGGTAATAGGGTTGGGCTGCTGGTCGTTTGTTGGCGGTGTCGTTTTGCTGCTCTTCAGTGAATTATAGTACTCCGGATAGTGTGGATTCATGATGTCAATTACGAACTTAACCTCGCCATTCAACGGCATAGCATCAAAGAAAAGCACCGTGCCAGCTTGCTTTTGCGAGCCAAAGATGCGTTTGACCTCTTCGTTGTCATTGTCGATCTTATCGCTTTTGTAACCTTCAATCTCGCCCGTAACGTATGCCCGAGTTAGCCCCTTTAATGCGCTGCCCGGGATAAATGGAATTCCATAGAGATGGTGCAAAGTGATGTCCGTCTCGAGCACGCTCTCGCCGCCCAGGCCAATCACCATGCGCCAGTCGAGAGTGGCATCGAAGCGGGTTACTTGCATAGCTGATATCATAGCGTGCCAACGGCTATAGGCTGCCCTTGTAAGGGCTATGTCCAGGTGATTCCCTTGAACAAGGGTTTGTAGCCAGGGTCCTTTGTTCTTTGTTTCTGCAACCACTGTCTCTGGTGGGTATTTGTCCAGGATGAGTGACAAGTTTTTGCACTGGTTGACATAGTCATTAAGCAGTGTTGCTGTGACGGCAGGAAGGTTATAACGATCGCTCATCACTCATCTCCTGTCTCTGGTGCCTTCAACTCTGCCTCAGCAAAACGACGGAGCCAACTCCCAAAAGCAAGGCATTCGGTCGTTGCACGCCGATAGTCTGTACTGCTGGCTGTGCTCGTGATCCAATCAAGAAACCCATCAAATTTATTATCTGTACTATCCGCTATAGCCTCGCTAAAATGTCCATGCATCCAGTGAGTAAGGTGTTTGAGGAGATAAAAATGTTCGTTTTTCTTACGCTTTTCTCGCCACTCTTTTCCTCCTTTTGCATAGAAAAAGCCAAGAGTTTGTCCTAGTCCATTAATTTGGATCATTGCGTTGAGCCCGCGTGCCAAGGCTCGATATTTTTTCTCTAACTCTTCGTTATGAGGCTTTTGATCTCTAATCTCTTGAACATCAAGCCACGCCTCCCGCCCACGCTCCTGCTCTACGTTCTGCCTTTGTGTGCTGCGTGCTTCACTCATTGCTGACTCTCCTTCTTTCCCCAATGCATCCGTACCATACCACGTCCTACAGTTTCATCACCACCAAGCTGCAAGTATCCTTGCCGGCTCTTTTCTAGTTGAGTTGCCTTGTCCAGTATCTCTGGGGCAAACATGGCAGGTACGCTATTATCGCCTTCCTTCTTTATTTTCCGCGCGTCAGTGGCGTAAATTGGCACGTAGAGCAAAGTATCTGTGGGGAGGTGTTCCTCTGTCCATAGAGCTGTCCCAGTCGCAGTTTTTGTCTTACGCTCAATGCTTATGCGCGTAATGATCTCTGTTGCATTCACTACGAAGTCGCGGAAGTCGTCTTCAGGCAAGATCACGAGTGAATCCTTCGCCTTCTCGCGCCAGTAGTCGTACTCGTTCGTTTGGGGCAGTGCGTTCTCTGCAATCCAGGTAGCGACGTCATCCACTACTAAGTTTGCCTCAGCGGTGAAGCTGAACTCTTCAAGGACAACCATGTTATTCGCTGTAACACGACTCTTCCGCCCTTGTGTAACATGTGCAGTATGTTCGGACTGTTGCTCTTTCGGTAGTTTCCATGTTAAAGACCCATTCCCTCTATTTACATCACGCATGAAGCGATTAAGAGCATCATAGGACGTGGTGTAGGCAAATACACCATTCAGTGAGCGCACAGGGAAGAGCAGAATGCGCGCGTCACCAGCAATCAATGCCCCTGCATGCTCACTACCGTCTTTCTTTGGCCCAAACATGATAGCAACGAGTTGGTCATCATTGAAAGGCTCTTCTTTGCGTTCCTCCATATCCTCTGCGATAGAGCGAAGCTTCCCCTTGATACCGCTCCCCTGGATCATCGGATACTGTGTAGTGCGCTCTCTTTGGATAGGCAGATCGATGCTGCTCAGGCCGGAGCCGACGCCTGCGTGGAGGGGAGTTTCGACGTAGAGATAGAGCATTTTTGTTGCTGTGATCATGATTCGTAATCTCCTGTGTATGCTATGCCGTAGCCAATTTGCCAACCGTATTCGGTAAGTGGTTGTGTAACGGATACCGGTTTGTCAAAGAAGTAGACGCTGCCAGCCGGGACGCAACGACGGGTGGTTTTGCCTTTCCCACCTGCGTGATGTGGGTTGAGTTCCCAACCGCCTATTGACTCCGCGCGGTTGATCGCTGCTGCTATCAGCTTGTTGGAGGAGTCAAAGCGATTTTCTGGTGGTCGCCAGCCGCCGATAAAATGAGCTGGTGTTGCCAAGTACACGAATCGCCCTAACTTTGATTGTTCGAGGCTATTATGTTGATCAGCGGGTTCTGTATCCAATACCGTAAAATGAGCTGCTCGCTGTTCACCACCAAGTGTCAGCCACCCGGATGTAGGTAGTCCAAGTTCTTTCTGAGTCTGGCTATCGTCAGTGAACTCCTGGTGGGCACTTTTTCGAGCGAGCCGCATATCTGCTACGAAGCCATAAATGTGATCATTGTCTCTCACCATGCGGATCATTTGCGCCTGGTATAAGAAACCCTCTTGCGTAGTCTTGGTCCGATTGTCCATTCCTATGCCTAAACGCGCTTCCTGCTGGTAGATATCACGACTAATGACTGGCTTTATTTGGCTGAGGTCGCTCTGTGCTTCTAGTGCTATTCGTAAATCATGTTCAGTGAGCCAGCCTAATGATTTAGGCCTACCATCTAGGTCTTTGTTGTCGGAGTCGGAGAGTATGAGAAATTGCATATCGGCAGGCATGTTGCTTTTAACACTTGGGCGTGGTGCAGGTTTAAGCCGAACGATAGCGGGTCTCTCGTCTCCTTTAAACTTTACTTGAATCAGGTGGGCAGGAGCAGGAAAAAGACGCTCAAAGGTGTTATCATTATTAAGCCTTCCCACTGTAAGCCCTGTGATACGGAAACGCCCATATCCTACTCTGTAGTTCCCAATCAGATCGATGAGCGTGTCTGTCTCAAATCTTGCAGCCAGGCTCATTTCTCGACTCATGTGCGTAGAATGTGTGGCAATCATTGCCCGCAAGGCACCTTGCATGGTTTCAGGTGTAGGGGGGAAGATACTTTCTGCAAAGTTACTTTCACCTGCGTCGAATGAACGTCCTGTACGGAACAGGAGAGGCTCAGTGGGTTCGATAAAGATACGCATTACTCCTGGTCCTTTCGTGCGAGAAATGCCATGACGAGCAGCCATCCAAGCACCTCTACCAAACCGTAGCGCCGTTTTTCAGAGTGCAGCTCGACAGCTTTACCGTATTCATCTATAGACGGCCTCTCATCGGTGTCCATTGCGGCTGCCAGGTGAACCAGTTGCCACGCGAGATGTTCTATCTGCTCGTCTGGTAGTTTTTCAGCTTTACTGCTGTTTCGCTGCCTTTGTAACACGCGCTTGATCTCACTTTGCTGTGCGTTAGGCGTTTTGGTATCCTTAAAGTCTGTGACTCCCATCTTGACGAGAACGGGTGCTTCTTCAAGAAGAATGTGAATGCACTTGGGTGAGAGGAGGTCTTGTTTAAACAGGGTGTAGAACTCTGTGAAAGTATTAATTGGCTGCCCTTCTGGCTCTAACAGATTATATCTCCAATGACATCCAACCCTTGTCTGCTCACCCGAGCGCCGTATAACCGTCACTACTAGTGCATTACGGCCGTAATGTTCTTTGGCAAGTTCTTCAGACGCTTTAGTGACGCGACGGACATAGGAAAGTGAGGTGTAGTGATGTGCGATGGCGATGCCAGTGCTGGCAGTAACACTTTCCTGGCGTTTAGGATCAGAAACAGGTTTTGCAACTATACTGTGATATTCTTCTCGTAACCTGTTTACAAGGTTCAGAACTGTCACAATGCCTTGTCCGCTAGGAACATCTCTTGCCAGTGGTGCTAGAGCAAAGACATCATCGCCACCAGCGTAGATGAGGCGCGCTGGGTAATGATCCTCTACCAATGCTGGAGCGTGTGTACGAGAAAAGGCGGACAGCGCTTTACTGATCTTCATATGCTCTGTCTGATTTTCTACTCCACTGAGCAAAACACCCATCTTGTCACCATCCATCTGGATCATGGCATAATAGGGTGTGGGGCGAGCGATATCTTGATCATCGGTGTCTCTAAGTAAAGTAGTAAGTGCTTTCCTTCCATTTTGAGCTATTCTGGCGGAGTCGGATGTATCAGTGACGTTATAATCTTTTTCCAGACGACGTGGGACGAAGGTCTCTGAAAAGTACAAGTCTCCATCCCGACGCAATATCCATCTGCGCTCGGAGACTTCCGGTTTACTTAGCATCTGATAGAGGTAAGGAATCGCCGTAATTGCATCTTCTGATAGCTCTACTAATTCTCTGGTTTCGGCCCGCCATTTTTTGAGTATATCCGGGTCTATCGGTGCTGTGAGTAACCTTTCTACAAATGAAGCTGTGGCTATAGAGCTTGTAGATGGGAAAGGTCCAGATGGGATATGTGGTGACTTGGTGGCGAAGCGTTTGATTGTATCGATAGCATCGAGGCGTTCAGAACCGTCTTTGCTAATATCATGGGGAGAAAGGTTTGTTGTCAAACTCACCCAGAAGGCTTGTACTGCTTTGCGGTCGCTTCCTTCTCCGCGCAGAGCTTCCCGTTCTCCTGAGATAGTACTCTTCTCGCCAGCTTCACCATCTACCTGTGGCTCAAAGTCACGTAACCGTTTGCGAGCGTCAAATATTTGCTGGGTATGTTTTAGCCATTGTTTGTACTCTTCGGGCTTTCCAGGAACGATAACCCAGAATGTCTCGAAGAGGCTATTAGGGTTATTTTGGCGTTTCCAAATTCGCTCTGTATCGTCAGTGGCGTGGTTTTCAACGATCGCCCGCCATACTCTGTCCTGTATTTCAACCCATCGCTTCTCAATTCTGGTTGTGCATTTTTCTACTTCGTCATAGGCCTCTTCTGCTGATTGAAAGATAGCAACAAACTTATTAGGTATATCGGGAATGTCTCGTTCGCTATCCACGGTGCGATCAGTAGGATAAACAAGATCGCCTTTCAGCTCCTTCAGCGCAGCTTCCATCAACTTTGCTAGTAGATAGCTCCCAAGCGATAGATCGCGCGTCTTGCGAGCCTGCACGATAAATGTCTGCACAGGTCCAAGCGAGTACATAAGCATGTATTGAGTCATAGCGGCACTTCCTTCTTGCCACGAAATTCGTTGGTCCAGGCTTCGATAATCCCGTAGTTTCTCATAGGGATATCGTCATAGCGTGTTTTGAACAAAACCGCGATACCAACGTATTTGTTCCCTTGCAGCTCTGCCACGCGTAAAAGTAATGGTGAAGCTCGCCGTTCTACTCCTCTGACGCCTTTAAGTGGGAAGCCGAAAACTCCCCGGTCGTTGAGCGGCACTGTACTGCGATAGCTTTGTAGACTTTCTCCTATAGCTTGCATGGCCTCCTCAGGCGTGTTCCAAGGACGCTGATGTTGCAATATCCAAATACGACAAGTTTTTTCTGATATAGCATCGAACAGCGCTTCTGGCGTAAGTTGTTCTAGTGTAGATGGGTAGAGTGATTTTGCTACTGCGATGCCCTGTTCAATTTGTTTTTTCAAAGTTTCCGTGTCAGCAGGAATGTCAAAGGGGAAATCATAGACAGTTCTTTCCTTGAACCTGATACTCAAACTTCCAGCACACCGCCGTGAGCGTGAGCCAATCCCTCCCAGGTGAGTGAGCAGCCATAGGGCCGCGATCCCTTTTTTATGCCTCATGGCATCTGTTCCATGTGTCAATAGATGTATCTGGAATTGCGTGTTTGGTGCAATATAACAGCGAGGTGGTCTCTTCAATCGCATGGACCATAGTAGGTAGCCTTTCCCTGTGGCTTGGTGTCCACTTCCGGGTCTACTGATATTTTCTGTAAATGCTATGGGTCTAATCTCTGGATGAGATATCTTAATCTGAATGGCTGAGCCCCTATCCGTTGCCCCAAACACCTCGGCCTCAGCATCCCTCACCGTTTTTAGACCCTCTGGTCCTGTCCCCACCAGCCCACCTACTAGCGCACGCAGCCAGTAGCGCATCTCCCCGCGAAACGAAGGAGCGCGCAATTCGGCTGTCGCCTGGTCCGCACCCGCCAAAAACAGCGGCGTGATCGTCTCCACCTCGAACGTCACCTCCTGCATACCTCTATCCTCGCTTTCCTTAACATTACATGAACCTGCGTCCATTTAAGAATAGCACCGCTTGTGTCTCTGCACATCCAAGCTACGTCCAGGTTTTTCAAAGCTAGCTTGGATTTCTCCTCGAGCTTTGCCGAGTATACTTTACTCGTCATCGAAAGAGTAATACGCAAATTTCATTTGCAAGAAATGGTAATCAAGCCGCTCCTTCTCTGGAATACCCCAGACG
>WNFX01016455.1_pt1 | contig 11013 bp, 12 predicted proteins | sample 5400111 | NCBI WGS metagenome assembly WNFX01 (sample SAMN13153363, study PRJNA577476) | soil metagenome | isolation source: 40 cm soil or saprolite under grassland replicate 1 | place: USA:California | collected 2016-06-15
GCACCGATAACCGTGCGCAACAGTTTCGGAAGCGTGGAAATCGCAGGCGTTCACGGAGCTGCGGATGTTGAGAACGGTTACGGCACGGTAACCGTCCGAGACGCCGGCGCGGGCCGGTGGAACAATGCTTTTGGCAGCATTGAACTCAATGGGGCCACGGGGAATATCTCGGTGAGCGACAACAACGGCTCCGTGCAGATATCCGACGTGAAGGGCGCGCTGGAAGTGCGCAACCGTTTCGGCGCTATCAACACGCGAAATATTCAGGGCGCGGTAACAATCACTGGTGGAAATGGCGCGGTCACTCTCGCTGATGCGGCCTCCGCCAACATCACGACTTCGTTTGGGAACGTGGATGCCCGGAATATCCGCGGCGACCTTTTAGTCCGCGACAACAACGGGAATGTGGAGATCTCTGCCATCGGCGGCGCCGCGAACATCACCGATAGTTTCGGTAACGTCACATTTTCTGACATGCGGGGCCGCGTGGATTGCACCACCAACAATGGCCGGGTCAAGGGTAGCTCGGTGACTGGTGGTTCCGTGACCATTCGCGATTCCTTCGGCAACATCGAGTTGGACACCATCAGCGGAGCACTGGACGCCGAGACATCCAATGGAAAAATCACGGTGCGCGACGCGCGCGGGAGCGTCACGCTAAAGTCCTCCTTCGGCGCTATCGAGGCCTCGAACATCCCGAAAGGTATTCGCGCGATAACGGGGAACGGTGGCATCACGCTTACCGATATTGGGGGAGACACGTACGCGAAGACGAGTTTCGGCAGCGTCTCGACGGAACGCATCGGCGGCAATCTGACCGTGGAGAACAGCAATGGCTCGGTTACCGCGCGAAATATCAAGGGCGACGCTAGCGTGCGAACTTCATTCGTGGGCGTCACACTGGAATCCATCGGCGGGAAAATCACGGTGGACAATCAGAACGGTGCGATTTCGGTGACGGCTACGCGGCCGGCCAGCGGCTGCCGCGACATTTCCCTCAAGACATCTTTTTCATCCATTCGCGTACGCGTTCCCGATGGCGTGGGCTACAATCTCACGGCCCGGACTTCTTTCGGCCGGATTTCCTCCGAATTGCCGGTCTCTTCGACAGGCAATATCGGGGGCGATACCCTGAACGGCACGATCGGCTCTGGTGGTTGCCAGCTTCAGCTCACCGATTCGAACGGAAGCATCGAAATCGCCAAAGCTCCTTGATCGTGCTTCGCACTAATTCATAGCCTGCCGCGCGCGATCCATGGCAAAAGCTTTCTTCAGGACTCTCTTCACCGTTTCGGTGAGATGAAATTGGGGGAGTTCATCCTCACGCGCGAATGCGACATCGGTTACATCGCTCCCCGCGCGGGGTTCGCCGCTAACGCGCTCGCAGAGATAGTCCACAATGACGAAGTGGAATCGCGGAGTTTTCCTGAGTGGCGTGTCAGAAGCCTCATTTTCCAGAAAAATACGGTCGAATACTTCGATTAGTTCAAGAACGCGAATCTCGACGCCTGTTTCTTCGAGCAATTCTCGGGCGACCCCTTCTTGTAGAGTCTCGCCGACCTCCAGCGTTCCGCCGGGGATAGACCACTCTCCGCGCAACGGCTCGCTGCCGCGTCGAATGAGCAAGGTGCGGCCCTGCTCGATAATCACCCCGCCAATGCCAACCACCGGCTTTTCGGGGTACTCTCTAGAAGAGGCCATTGTGAAGCTCCTGGGGAACATGACTTGGTGGCATTCAAAGCAGCCTGGCCATGCATGGGAGTTGACTTCATACCCTGCGGTATATAATACGCTGCACGGTGGCGCGCCTACCCTTGGTATCGCCACTTCGCGAACAACTCTACGGAGGATGGAGCCGTGATCCGCTGCCCCGAATGTTCCGCCGAAATCGATGTCGATGAAGACGAAGTCGAAGAAGGCGAGATCCTGAGTTGTCCCGAGTGCGAATCCGAGCTTGAGGTCTCGCAGACTCATCCCGTCCACTTAAACGACGGGCGAGAATGGCGACCTCATCGACAAGGATGATGACGAGGAAGACGAAGAAGATGATGAGGAATAGCAGGAACGGTCCACTCTCCTGGCATCTCAGTGCCCTAGCCCTGCCATCTAAATTAGGAAGGAGAAAATAATTGCGCTGGCGGTGGATGGTGATTTTTTGCACGGTTGTGTTTCTCGCCCCGCTGGTTGCGGCTCTTGAACGGCAGCAGGAACCTGCGACAGCACCGCCCACTGCGCCTGCTGCGCAGTCACCCGCTGCGTCCTCCAGCAAGCCTGGCAAAACAAAATACAGTCATGTGAATGATTTTTTAATTCGCGGAACGGTCTTCACGGACAAAGCCCTCTCGTTCCCTGGCGTAGAACTACGCGTCCGCCGAACAGGCGAGAAGAAATTCCGCTGGGAGAGTTACACCAATTCCCGGGGAGAATTTGCGCTCCGTGTGCCGCAGGGCTCAGACTATGAACTGGTGGTTCGCGCGAAGGGTTTCGCAGAGCAGACGCGCATTATCAATACGAAAACGGGCGAGAACCAAGAGAGCATGGTGTTTCGAATGCAGCCAGCTACAGGAGGCGAGGGATGAATATGCGGAGGCGCGCCTGCGCTCTAGCTGTAGCACTCTTGCTATTCGTAGCTATTGGTGTAGCTCAGGACAAGAAAAGGGAAGCTCAGCTCCGTACGGTCCGGGGCGTGGTCGCAGACAAGTCCGATAGCCCGCTTTCCGGCAGCGTTGTTTTTCTGAAAAACGTGCGAACGAATTCCGTCCGCAGCAGCTACACCGATGATACCGGCAACTACCGCTTCAGCGGCCTGGATCCTAACGCCGATTATGAATTGCCTGAACCTCAAAATTGACAAGAAAAAAAACTGACCGCAATCTCCCCCTTGCAGACCAGCCGTCTTCGCGAATTGCTCTTGAATCTCGCCCAAGGCGAAACGATCGCTGAATCCCGGCGAAATTCCTGCCGTGAAACCCTTTCTTCGTGAAGCGAATCTAAGTGGGAACCTAGCAAAAATGGAAACAGCGTAATCCCATTTACTACTGGAAGCGCGTTCCCTGGGAGACAATTAGCTTATGAGCGGACAAAATGGGATGCACCGCCGTATCGCGCTTTCACTTCTGGCTGGATTCTTGATCGCCGTTTCGCCTGTGTTGGCGCAGGAGCCAGAGGCCCAGCAGCCCGCCCCAGCGCCGTCAAATCCGCAAACAACGAATACGAAGGACAGCAAGGAAAAAGACAAACGAGGCGAGACGGTTGGAAAAAGCAAGCTCGAAAAAGAGACAGGAACCGTCAATGATCGCATCTTCGAGGTCCTGCCGAACTACGGGACAGTCGAAAACGCTAACGACCTGCCAGCGCTCACGACCGGCCAGAAGTTCAGATTGGCGACTGCCGGCGTCTTTGATTGGGGCGCCTATCCATTCAACGGCATTCTCTCGGCAATCGCCCAGGCAAAGAATGATCCAAAAGCTTGGGGACAGGGATGGGACGCCTACGGCAAACGTTATGGCGCCTCGTTCGCCGACAACAGCATCGCCACTTGCATGACGACGGCAATCTTTCCCACTTTACTGCACGAAGATCCGCGCTACTACCAACTGGGGCAAGGGCGTTTTGCTCACCGTGCCTACCATGCCGCCAACCGTCTCTTTATTACTCGGACGGATTCCGGACACGATCACTTTAACTACTCCGAATCGATTGGCAACGCAGTGGCGGCGGCAGTCTCCAACGTCTATCACGTACCAGACGATCGCACCGCCTCGCGGAATGCCACCACGTTTGCTCTTCTAATTCTCTACGATGGCTTGAACAACGAATTGAAGGAATTCTGGCCTGATATTCGCCGCAAGGTGTTTCACAAGAACACGCCGTAGTTAAGCGCGGCGTTCAGGATACAAGTGGTTTAGCACAAGCCCAAGGCCAAGGCAGGCAATTCGGGCACATCATCGAAAATATGACGCAACGCTAAGGGAGCTTGGGGCGTCGAATCAGCAGTCGAGGGGTGGAAAATTAGTCTCCATCGAACAGCGTTTTTCTCCGCTGCGGGGACTGACCGCAAGAACAATGAAAATGGCTCGAAGACTATTGTTCGTCGCTCGTTGTGTGATTTCGGTCACGTCGCTTCTGCTTGTCTGTTCCACTTTCGCCCGGCAACCGCAAGACGCAAATTCAGGCGTTCCCAAGGCCTCTGTTACTGGCAGGATGACAGTAGTTTCAGGAGAGGGGGCAACCAATAGCCTTGCCGGCGTCGCCGTGAAGTTGACGGGGCCGTCGGCGGAACCAGCTCCCCAGTCCACCGTGACTGACGTGGATGGCCACTACGAGTTCACTCAGCTTGCCGCTGGAACTTACACACTGGAAGTGAGTGCTGATGGCTTCAAGACATGGTCCGCCACGATAAACCTCGGAGCGACCCAGGCACTTGTTAAGGACGTCGTTCTGCAGATTAGTTCCGTCAATCAGCAAGTCGAAGTTCAGGGTGAGGCCGCTGAAATTGCCACGCAGAACGTAGCGATAACAGCCACGGTCAATACCGAGCAACTGGAAAGCCTGCCTTTGCCTACGCAGAAATTTACAGAGGCTTTGTCACTTATACCGGGTGTCGTTCGGACTTCCACGGGCAAGCTGACGTTCAAGGGCCAAGCTGAAAGCCAAGGGATGCTTGTCGTTGACTCGGCAGAAAACGTGGATCCTGTCTCGGGAAGCTTTTCAATTCCGGGACATGGGATTACAAGCTACGGGATTTTATCCCGGCGTTCCGGGGAAAGAACGACCACCTCGTGGGACTCGCCAACTGGACTCCTCGATTTCTCTTCGGCGGCCCGCTTATCAAGAACAAGGTGAATTTCACTGAAGAGGTTACCTACGAATTGCGGAGACAGCCTGTGCGCGGGTTGTCGTTTCCCAACAATGAGATCAAGACGCGAAGCGTTACGTCCCTCACCAACGTGCAGGTAATCCTTTCTCCCCGGCACGTGCTGAACTTCAACGTTAACGTCTTTCCCATGGAACTGGACTTCGCCAATATCAATGCGCTGATTGCACAGTCCGCGTCTACCAGCTATGGTCGAAGTGGAGTATCTGCCGGCTTCTCTGATTCCTATCAATTCACTTCGGGCGCGGTGCTGAACACCCTTGTTCGGTACACCCGCTTCGACAGTAACGCACGCGGGCAGGGACCCACCGACATGGAAATCTCACCCGAGGGGTGGGGCGGCAATTACTTCAACAGTTGGAACCGTCGCGCCAACCAATTGGAAGTGTTGCCCGCGTATCAGCTCTCCGCAAAGTCTTGGCACGGTAGCCACGAATTCAGGATTGGTACGGACGTCTTATATCGTAACTACGACGATACGAACAGTTCCCATCCAATCCAGCTGCTAGCGCAAGATGGCTCTGTTGCCGAAAGAATTGACTTTCAAGGCGCGGGCCTTTTGAGCGCATCAGAAACTGAAGTAGCTGAATTTATCCAAGATCGCTGGTCTCTAAACGGCCACTTGACACTCAACTTCGGGGCGCGTGTAACCAGTCAATCCATCGGCCGCGAGGCGGCCTTCGCGCCGCGTATTGGCGCCGCTTATTCGCTAAACGACGGGAAGACAGTAATTCGCGCCGGCGCAGCAGAAGTGTATGGCCACGTCCCATTGCTTGCGGCGGACTTTACTAGCAACCAGGATCGCGTCCTCAGCTTCTTCGATTCCACCGGCACGCTGATAGGCCAGCCTATGGTCTTAGTGAATTCCTATCTTCTGTCGGGCGTGCCCCCGGGTGGGCCTGGTGTGCCTCACGACCCTGGATCAAGCCCTCGCACATTTAGCTGGAATGTCGTGCTTGAACATCAAGTGCGAAAGAATCTCAATCTCCGCGCAAGCTATCTCGACAGCCACACCGTGGACCTCTTTTTTCTGGATCCTGTGCTCGATCCCGCAGGAGGAAACGGATTGCTGGCTATGAAGAATACTGGAGCCTCGCAGTATCGTCAGGCTGACATCACGGCTCACTATCGCTTTGGCGAGCGCGCCGATATGAGCCTGTCCTACACCTGGAGCCGGGGAAGTGGTGACCTCAACACGCTCGCCGACACGCTTGTCCCCTTTCAGGTTCCGGTCATCCGGCCTAATGTGAGCGGGCTCCTTTCGTCCGACGTTCCCAATCGCATTGTGGCCTCGGGGTTCTTCCGTCTTCCCTGGAAAATGGTCATCAGTCCGGTGGCCGACGTGCATACCGGATTGCCATACTCAAACGTAGACGTTCTGCAGAACTACGTCGGCGTGCCCGATAGCCAGCGCTTCCCGATTTACTTCTCGCTAGACATGAGGCTCTACAGGGAGTTTTCCTTCCACATACCGCATACAGAGCGTTCCAAGACTCACAAGGTTCGTCTCGGCGTATATTCCACCGACATCACGAATCGCCAAAACCCGCACGACGTGTTTAGCAACATCACGTCCCCGTTCTTTGGTAAGTTTGCGGGCTTCCAGCGGCGTTACACCGGCTTAGTGTTGGACCTAGTTCAGTAAAAATCGCCTAACGCCGTGCCGGCGCCAAAACTTGCAACGCCCCAGGCATCACTTCGATTTCCACCGGCGTTGATCCCAGGATCTCGCCATCTCCGTGGAAGAGGCATGGCCGGTTCGTCGTCAGCCGCATACGTGAGGCTTTCCAGCGCTTGACCCGAGAAGTTCGAAGTTCGCCACTGCCCATCAGCCTAGGTAGAAGTCGCAACACTCCAAGTGTGCCGATATCTTCGATCAAAACAACGTTTAGAGAACCGTCATCCAAAACCGCATTGGGCGCCAATCTTAAGCCAGCGCCGTACGTCGGAGAATTGAGTACGGCTACAAGCAATGCATTCCCTTTGTGGGGGATGATATCGCTCCCCGGAAACTCGATGTGGACTTCCATGGGCGTGAAACCGGCCAACGCTCGAAGCGCCGACGCAATGTAGCGCGTTCGACCGGGAAACCGGCGGTAAGCACCGCTCGCATAGCGCGCCGCTTCGGCGTCAAGTCCAATGCCTCCTCCGCCTGCATACAAGCGCGCGCGCCCTTCTGCAGTCCGTACTCTCACTAAGTCTACAAAGCGCGGACCACCCCTCAGGATGGCTTCCGCCGCTTTGACGGGATCGTCGGGCAACCCTAGCGCGGCTGCAAGATCATTTCCTCCCCCCAACGGCAGCACACTCAAAAGTACATCGGCTCCGTATGCGGCGTTCGCTAACGCCTGAAATGTTCCGTCCCCACCCATCGCAAAAAGCATGCGCCGCCCATGCAGAATGGCATTCTGGGCAGAGGATTCGAGTTCTGCTGCGCTATTCGTCATCACAAATTGCGCTTGAATATGGCGCGATTCGAATAGGCGCTGGATTCGCTTCAGATAATCCCGCGCCCGGCCTCCTCCAGCTACGGAATTCACGAACACCACGGGAGGAGTTTCACGCAGAATATTTTGAGCTTCAGGATGACCGCTCATGCTTTCACGCTGCGGCGCTCGTTGAAGGAATTACACAAAGAACTCTCCAATGTGCCTCTCAGGCCGTGCTCAAATGTCAGGACCATAGAGCGCGGCCTCAGCATATGACAACTGTCTCCCTCATGCTCGTTGGGGTAAGAGATCGAGAGAGAACAGGACGGGCACAGTGGCTAAAGCGCTTGCGACATCGGATCTGGATTAAAATCGAGTTTGCAAAGAATGGTGCCGGCGGGGGGAATCGAACCCACGGCCTAGGGATTATGAGACCCTCGCTCTACCACTGAGCTACGCCGGCTGACTGCAATTCTTTATGCTACGGATTCGCCAGCGAAGCTGTCAAGAAGTTGTACGCAGCGAACGAACTGAGGAAATTTCTTCTGTCGACCGATTGATAGGAGGATAAAGTTTGCAATCTTCGCTGGACGGAAAACAGTGTACGAGTGAACGGCAGAGTCTGGACCGGGTCACGGCCAGACTATGCATCTGCTTGGCGATAAGCGAGTCCTATAGAGTTTAGTACTACGGTACCGTTGACCCTAGCAGTCCCAAAACCTACTCTGCTTTGGATCGAGCACTGTCTCCCCCATCGCATAGGCGAAAGCTTATCGAAACAATGGGAGGGGAGAGTGTGTATCGATTCGTAACAGGCTCATAACATGAGCTGCTTGACATTGGTGTGTTAACAGATAGAATGCCTTCGGGATTTTTGTTCCCTCGGAGGCATAATGTCACGCAAACTCACGGTTGTATTCTTGGCCATGTTGGTTTTGGTTGGGGCTATGAGCTTGAAGACGGTCGTTGTCACCCACGGTGATGGCTCCGTCATAATGGCTAACGGTGGTGGCCCAGTTCCGCCAACGCCGTGGAAAAACGGTGGAGGCCCGGTCCCCCCAACGCCTTGGAAGAATGGCGGTGGTCCGGTTCCCCCGACGCCCTGGAAGTAATGAAGTTCAGCAGCAGATCCAAGTAGATTCTCTGCTGGACCGGGGCGTGGAAGAGGAGTAACGTGCCTGGTCCATTTGAGTACATACTCTGGTTCTTGTGTACGCCCTTTGAGGTGGCCGCGTTGGTGTGTGCCTTCAAGAGAAAGGCACTCCGGCGCTATTTTTTCCTCAACCTCTATGTGGCTGCCTCCTTGGTGGCCAGTCTGGGGCGCTTTCAGATTCTTCATCACTACGGCCTCAACTCAAGCGCCTACGTCTATTTCTATTACTATTCCGATGCCCTGTTGACTATCTGCCTCTACTTTGCGCTCACCAGTTTGTATTCCTACGTTTTTCACGAGTTAAAGGCAGAACGGTACGTTAGCCTGGTGGCCTTTTCTCTGCTCGTAGGCACGGCTATATTCTCCTACTCGGTGGTCCAACAATCATCGGGGAAGTTCGCTACCCATTTTGTTGTCGAGCTCTCCCAGAACCTTTATTTTGTTGGCTTAGTGCTGACCTACCTGCTCTGGGCTTCCATTCTGAAAATGCGGGAAACACGCACGCGGATCATACAACTAGTCCTTTCGCTGGGCGTCTATTTCAGTCTGTTCGCTGCAACCTACGCCTTGCGTAATTTGTATCCCCCGATGAGCTCCCTTCTGCAGGCTCTGCCTCCGCTCATCGCGTGTTTCCTTCCTATGGCTTGGGCCTACGCATTCTGGCACCTTCCGGAAGAAGCTCGGCTCGTTCCCGCGCGCCTTGCGGTGGTGCCGCGATGATGGCTGCAGGCATATTTGTTTTCTCGGCAGCGGCATTGCTGCAGTTTTTCATTTCCTATTGCCGTTCGCTCATCGCTGCTTCCGCCAAACAGGTTCTTTCCCCAGAGGTAAAGGACGTAACGGGCATCCAGCGGGTCGCTTCAGGGGAAGATTTCAAACGTGTCATGCAACTTCTGCAACTCTGCCCGGAATGCCCGGAAGACCGCAATAGCGTGCAGGCCATCGGGACATATTTCAGCCTGTTGAATTTCGTGCGCTTCACAGTCGCGCGGCTGGTTCCTTCAGCGCGCACCTGGACGGAATCGGAACGGGGCATGTGCGCCTATTTTGCCGCCGTGGCTTTAGAGCGGCGCATCTCCTTCAGCCGGGACATGCTCGCACAGCAAATGGACGGCTGATAATGGCTGCACTGGCCTCGCCCCTGAAGCACCGCTGTCTCTTTCGCCACAGTCCTTCTTCATTGTCTGCTTGACATTCCAAACCTGTGTTATCCTGCAAGTGTTCGCTCCTCACCGGAGTCGAAGCGTCCGCAGCGCAAAACTAACCGGTGACTAAAACATGCTCTCAGTGTGGCGCTGTACTGCCTTCAAGCGTGCGCGCCTGTAACTTTTGTGATTCGTCCTTTTCGGTCGATCTTCATCCCTGGGAAGAATCGTCGGACAGTGCTGTCCCTGCAAGTCCCGCGCTGAGTGGAATTCCCGGCTCGGCCTCGTTAGATCATCAAAATCAGCCTCCCGTCAGCTCAACTCGAATGGAACGGGACAGCGCCTGGCGGGGCGAGTTGTCTCAGCGCATCGAGGCTTATCGCACGAGGCGGCGTAGGCTTGCTCCTAACGCCGCTCAGTCTCAGTTTTCTTTTGATGGCCCTTCCAGGACGCCGCTGCATGCCCCCATAGCCGTAGAGGAACCACCAGCATCGATTGAGGAAGATTTTTCCTTTACGCTCGCGATCGGGCGCCCTTCAAAAAAGCGCGTTGCCGAAGATCCCCGGATGCTGATTGATGTCTCTCTTCCGCCGGATTCAGTAAATGCTCTGCAGTCGCAGCCTGCTGAAGAAGAGAGAAGATCTCTGCCCGGCCTGCATCCCGTGGCGTCGATCGACGATCGGCGCCTCGCGGCGCTTTTCGATATTGTTTGCTTGGTGTTCGCTTACGGTGGATTCTTGATGTTATTCGGTTCGCTCGGCGGACAATTTACGCTGAGCAAACTAACCGCGGCTGTATACACCGCGACTTTCGCGATCGTCTACTTGCAATACTTTGCGCTCTTTACCATCTTCGGTGGCACGACTCCCGGCATGATGATGCGAAACTTGCAGGTCGTTAGCTTTTCCGGCGAACCGCCGACGCCCCGGCAAATGCTGTTGCGCAGCGCGGGCTATATGCTCTCCGCGGGAACTTTCTTCCTGGGCTTTCTTTGGGTCATGTGGGACGAGGACGAACTCACCTGGCACGACCGCTTTTCGCGCACCCATCTGAGTACCGCGCAGACTTTTGCCGATCTTGAAGATTCAAGTGTCGCGCCAAGTCGCTAGCCCTTGGCGGCTCCTCCGGAGCGGCATTCGCGTGCGATGCGGATAATCGCTTGTAAACTGCTTTGCACATCCGCCTCCGTGGTCGCCCAGGAAGAGACACTGATGCGCATTGCGGTCTTCCCTTGCCAGACTGTGCCGCCACACCAGCACGTTCCGTCCTCCTGGATGCGCCGGATCACTTCTCGCGTCACTTCGGGGCTGCCAAGAGACACCAACACCTGATTGATCACCACTTCGTTTAGCACCTCGAAGCCCGCTTCACGGAATCCCCGGCAGAACCGCTGCGCGTAGACGCAGGTCC
>WNFX01008491.1_pt1 | contig 11011 bp, 10 predicted proteins | sample 5400111 | NCBI WGS metagenome assembly WNFX01 (sample SAMN13153363, study PRJNA577476) | soil metagenome | isolation source: 40 cm soil or saprolite under grassland replicate 1 | place: USA:California | collected 2016-06-15
CGATCTTGTCGGCCGCTTCGGGCGGCGCGACCTCGACCATCAGCGCATAGATGTGCTGGTCGGTGAGCGGCTGGCGGCTGACTTTCCGTGGCTTGCCGTCCTTCACGATGGTCACGGGCTCGTCGGGGAGCAGATACAGCTGGTCCGCGCGCTCCCGCAGCAGCACGTCCACGAACGGGTCGAGTCGAGTGGCCATCGCGTCAATCCTCGGGCCGCGCGTACAGCACGTGGGCGCGGTTCACGAAATGGAACGCCTCGTCTGCGGAGACTGCAAAGAACGGCCTTGCGTCGTTCAGGTAGTCGAGCAGCCGAGAGTGTTGCTCGGGCAATTCCGCGCTCGCGAATCCCCGCAGGGTCGAGCCGTCCACCAGGGTCAGCTCGACCGCGACGAGCTTGGCCGCCGAGAGGCGAGCGGGGTCCTGGGCGGTGTCGTCCGTCGCGACGGACAGGATGATTGTGTGCGCCTTGGTGACGAGCAAGACGGGCCCTTCACCCACCGGCCGGAACGGAAAGAATCCCTCGGGGCGGTTCAGCATCTCGAGCGGCGTCTCGTGCCCGCTGTGGTGCGGGACGCGCTCCATCACGTAGATCTCACCCGGGCGACGCTCTCCGTCGGTGAGCAGCAGGGTCGCCTGGACCGCGACTCGGGGAATTGCGTAACCGGCCATCGCTAGCGCGACTTGCATTGCACGCTGACGGGCGCGCGATTGCCGCAGGCGATCGACTCGTTCATCCCCTGCGCCACGGGACCGCAGGCGGTGCGGTGCGCCGTTTCGGTCGCCTCGCCAACCGTGCTGCCCAGCGCCGCGGCGCAGTTCGAGCGGCCCTGGAATTGCACGCACACGTTGCATTCTTGAGTGGCGTGCGCCGTCGTCATATAAAAAAACAGCAGCCCCACGGCGATGACGGCGGCGATGGTGAGCAGCGTGGACCGTTTCATGAGCGTTCTCCGGTGAGCGGAGGAAGCTGCCCACGCAGGCCGATTCGCGCCAGAGGGACGGGCGTCGTAACGTAGGGTCCATGTCCCTGTTGCTACTTGCGCTGATCGTGTGCCTCGTGCTCGCGCTGCTGCTGCTGCGGGGCGCGGTCGGAGCGTGGCGCGGCCGCCATCGCCTCAGCGCGCTCGTCGCGCTGCTCGCGGCCGCGCTGTGCCTCGCTCTCGCCGCCCTGTGCGGTACGATCAGCGTCGGGGTGCGCGGCTACCGCGCGCTCACCCAGGAAGTACTCGCCGCGACCATCCAGACCGAGCCGCTCGCCGCCCGCCATTTCCGCGCCACCGTCACGCTCGCCGACGGTAGCCTGCACATGTTCGACCTGGCCGGCGACGCCGTGTACGTGGACGCGCACATTCTCAAGTGGCGCCCCGCGCTCAATCTGCTCGGCCTGCACACGGCCTACGAGCTCGACCGCATCGCGGGGCGCTACCGCTCGTTGGGCGACGAGCAGACGCGCGAGCGCACCGTCTACTCCATCGCCCGGGCGAAGCCGATCGACGTGTTCGACCTGGCACGCCGGTACTGGCTGCTCCGGCCGCTGGTGGACGCGGAGTACGGCTCGGCCACGTTCATTAACGCGACAGAGCCCGCGACGTACGAGGTGCGCGTGTCCACGACGGGGCTCCTGGTACGGCGCATCGTCCCTAGGTAAGCTTCGCCGAGCATGGCCGACCAACCAAAATCCCCCCCCCAGCCGAAGAAACCGGCGATCACGGCCGGGGCCTGGCAGGAAGCCCGCGCGCTGGTCTACGCGCACCGCCGTCGCCTGGCGCTGGGTTTCGTGCTGCTCCTGGTGAACCGGGCGGCGGGGTTCGTGCTGCCGGCGGCGCCCAAGTGGGTCATCGACCGGGTCATCGGACACAACGAGCCGCAGCTGCTGCTGCCGCTCGCGATCGCGGCCGGGGTGGCGACGCTGGTGCAGGCGGTCTCGGGGTTCGGCCTGTCGCAGATCCTGGGGGTGGCCGCGCAGCGGGCGATCACCGATATGCGCCGCACCGTGCAGTCCTACGTGCTGCGGCTCCCGGTGTCGTACTTCGACTCGACGAAGAGCGGCATTCTGATCTCGCGGATCATGAACGACGCCGAGGGGATCCGGAACCTCGTCGGCACCGGGCTGGTGCAGCTGATCGGCGGCCTGTTCACGGGGGCCATCGCCCTGGTCGTCCTGTTCGTGCTCAACTGGAAGCTGACCGCGATCGCGATTCTGATCCTGGGATTGTTCGGTGGGGGCATGGCCTACGCCTTCGCCAGGCTGCGGCCGCTGTTCCGCGAGCGTTCCAAGATCAACGCCGAGGTGACGGGCCGCCTGGGCGAAACGCTGGGCGGGATCCGCATCGTGAAGGCGTATCGCGCCGAGCGGGGCGAGCGGCAGGTGTTCGGACGCGGGGTGAACCGCCTGTTCCGCAACATCGCCGGCACGATGACGGGGATCTCGAGCGTCGGGTCGTTCGCGACGGTCATCATCGGCGCCATCGGCATCCTCATGATCCTCGAGGGCGGTCGTGCCGTCCTCTCGGGCAGTATGAGCCTCGGCGACCTCTTCATGTACGGCATTTTCGTCGGGCTGGTCGCGCTGCCGCTCATCAACATCGCGTCCATTGGCACTCAGATCACGGAAGCGTTCGCCGGCCTGGACCGGCTGCGCGAGATCCGGCAGCAGGTGACCGAGGATGCGGCGGATGAGGACCGGGCCGCCCTGCCGGCGCTGCAGGGAGACCTGCGCTTCGACGACGTCTCGTTCGCCTACACGCCGGGAAAGCCCGTGCTGCGGCACGTGTCGTTCCACGCGCGCGCGGGTTCCACCACGGCGTTGGTGGGCTCATCAGGCTCCGGGAAGAGCACGCTGATCGGGTTGGTCATGGCGTTTCACCGCCCGGCGGAGGGGCGCATCGTCGTGGACGGCCACGACCTGGGCGGGATTCGGCTGCACGACTACCGGCAACACCTGGGGGCCGTCCTCCAGGACAATTTCCTGTTCGACGGCACGATCGCCGAGAACATCGCGTTCGCGGCGCCGCACGCGTCGCGGGCCGAGATCGAGGCGGCGGCGCGGGTCGCGCACTGTGACGAGTTCGTGAAGGGTTTCGAGAAGGGCTACGACACGATCGTGGGGGAGCGGGGCGTCAAGCTGTCGGGCGGGCAGCGCCAGCGGGTGGCGATCGCCAGGGCGATCCTGGCCGATCCGCGGATTCTCATCCTCGATGAGGCGACGTCGTCGCTCGATTCCGAGAGCGAGGCCTTGATCCAAGACGGCCTGCGCTCCCTGCGCCGCGGCCGCACGACGTTCGTCATCGCGCACCGTCTCTCGACGATCCGCAGCGCCGATCAGATCCTGGTGATCGAGGGAGGGGAGATCGTGGAGCGGGGGACGCACGAACAACTCATCGACGCCAATGGGCGCTACCGCCAGCTGTACGACAAGCAGTATCGCTTCGAGCTGGATCGGTTCATCAATCCGGGCGAGGACTTCACGCCGGAACCGGCGGACGAAGGGGTTGCGGTGCCGCCGGTGGCGCCGCCGGGGCGGCTCTAGCGGCTCTTAGACCACGTCGCGGTGTGGAATTGCTCGGACCGCGGCGCCAACTTGCCTTTCCCCGCCGCGTATTCCTTCCAAGTCACTGGCGCGAAGTCGTTCGGCACCGGCTCCATCGTGATGCAGCCCTGTACGGGGCAAACAGCCGCGCACAGATTGCACCCGACGCACGCTTCCTCGATGATCTCGACCACCGGCCCACCCGTCCCCCGTCCCCCGTCCCCCCTCTCCAGCCGTCTGATCGCTTGGTGCGCCCCGTCTTCACACGCCGTCCAGCACAGCTCGCACTTGATGCATTTGTCCTGGTCAATGTGGGCGAGCAAGTGGTAGTTGAGATCCAGCTCCTCCCACTTCGTGACGTTGGGGAGCGCGCGGCCGCGCACGTCCGACAGAGTGCGGTGGCCCCGTTCGTCCATCCAGTTCGACAGCCCGTCGATCAGATCCTCCACGATGCGGAAGCCGTAGTGCATCACCGCGGTGCACACCTGGAGTGAACCGGCGCCCAACGCGATGAATTCCGCCGCGTCGCGCCAGGTGGAGATCCCACCGATTCCGGAGATCGGGATCTTTACCTGCGGATCCTTGGCGACTGCCGACACGAGGTGCAGGGCGATCGGCTTCACCGCGGGGCCGCAGTAGCCGCCGTGACTCGACTTGCCGCCCACCGACGGCGCCGGCGCGAACGTGTCGAGATCGACGCTCACGATCGAATTAATCGTATTGATGAGCGACAGGGCGTCGGCGCCGCCCTTGACCGCCGCCCGCGCGATGTAGGTCACGTCGGTGACGTTGGGCGTCAGCTTCACGATCACCGGGATCGTGGCGACCTCCTTCACCCACTCCACGATCTGGCAGGTGTAGTCGGGGACCTGGCCGACCGCACTGCCCATGCCGCGCTCGCTCATGCCGTGCGGGCATCCGAAGTTCAGCTCGATCCCGTCCGCTCCCGTGTCCTGGGTCTGCTTCACCATCTCGTGCCACGCCTCGCGTTTCGACTCCACCATCAGCGAGGCAATCACGGCGTGCTTCGGGTAGTTCCGCTTGACCTCGGCGATCTCCTTCAGGTTGTCGGCGATCGGGCGGTCGCTGATCAACTCGATGTTGTTGAAACCCATCATCCGCGTGGCGCCCAGATCCACAGAGCCGTACCGCGAGAAGACGTTGATGATCGGATCACCGATCGTCTTCCAGACGGCGCCGCCCCAGCCGGCGTCGAAGGCCTTGGCGACCTGCCCGTAGGTGTTGGTGGGCGGGCCGGAAGCGAGCCAGAACGGGTTGGGGCTTTCGATCCCCGCGAAGTTGGTCTTGAGATCAGCCATGGGTGAGCCTTTGATGGATTTGCTTGGCGGCGGCAACGCCTTCCGCGGCTGCATTTACAATTTCCGCACCTCCGTTGGCACAGTCACCGCCAACGAACACGCGCGGATCGTCCTGGGGCCACGCGAGGTCGGTACGCGCCCCCTGACCGATGGCGATGATGACCATGTCGCACGGGATCGTCTCGCGACTCTTGTCGGGTGCCTCGACCTCGAGCCCTTCGACTCGGCCGTTGCCCACGATGCGCTTGGGCAGGGCGTGGAATCTGAACGCGCAGCCATCCCGCTTCGCCAGCTCATACTCGTAGTCGTAGCAGGGCATGTCGGCTTCGCCGCGGCGGTACACGATCGTCGATTCCTCGGCGCCGAGGCGCTTCGCCTGCGTCACCGCATCGATCGCCGTGTTCCCGGCGCCGATCACGAGCACACGTTTCCCGACGCGCGTCTGCTGATACGGGTGCGTCTTGAGGTGTTCGATGAACGTCAGCGCGTCCACCACGCCGTCCAGGTCCTCGCCCGGAATCCCGAGGCCCTTCGTCGTGCCCAGTCCCACGCCTACAAAGATCGCGTCGTATTCCTGCAGCAGCGGCTCGAGCGACTCGACCGTCACTCCCAGCTTGAGCGTGACGCCCAGATCGAGGATGTCCTGCACCTCGGCGAGCGCGACGTCGGCTTTGAGCTTGTACTCCGCGATGCCGTACGTGTTGAGGCCCCCGGGCTGCGGTTTGGCTTCGAATACGGTGACGGCATGGCCTCGCCGCCGCAGGTCGCGCGCGCACGCCAGTCCGGCTGGTCCGGCACCGACGATCGCGACCTTCTTGCCGGTCGCCTGGCCCGCCTCGAACAGCTTGAGCTTGCGCTCGAGCACGTGATCGGTCGCATGGCGTTGCAGCAGCGCGATCTTGATCGGCTGTTCGTCGCGGTCGTTCAGCACGCACGCTCCCTCGCACAGCACTTCGACGGGACAGGCGCGCGCGCACGAATGGCCAAACGGGTTTGCCTCCAGGATCACGCGCGCCGAGCCGCGGAGATTCCCGGTCGCGATCTTCTTGATGAAGGCGGGCACGTCGATGTGCGTGGGGCAGGCGATCGTGCAAGGCGCGTCGTGGCAAAAGAGGCACTTGTTGGCCTCGAGCAGCGCGTAGTCGGGCGTCAGCGCCGGCGCGATGTCGGCGAAATTGCGCTCGAGTTGCGCGTCCGAGAGGTCAGGCACGCGCCCTCATCCCCGCGACGTAGATCGCGGACGAGACCAGGAATCCGACGAACCACGCCCAGTTGTACATGCCCCCGAAGAGTCCGCCGGCGGGCCGGCCCGTCACCGCCCCGATGAACCCTGGGAGGCTGGGCAAGACGCCGAGCACAAACGCCCCGATCGCCACCCAGTTCACCCCGCGCCGGTACTCGTAGACACCGCCGCGCCGGTACAGATCGTCCACGGCCAGGATGCCGCGGCGCAGCACGAAGTAGTCCGCGATCATGATGCCGGCGACGGGCCCGAGCAGGGCACCGTAGCCGATGAGCCACGTGAAGATGTAGGCGGCGGCGTCGTTGTAGAGGCGCCACGGCATCATCACGATCCCGATCACGGCCGTGATCATCGCGCCCTGCTTGAACGAGATCTTGTCTGGGGCGACGTTCGAGAACCCGTTGGCCGGCGCCACGATGTTGGCGGCGATATTCGTCGTCAGCGTCGCAATGGTGAGTCCCGCCATCGAGAGCATGATCATCAGCGGTCCGCCGATCCGCGCGAGCAGGGCGACGGGGTCCGCGATGCGGGTGCCGAAGATTACCGCCGTCGCGCTCGTCACCGCCGCGCCGATGAAGGCGAACAGGGCCATCGTCCCGGGCAGTCCCACCGCCTGACCGATGACCTGATCCCGCTGACTGCGCGCGTAGCGAGAGAAGTCGGGGATGGAGAGCGCCATCGTTCCCCAGAAGGCCACGGCGGACGTGAGCCCGGCGCCGAAAATCGATCGGAAGCCCCCGTGCGCGTTCGGCGCATTCTGGAGCATCGGGCCGATGCCGCCGCCGCGCACCCACGCCCACACCAGCAGCGCGACCCCCACCGCGAGCAGGAAGGGCGAGCCCCAGGTCTCGAGGAACTTGATCGAGTCCATGCCGCGCAACACGATCCACACGTTCATCGCCCAAAACAGCATGAAGCAGAGGAACTCGCCCGTGTTAAGGCCGACGAAGGCGGGGAGGAGTTGTGGTAAATGGGCGATCCCGGGCCACATCACCTCGATCAGCTTGTAGATCGCCCAGCCGCCGATCCACGTCTGGATCCCAAACCAGCCGCAGGCCACGAGGCCGCGCAGCAGGGCGGGGACATTGGCGCCCAGCACGCCGAACGACGCGCGCGCCAGCACGGGGAAAGGAATCCCGTAGCGCGTGCCCGCGTGCGAGTTGAGCGCGATGGGGAGCAGGACCACGAGGTTGCCGAGCACCACGGCACCCACCGCGGCCTGCCAGGTCCAGCCCTGATCGACCAGGCCCGACGCCAGGGTGTAAGTCGGAATGCAGATCGCCATCCCGATCCACAGCGACGCGATGTGCCACCAATTCCAGGTGCGCCGCTCGGCCGACACCGGTGCGAGATCGGGATTGATCAGCGCGGCGTCGCTCATTTCACTTCCGCGAGCGCGCGTTCCAGTCGCTGACACCCGTCCTCGACCTCGGCCTTCGTGATGAGCATGGACGGCGCGACGCGGATCACGTTGCCATACAGCCCCCCCTTGCCGATCAAGAGGCCCTGCCGCTTGGCGGCCTCCATCAGGGCGAGCGTCTTCTTGGGCGATGGCTCTTTGGTCTTACGGTCCTCGACGAGCTCGATGCCTTGCATCAGGCCCATGCCGCGGACGTCGCCGATGAACGCGAACCGTTTCTTGAACTCGTCGAGTGCGTCGCGCAGCTGCCGGCCGCGCTCCGCGGAGCGCTTGGGGGTGTTCTCGCGCTCCATCACGTCGAGCGTGACATCCACGGCGGCCATGGAGATTGGATTGCCGCCGAACGTCGACAGCGACAGACCGGTCCACGCGTCGGCCACCTCGGGGTTGGCGATCGTCACGCCGACGGGGAACCCGCTGGCGACGGACTTCGCGAACGTCATGATCTCGGGCTCGACGTTCCAGTGCTCGATGCCGCACCAATGGTCGCCGGTGCGACCCCAGCCCGTCTGCACTTCGTCGCAGATGAACAGGCCGCCGTACTTGCGCACGATCCCCACGGCGATCTCATAGTACTCCTTGGGCGGCGTGATGAAACCCCCGGCGCCCTGGATCGGCTCCGCCATGAACGCCGCCGGCCGCCCCGTCGTCTCCGTCTGAATCAGCTCGTCGATGTCCTGCGCGCACTTCACACCGCACGACGGATACTCGAGTCCCAAGGGGCAGCGATAGCAGTAGGGCGAGAGCGCATGCTTGATCCCGGCCACCTGGGTGGGGAGCACCCGCCACGGTTTCTGTCCGGTGACCGAGATCGCGGTCATGCTGCGCCCCGCGTACGCGTGGCGCAGCGCGATGATCTCCTGCTGCCCCGTGTAGATCTTGGCGAGCATGATCGCCGTTTCGTCGGCTTCGGTGCCGCTCGTCGTGAAGAAGCTCTTCTTGAGCTTGCCGGGCGTGATCTGGGTGAGCCGCTCGGCGACTTTGACTTGCTCGCGAGTAGGGTAGACGCTGGCGGTGTGCGTGAGACGGGCCACCTGGTCCTGGATGCGCTTGACGAAATCGGGGTGCGAGTGGCCGATGCCGAGCGTCAGAATCCCCCCGAAGAAATCGAGGTAGTCGCGACCATCGGCGTCCTTCACGTTGGCGCCGTGCGCCTCGGTGATGACCACCGGCTCGTTGTAATAGTTGGCGACGCAGGGGAAGAGGAATTCCTTGTGCTTCGCGCGAACGGTCTTCGAGTCCATGTGACCTCGCTTAGAAGTGCGTCGGCTCCCGCTTCAGGAATTGGCCTCGTCCGATCTTCCCCACGAACTTCCCGTCTCGCGCCTGTACCTGACCCCGGACGGTCACGACCGCGGCCCTCCCCTTTCGCTCCCAGCCCTCGTAGGCGTTGTAATCGACCTTGGAGTGGCTGTCTTTCTGCGAGAACGTACCGCGGAACGCCGGGTCGTATACGACGAGGTCGGCGTCGCTTCCCACCTGGATGGCGCCCTTCTTGGGGTACAGGCCGAACAGCCGCGCGGCCTGCGTCGAGCAGGCGTCGACCATCGTCTGCAGGCCGAACCGCCCGGCGACGACGCCGTGCGTGTGCACCAGGTCCACGCGCTCCTGCACCGAGGGGATGCCGTTCGGAATCTTGGTGAACGCATCCGTCCCCATCTTTTTCTGGTCGCGGAAGCGGAATGGCGCATGATCGGTCGCGATCGTGCTGATGGCGCGTGACTTCACGCCGTTCCACAGCACGGCCTGGTTCGCCGCGTGGCGTAGCGGCGGCGACATCACGTACTTGGCGCCCTCGAACTCGCGACGCTCGGCGTAGGTCTCGTCGAGCACGAAGTGCGGGATGACCGACTCGATCCACACGTTCACGCCGCGATAGCGGGCGGCGAGCGCTTCCCGCACCGCGGCATCGCACGACGTGTGCACGATGTAGACGTGCGTGCCGAGCAGCTCGGCGAACGTGCAGAGATGGTGGACGCCGTCAAGATTGAGCGCGCCCTTGTATGCGAGGAACACCTTGAACGAGGCGACGCCCGCGCCCACGATCTCCCGGAACTGCCCCTGCACCGCCTCCTCGAACCGCACCACCGCCATGTGGAACGTATAGTCCACGGCCGCGAGTGGCTCAGCTTTCGACTTCCACAGCTCGAACGCGGCGAGGGGCTCGTCGCCGGGGCCGGGGCAGATCATCTCGATCAGGGTCGTGGTGCCCCCGGCCAGCGCCGCCTTGCTCGCCGACTCGTAGTCGTCGGCGGCGAAGGTGCCCATGAACGGGAGGTAGATGTGCACGTGGGGGTCGATGAACCCGGGGAAGACGTACTTGCCGCCCGCGTCGATGACCTCGGTCCCCGGGGCCAGGCCCCGGGGATCGATCGCGCGCTCGATGCGCGTGATCGTTTCAGCTTCGCAGTAGATGTCCGCGTTGTGGTCGTCGGTCGCGGTGACGATCCGGCCGCCCCGGATCAGGAGCGCCACGTCGGCATCCAGCGCGGGACGGCATTGCGGTAATCGGCGTACTGCGCACCGAACGTGCGCTCGAGCGTGGGTTCTTCGTAGAAGACCACGAACAGGTGTGTGACGATGAAGAATCCGGCGGCGAAGGCGACGAGGGCCGCCGACTGATAGAACAGCGCTGCACCGCCGAGTGCGGTGCCCGAACCGAGGTACATCGGGTTGCGGATCCAGCGGTAGGGACCTGCGGCGACGAGCTTGCGCGGCGGGTCGAACGGCGCCGGCGTGCCCTTGCCGACGAGCGCGAAGGTGCCGATGCACCAGAGCGCGAGCGCGGCGCCCAGGGTCACCAGGACGAGGCCCACCGCCTGAGCGGTGCCGATCTGCGCGGGGGGCATGATCCCGGTGGCGATGAGGATCTGCTCCGGGATGAACACCAATACCAGGCTGATGAACAGCGCCGCGTAAACTATCGACCGGAAGAGCGCCAGCATTTACGGAAGCTGCCGCACCATGTCGTCGTACGTCTCCGGGCGGCGGTCCCGGAAGAACTGCCACGTGCGCCGCACCGCTTCGATCATGTCGAGGTCCATCGTCGCCACGACGAGCTCGTCCTTATCCTCGCTGGCGGTGGCCAGGAAGTTGCCGCGGGGGTCCACGAAGTAGCTCGAGCCGTAAAACTGGCCGACGTTCCACGGCGCTTCGGTCCCGACCCGGTTGATGCACCCCATGAAGTAGCCGTTAGCGACGGCGTGCGCCGGCTGCTCCAGCTTCCACAGGTACTGTGACAGCCCTTTCACGGTAGCCGACGGATTGAAGACGATCTCGGCGCCGTGCAGCCCCAGCAGGCGCGCGCCTTCCGGGAAGTGGCGGTCGTAACAGATGTACACGCCGATGGTGGCGTACCGCGTCTTGAACACGGGATAGCCGAGGTTGCCGGGCTTGAAGAAATACTTCTCCCAGAATCCGGCGGTGTGCGGGATGTGGTTCTTGCGGTACTTGCCGAGGTAGCTGCCGTCGGCGTCGATGACCGCGGCGCTGTTGTAGTAG
>WNFX01021408.1_pt1 | contig 11009 bp, 9 predicted proteins | sample 5400111 | NCBI WGS metagenome assembly WNFX01 (sample SAMN13153363, study PRJNA577476) | soil metagenome | isolation source: 40 cm soil or saprolite under grassland replicate 1 | place: USA:California | collected 2016-06-15
ATTCCAGGCAGAGGGCGACTATTGCCTTCTCGAGTACGTATGTAAAAGTAAAGTGATCCTTTTCCTTGAGAAACAAATTAACAAACACTTTTTTACATGGAGAGGATTCTATTGAGGTCCTGGATTTCTAATCATCAAGTGTTTAAAATGTGTCCAGTACTATCCATGATAATACTATTACTGATGGTAGCCGGAAACAATACGTTGCTAGCGCAAAAAAGTCAGAATGCTGCATCAGCACCAACAGCGGCCGACATTGTAAAGCATTCTAATTCTAATGTTCACAATAGCTCTATTGAGATTAGCTATGATACTCAAAACATGACCCACCGTTCGGCGAAAGCAGAATGGCAACCACATCGAGCCCAGACCACTACGTCACGGGAGTGGTGGTATTTCAGCGCGTTATTGCATGACTCATCAGGTAACAAATACATGCTTGTTAGCACACTTTTCAAAAATGATGGCAAGGAGATTCCGGTTGTAAAGCGTTTGTCGCAAGTCGCTGCGATCTTAGGACCTAATGCAACAGCCATCTCGGCTGCTGTAGAATTGAGCAACTATGAGACAGGATTTCACCATGATAGTAGCGATTTTGCGATTGTTGATCCCAAAGTGATATGGAACTCAACCACCAATACTTTGAGTTACAAGACGCCTCATTATCTAGGTTCATGGTCATTTGATGGCAACAATATGATAGCTGTCTTAAAATCCCAGAAAATCTCATATGACTTGAATATAGGAGGGGCTAAACAAGTGATGTGGGCAAAAGATGCAGTGTATAACAAGGAAGGATTCATTCAGGAGGGTCTTCCTGGAAATGTAAGCTTTTACTATTCTCTTCCACGTCTCATTGTCTCAGGTAACTTAACATATCTGGACGAATCTGGGCGGAACAAGACTGTCGACGTTGTGGGGCAAGGTTGGGTAGATAGACAATGGGGAGACTTTAAAACCCAAGCATGGGAATGGGCTTCCTTCAGGTTCAACGATGGTGCCAGGGTTAACCTCTATAACTTCGAGAACGCACATAAAGTAGGGACTTATCAGAAACCTGATGGCTCGCTTCAGTGGATCGACAACTTTACAGTCAGACAGGATGGATATGATAAAGCGATTAGCGGACAGTGGGTCTCCTTTGGTTGGAGTTATGATTTTCCTGTCGATGTTGAAGGTAGCAAACACTATACAGTTATTCCCTTCAGCAAGAATGATTGGATTTGCAGCTCTCGCTTTTGCTTCATCGAAGGGGCAGGCCAGCTAATAGATGATACTACCGGTAAGCATGCGGGTAGCTCCATCAATGAATCAATGGATATACGATTATTAAAAAATGGACCTTACAACATTAATCAGCATTGATGGATATCAGAGAAGCAGATAAGGAAGAAGCGTGTTATGTTTGTGGTGAATTTGCTAACATTCGTTGTACGAATTGCACTGATTTGTGGTTATGTACCGATCATGTAGAGCAACACAAAATACATCATCATTGTGTTTGATGAGTCAATTAGCACATTGATACAAATGATAACTACGTCCGGCAGCAGAAAGGTATTTGGATTAAATCGTATGGGGTTTAGACTTCATGATGGAGGTATAGAGATATGACATGTCTTATCTGAAAAATCCAACATTATCCTTGACAAATTGTGCAAATGATATTGGCTTTCGTTCTGTGATCTGTTCTACCACAGTAGTCGTCTTCGACTCGTGACCTGCTTTAATTCTATTGTAAAGTTCCATTAAAGCGTCAATAAGCCAATTCTCCATGCCGACTTGCTTCATTCCTTTTCGTGCATCCTCTTCTGGTACGTCCACATAAGATATTCTTCTTCCAATCTCGTTAGAAAGGATTTCTGCTGCTTGAGCATATGACAATGCCTCAGGCCCAGTGATACCATATGCTTTATTCTCATAGCGACTACTATTTTTACTTAGTACGTTTACAGCAACAGCTGCGATATCTCTAACATCGACAAAACCAAGTTTTCCATCACCTGCTGGGACGTAAAAAGCCCCCATAGACTTGATACTACTAACAAAGAAGTTGACAAAGTTTTGCATGAACCCGCTTGCACGCAAGAATGTAAAAGGTATTCCTGATTCTTCAATAATGTAAAAGGTAACCGAGAAGCATTTAACATTAGCGATATCGGCATAGGTTGGAAATTTGAAAGGAAGTATACACGTTAATTCCTTTACGGACTTTCAATACCTGCAGATGCCTCTACGGATCCGAGAAAGCAAGAGTATACATTGGGTTCTCTCCACGTGTCGATGTGGACTAATAGCTACAGCCTATGCAGATGCCGTTATAATACAATACCCAAGATATGAATACGTTGCCTCACACCTCAATATATATTATTATAGATATCATTGCCAAAGTGCAAACCCTTATAGAAACAACCCTTTGATTCACACATATTGATGCTTATTGATCGCCTTTCATAAGAATACAAAAAGACAGTGTAGGCAAGTAATGTCGAGAACTCGATTGGGAACCTATACTTAACTTTTAAAGCTGCTGTTACTATCTTACTTTTCCTTGGATTTGACGATTCTATAAACATCTTTTGGAATGTTATCATTACGACAAGTATGGGTTTTAGGGGCAGGAAGGAAGGAAGAGTGGCTGCAAAAATAAAGATTTCTGAAGCAATAAAAAGATATCATAGAAGGATTGACGTTTAGGTCTTGGTGCGTGTGTTTACAAACTTATACAAGTGAAGGTATTAATAGGCTGACAGAACTACCGCAATGACGAATCAGGAACCAGATTATTATTGGAGTATTCCTACTGCTGATCTTTTTCGACAGGTTAATAATATTACAACTCAAGAAGAAGAAAAAGGACAACAACCACAACAACTGCAAGAGGTAGGGTTAACTTACACAGAAGCGAATCGGAGACTATCAAAATATGGCAAAAATCTAGTAGAGTCAAAAAAGAAAACAGATTCATTATCATTACTATTCTCTCAATTCAAGAGTCCGATAATAGTCATTTTTATTTTCACCTCTATACTATCATTTTTTCTTGGTCAAGCAGAGGATGCTATAATCATTATTTCGATCGTAATTGTAAGCGGATTACTCGGATTTTGGCAAGAAAAAGGAGCTACGGATGCTGTCGCTAAATTATTGGAAATTGTACAACTAAAGACTACGGTATTACGCGATAGCAAGCCACAAGAAATTCCCTTTGAAGATGTTGTTCCTGGTGACATAGTGGTACTAAAATCAGGGGACAGTATACCTGCAGATTGTATAATCATTGAATCAAAGGATCTTTTCGTAAATGAAGCAACCTTAACTGGTGAAAGCTATCCTGCAGAGAAATCTGTAAACATATTGCCAAGAGACACTCCCCTTCGAGGAAGAACAAACTCTGTTTTTATGGGAACTTTTGTAGTAAGTGGCACAGCAAAAGTATTAGTGATCAAAACTGCCGCTAATACTGAGTTAGGTAAAATATCTGATAGATTAAGGCGGAAGGCACCTGAGACAGAATTTGAAAGAGGTGTAAGAAGATTTGGATATTTTCTTATGGAAATAACATTGATGTTAGTCATTTCTATTCTTGTAATCAACGTATACTTCGGTAGACCAATAATAGAATCTTTTTTGTTCTCCTTGGCATTAGCTATAGGGCTCACTCCACAACTCTTACCTGCTATTATTAGCGTCAATTTGTCACATGGTGCAAAAAGAATGGCCAATGAAAAAGTAATCGTAAAACGTCTTGCATCTATAGAAAATCTTGGAAGCATGAACATCCTTTGCTCAGATAAAACCGGGACCTTAACTATTGGTGAAATAAAGCTACAATCTGCAATAGACGTGAAAGGTAATCCTAACGATAAAGTTCTTCTGTACTCTTATCTTAATTCTGTCTATGAAACTGGTTTTTCAAATCCCATAGATAATGCCATCAAGGACTTTTGTTCCCAACAATTTGAAATATCTGCCTATCGTAAATTGGATGAAATCCCGTATGATTTCATTCGTAAACGATTAACTTGTCTGATCTCATCATCTTCATCATTTTCTGATAAAAATAAGGCATCATTGATGTTGACAAAAACAACAACTACAACAAATCCTTTTATGGTTACCAAAGGCGCTGTACCTAATATACTTGAAATTTGTTCACATGCTGAAATGCCTGACGGAAAAATTGTTGACATATCTATAGTCAAACAAGAAATCCAAGATAGATTCAAAGAACTAAGCGGCAAAGGATTCAGGATTTTGGGTGTGTGTTATCGTAATATTGTATATGATCATGATGGTAGCGATGTGAGCACTCTGCGTTCTTTCATTACCAAAGCAGACGAAATCTATATGACTTTCCTCGGGTTTCTTATCTTTTTTGATCCAGTTAAACCTGATGTTATAGAATCAATATCTAATTTAAAAAGTCTTGGTATCTCTCTTAAGATAATTACTGGTGATAACAGACATGTTGCAGCACATGTAGGACAACAGATAGGACTATTAAGTACTCGAATTCTTACAGGACCAGATTTGCATCAACTGAGTAATGAGGCATTAATGAAACAAGCTGACGAAATCGATATATTTGCAGAGATAGAACCAAATCAAAAAGAACGTATTATTTTAACCTTAAGACACTCAAGAAAAAATGTTGTTGGTTATATGGGAGATGGAATCAATGATGCTTCAGCACTTCATGCTGCTGATGCAAGTATATCTGTTGATAAAGCTGCAGATGTTGTAAAAGAGGCAGCTGATTTTGTATTGCTTGAAAAGGATTTAGCAGTATTAGCAAAAGGTGTAGAAGAAGGTAGGCGAACATTTGCCAATACACTAAAGTATGTCTTTATGGCCACTAGTGCGAATTTTGGAAATATGTTTAGTATGGCTGGAGCGTCACTATTTCTACCATTTCTTCCATTGTTACCAAAGCAGATTTTGCTTATGAATTTGATGACAGATGCTCCGGAGATGACAATATCCACAGATAACGTAGATTTAGAAATAGTTGACAGACCTAGGCGTTGGGATATAAAATTCATTAGGAAATTTATGATAGCATTTGGGCTATTAAGTACGATATTTGATTTCTCTACTTTTGGCGTACTCTTGTTCATATTACATTCTTCTACTGATCAATTTAGAACAGCATGGTTTATGGAATCTGTTATTTCTGCATCCATTATTGTACTTGTTATCAGAACTAGGAAGCCTCTTTTTAAAAGCAAGCCGGGGAAGCATCTTTTATTAGCTACTCTGTTTATTGTTGGCATTAGTATCATGTTGCCTTACACGTCGGTTGCTCAGATATTTGGCTTTAGAGGACTTTCGATTTCATATTTGACTGCAGTAGGCGTAATTGTTTCAATCTATATCGCTACTGCGGAATTGGTAAAAAAGATATTTTACAAAATTGTAACATTTTAGGTAAGGTACTAGAAAGTAACAGGTAAACTTCCCTTGTTAATAATTCTACATCAGCCAATCTCTTGCTACCATCAACTTCTATATCGACAGCAGCAAATATCACCCTCATTCCGGCGGGCCGTAGCAAAATTGTTCTAACCTTGATTTGATCCTTCTTTTTGAATTTATCTTCAATGGTTTCTCTTATCAAATCAGTAACCTTTGGATTCTGCCATGAATCTACAAGAATCAACGATGATTGCTTAACTGATACATAAGCAACTGAGAAGATGTATCCTACGATTATTATACCACCAATTCCATCCATCTGAGAAAATCCAAATTGTGTTGCAATTAATACACTCAGGAAACCCACAACTGAAGCAGAACCATCCTTTATTGAATTCTTCGCATCTGTTCTTAATGATAGAAGATTATGCTTATTGGCAATATTCCTCATCTGTATTGCCCTGTATAGGGATATTACGCTTGCAGCTGCTAAGACTATCATTGTCAAAATAGGCTGATGAATTTCGTGTCTATGTTGTAGTAGTAGTGAGGCAGATGATTGATACAAAATAATTGATCCCATCGCAATCATTCCTATTGCTGCCATCAGTGCGGCAAAGCTCTCTACCTTGTAATAACCAAAGTGAAATTTCTTATCAGCAGGACGACCTGCAATTACAAGACCCATAAATACAATAAATGAAATCATTGCATCAGATAGTGAATCTATGCCATCAGCAGTTGCGACTACGCTTGTACTTATTTGGCCAATTAAGAGCTCAACTATTCCGATACTAAGCAAAGTAATGACAGAAATTTTCGCTATCTTTTGAGCACACTTAATGCCCCCACCTATTGGTCTAGAAGAAGATTCCGCTGCCTTTTCTCGCACTTTAGAGGCTGTCAGACTACCACCATGAATGGTATCTACAGCGTAAGGTTCGTCCATTAATTTCTATAACAAATATAATACCAATTTATCATATTTAAATGTGGAGTCTAATAATGATACAGCTTTTTATCATCATGTCTCATTCTTCTAAGGAATGTATCCGATGCCTGCGCTGGTACATCACGCTTAATGGAACCATTGAAATTAAGGTAATACTACATCATAGCCATCAGATATACTTTAGGAAGACATAATAGACATGGCATTTTTAGGCCCGAATGACATTTTGGTATTGGAAAAAGACCAAGGTACTGTGCAGAGGATTGTGAATGGTAACATGCTCGCACATCCTATACTAAGTGCTAATGTTGCTACAGAAGGAGAAAGAGGTATGCTGGGGATTGCGATTGCAACACATGCAGCAGGCAATAGAACTAGTACGTTTGTATTTCTTGATTATACTGAAAGTAGCGGTAGTGGCTCACCTTTAGGAAATCGTGTTTATAGATACGACTTAATAGATAACAAATTAATAAATCCTAAACTTATTCTAAACCTTCCCGCTACTCCTGGTCCTTTTCATGATGGTGGAAAAGTATTGATCGGGCCTGATAAAAATGTCTATGCTGTTATAGGAGATCTGCTTTATCACAGAACCCAAGCTCAAAATGTAGCTTCTGGAGGGCCACCTGACTTAACCAGCGGTATTATTAGAGTTACACAAGACGGCAATCCTGTACCAAACAGGCCTCTAGGAAATACATATCCTCTAAATCTATATATGCTTATGGCACAAGAAACAGCTTTGGCATGGATTTTGATCCTCTAACTGGCAAATTATGGGATACAGAAAACGGACACAATACTAGCTCTCGTAGTATTGCGGTTGCATTGTGATCATCCGAATACATCACGAGACCAGTCGACTCCAATTAGTCTTGCCTAACTAGGCTAGCCTAATATTTAAATGATACTATTTTAATTTTATCTAATCAATTAGGGTCGTATTCTAATGGTGGCAGCTTGAGGTTAGTTGAACAAATGCGTCTAGTTGCGAAAAGATTGTCGAATGAACAGCTCAAGCAGCAAAGACGGACATAGTGTACTAAAAGGATATCTCTATCGAAGTGATTCTACGGATTGAGAATCATCAATTACAATATATATCACCTTATGCTACTGTTACTATATTGAAAGACATGTAAAAGTCCTTTTCCAATTCTCTATGGTTAGCTGACCCCTTGTTATGCTTGACCTATAAGGTCTTGTATGTTGAATGGGGCAAATCCAATGAAGCTGCTGTCAAAGTGAGCCTAGAGCTCTGATAGATGTATGCAGCTCTGTCCAGCTAGCTAATTAATGACAAAAAGGAGGTGAAAATAAAAACTGAAATATATTGCTGTGGACATAGGAAAAAGAAACTGTAAAGCATGTATAATGAATGCTGATGGCTCCATAGCTGAGGAATCTGAGTATGACAATAAACTTACTGAAGCCGAAGTATTTGCTTATTCGCTGGTTAAAAAATATGGCAAATGTATAGCTGTATGCGAATCAACTTCCAATCTCTGGTTAAAGACATATCAAGCATTTGAAAAATATGGTATTGGCGTTACACTGGCCAATCCTTTGAAGACAAAAGCTATTGCAGAAGCAAGAATAAAGACAGATACTCTTGACGCTAGAACACTTGCTCATTTACTTAGGTCTGATCTTGTAGCTGAATGTTACATAGCTCCAAAAGAAATCAGAGAGGATAGGTCTCTTCTAAGACTAAGGACAAACCTTGTACAGGATAGAACAAGAGTAATGAATAGAGTACATTCTTTGCTTGATAAATATGATGTAAAATGTGATTATGATAACATATTTGGTGTAAAAGGGACAAGATGGTTAAGCAGTCTAAAACTGAGTGATAACGACCAGATCCTACTACACGAATACATCATGCAGATAGAGTTTCTAAACACTCAAATAAAAAATACGGAATCAAAGATAAGCTATCAAGCATCAAAAAATGAATCAGCTAAAATACTGATGAGCATGACAGGAATAGACTATTTCTCTGCTATGCTGATAGCATTAGAAATTGGAGATATAACACGTTTCAGTACACCAGAAAAACTAGTATCTTGGTCTGGATTATGTCCATCAATACACCAATCAGGAAATTCTCTTTACATGGGAAAAATGAAAGATGGAAACAAGAAGGTTAGATGGATACTAATCCAGGCAGCAAATACAGCAGCAAGAAATGACGATAGACTAAGAAGATTCTATCTACGAATAGCTAAAAGACATGGTCATCATATTGCAATAACACATATGGCAAACAAGATGATTACGATAATCTGGTATATGCTTGTAAATAAAAAACTGTATAATGAACGAAAGCAGAATCTATACGAAACAAAGCTTAAGAGGATCCAGAAGACATAGATTAATCGGTTGGACTGAGCAGCAAAATATAGGCTAGGATAAAAGCCGTAGAGAGACTTTTACATAGATGTATAACCTTTCCTTAGCCATCGCCGTGGCTGCGATTGCGGTCGCTCTAATTAGCACGCCGCAATCAAAGGTACAGGCCGTAGCTTCTATCCCGATGATCGATCAGCAACCCCAGACAAGGCACATTTTTGTGGAATGGGGAACTCTTATATCGACACAGGACAGGTTTTTCCCCCAAACAATTATAGTTAATCAGGGTGACACTGTGAATCTCACATTCGAAAGTAATGACACTGACGGTGCACATACGTTCACAATCAACGCTCCAACTGGGCCCAACGGAACAAACCAGATAACACAGCTCAATGAAACGGTTCCCGGACAGCATATTTACTATCCACCACTCCAAGCAGGGCCGCAATACGGAATTAAAGTTACCGGCCATGCAACAGGATGCTCTACCATGGGCCAATCCGTCCCGTGCAATACAGCGGGCGGATGTTCGATAAATAACGGACCTCTTACGACCTGCATCGGTTCATGGATGCTTCCAAAGAATCAAAATGAAACTGCATCCGTTCATGCCTCCACTACCTTTGGTCCGCTCCGTGCACCAGGTGTTTACGAGTTCACATGCACATACCACATGAATATTGGTATGGTTGGATATTTGATAGTTCTACCAAACAAAGGGTACACTGCGACTGCGTGATTCAGCGGCAGAGAATGTACAAAACAATCCCCTACTATTTTTACGCAGCAGCTGCCACAACTGGTATAGCTGGAATACTCCACTTATTTTTGGGGTCCAGGATGTTGGACAGAGGCATCAACGACTTTAGTATATTCTTCTTAGTGTCCGGAATATTACAGTTATTTTGGGTGGTTCCGATGCTCAAGAGGTGGGGAAGACCGTGGTACTACGTTGGCCTTGGGGGAACAATAGTTTTGGCTATTCTTTGGGGCATAACAAGGGTTCCAAATCCAATTACAAATGGAATGGCACTATCAATAAATTCTATGAGCATTGTCACAGAATTATTTGAATACGCTTTCATCGTAATAACTGCCGTATTAATAGTCAAAGAAAGAAAGATACATGTTGGCCCAAAAGAGTCATTAAGATAGACAATAAATTAAGATCCAACTAAGAAGCCCTACAACAGTATTAAGAATAGTTATGATCATTTCATATTTTACTCCTGTTTTGAGTTCTCGAAATTATGTGTGACAGCTAAGGCAAATCAAATGTTGACAGAGAAGGAAAGTGGATAGGATCTTCTTAAATGCCTCCGGAACCATAATAACATGAGAAGTAAAGAATGAAATTAAATTGGCAACTACGTCAGCAACAGAAGATTCGAAGCCAAGAAGCTAGAATAGATTTTTCATTCAAAAGGGAAGTATTCTTTATTGTTGCTGGAGGTTTCGTAGGAGCTTTGGTCATGGCAATTCCTATGACCTTTTTTTCAGCAGAAGGAAAACCAGATTATTGAGAGAATGGCCTAGGATGAGGTTGCTTCACTCTTGTCGACGCAAGCATCACTCTTACTGCAGTTTGGCGGCAATATCATGAACCGCTGGAATTTTATTGGTGGCAATCACACAGTAATCATTGTTCTTTTTGCGAAACTAAACTGAGAAGTTTCAAAAACCGATAAGGTGGAATCGCAATTTTTAGCATGAGTGGATTCTTCGTAGGCCCAACTTTGTGGATGCACATGCAAAAGGGTCTTTCTCCGACAACAGTATTATCGATCGTGCGACGGTGCTGTTAATGAGTCAGGATCCTCTTTTCAAACCGTCTCTTGATCCGAGATCATGTTGATATTCAAACTCATCATCTAGGCGCATGGTTTTAGCTTCTCTTCCAACCGCACGTAAAACCTATGGTATGAAAAATCTATTACCAAGTAACCTCATGTAGAACCAGTTGAAAAGAATGCGTACGCCACAAAGTTCATAGGAGTTGAGACTAAGTGTCTCCCTTTACTGCTTATGAAAAATATCCCTAAACCAATATTCGCTAAATTGTTCATATGCTGGTCTGTGTTCTCTTATTAATTCATCATTTAGCAGACTTGGTATTAGAGTTTGATTATTCATTATTGCTCTGAATATGTCTTTATCTGTAATTATACCTACCATCTTTTCTTTGTCAACTATTACAAGGCGGCGAATATTCTTTTGTTGCATTGTCTGAATAGCTTCTTTAATTGAGCTATTTATCGAAATAGTTATCAGTGGC
>WNFX01006620.1_pt1 | contig 11008 bp, 5 predicted proteins | sample 5400111 | NCBI WGS metagenome assembly WNFX01 (sample SAMN13153363, study PRJNA577476) | soil metagenome | isolation source: 40 cm soil or saprolite under grassland replicate 1 | place: USA:California | collected 2016-06-15
TACCACCCTGGGGTTCCTCGCCGCGCGCACCGAGCGGGTGCGGCTCGGCACCATGGTGAGCGGCGTGACCTTCCGGCCGCCCGCCCTGCTGGTCAAGGCCGTCACCACCCTCGACGTGCTCTCCGGTGGGCGCGCCTGGCTCGGGATCGGCGCCGGCTACCTGGAGGACGAGGCGCAGGCCATGGGCCTGCCGCTGCCTGTGGTCGCGGAGCGGTTCGAGCGGCTGGAGGAGACGCTGCAGATCGCGGCCCGGATGTGGGCCGGCGACGATGCCCAGTTCCAGGGGCGGCACTACCGGCTGCAACGGCCGACCGGCAGCCCGCTGCCCGTGCAGCGCCCCCACCCGCCCGTCCTGATCGGCGGCGCGGGCGAGCACAAGACCCTGCGCCTGGTGGCGCAGTACGCCGACGCATGCAACCTGTTCGACATTCCCGACGGCGGCCGCACCGTCAAGCACAAGCTCGAGGTCCTCGCCCGGCACTGCGAGGACGCCGGTCGGCCCTACGACGCGGTCGAGAAGACGCTGAGCACCCGGCTGGGAGCGGGCGAGTCCGCCGATGCGTTCATCAGCCGGTGTGCTGCGGCGGCGGCGCTCGGCATCGAGCACATGGTCGTCGGCAAGGCCGGGCAGTGGACGGCGGACGCGCTGGCCACGCTCGCCGCGGCCATCCCCACGCTCCGGGAGGGCTTCCCGTCACGCGCCCTCGAAGGCCGCGACTCGTAACCGAATGGAGGGTGCCATGCCTGTCACAGCCACGTCGCCTCCCGATCGCGGGGCGCGCCCATTTGTTATCCACAATCTGGCCGCCCCCTCTCCCGGTGGCCGACCGCGGATGGCAGGCTGCGGACACCCCCGTCCCCCAGCGAAGGGAACCCGCAGTGCCGACCGCCACGTCCGTCCCCCCGACCCACGGCGGGCTGCTCGCCCGTCTCGACATCCTGGTCAACCTGGTCGCCGACCGCCGCGGCCTCGCCCTCGACCCGAGCGGTCGCATGGCCGCCGCCGAGGCACGCCTGGTCGCCGAGGCCCTCGAGCTGGTCCCGGCCCCCGGACCGGCGGCCCCGGGTGGCCCCGGCGGCCCGGGTGGCCCCGGCGGCCCGGGTGGCCCCGGCGGCCCGGGTGGCCCCGGCAGCCGGGACCCGGGCCGCCAGGACCCGGGTGGCTCACCTGGTCCTCGTGACCTTGCAGCGGTCGAGCTGCTGCGCGCCCTGGCCGAGGCGATCGGGCTCGTGCGCGACCGCGGCGACCGCATCGAGGCGACCAGCCTGCGCCACCCCTGGGCCCAGCTCGACCCGGACCTTCGCGCCGGCCTCGTCTACGCCGCCTGGTGCCACCGCGTGCCCTGGGCGGAGATGCTCCACGACGGCCCCGGTCCGGCCGTGCGCGCGCTGCGGGACGGCCGCCCCGGCGTGCTCCGCCTGCTCTTCGGCCTTCCGGCGGGCGTCGACGTCCATGTGCCCGGCCTCGTCGCCGGTGTCGCGGAGCGCCTGGGCCTCCCCGACGAGGAGTGGCTGGTCCGCGCCGTCGCCGCCGTGTTCCTCGACCCGCTGGTGGCGCTCGGGGCCGCCCACGTCGAGCCGCCGCCTCCGGAGGTCCCGGCCCGCGCCCGCTTCGGCGCCCGGGCCCAGACCGTCATCGGCTCGGCCCTGATCGCCGCCGGCGAGGACGTCCCCCTGAAGGGAGCGCCGATGGGCTGACGCGCCGACGCGCTCCGGGAAGCCACTCTTGAGGGGCACGGCGCCGCGTCCCGCGTGGCGGTCGCGTCCCGCGGCGCGGCCGTTGCCCGGGTCAGCCGAGCAGGGAGAGCTGCACGGGCTGCTCCGGCGGGCGGCGGTTGGTCGGGACGAGGCGTGGGGTGCTCGGCTCGGCAGCCGGCCGCGGGAGTGGGTGGCGGCGCTGGGCGGCGCTGACGCGCTCGCCGATCGCCTCCCTGGTCGCCTTGGGAGCGTACGAGCCGCGGTACAGGCGCCGGTAGCCGGCCACGAGCTCCGGGTACTCCCGCTCGAGCCAGGGCATGAACTCCTCCTTGACACCTGGGCGCAGGTGCAGGGTGATGGGGGAGACGTGGCTCGCGCCGGCCTCGGCCGCCGCCCGTACCACGGCCCTGAGCTGTTCGGGGGAGTCCGAGATCCCGGGCAGGACCGGCGCGATCAGCACCCCGCACGGCACTCCGGCACGGGTCAGCGCCTTCACCGCGTCCATGCGCGCCCGCGGGTGCGGCGTGCCGGGCTCGGTCCGCCGCCAGACCGTCTCGTCCAGCGTCCCGATGGACAGGTTAGCGGTGAAGCCGGCAGTCTCGACCAGCTCGACGAACAGGTCGAGATCACGCAGCAGCAGCGGCGACTTGGTCAGGACCGAGCAGGGGTTGGCGGCGTCGCGGAGCGCCCCGAGCACGCCTCTGGTGAGCCGGTAGCGGCCCTCGCAGCGCTGGTACGGGTCGGTGTTGGTGCCCATGGCCACGTGCGCGCCGTTCCACGAGCGCCGCCGCAGCTCGCGGCGGAGCACCTCGGGGGCGTTGACCTTCACCACGATCTTGCGCTCGAAGTCGGCGCCGGCCCCGAAGCTCAGGTACGTGTGACTCGGCCGAGCAAAGCAGTTGTGCGAGACGACCCCGTTGGCGATGAAGTCGCCCGTGCCGGTGGTGATATCGAACATCGGGAGAGCCACGCCGAGCGGCTCGATGGATACGACCCGCAACGATGCGAACCTGCCCGTGCCGATCAGCCTGCTGTCGACCGTCAGGTGCGGTCGCCGCTGCCCACCCTGCCCGGCGCCGGTCACGTGCTCCCACCCACGGTCGCTCAGGAAGCGGTGGTCCCCGCTGGCAACCAGCTCTGTCCCGTCGTGGAGGGCGACTCGGTACGCGGCCTTGACCGTCGACCAGTGGGCGAGAACCTTCGTTGTCACGCATCGACGATCTGCGCCGTGCACGACGGTTCCGTAGATGGCGTCCCCGGCTCGCAGGTCGGCGAGCGGCTTCGTCCGCCCGTCCGCCATGAGGACCGGGGTGTCGCCCGAGGCACAGTAGGCGCAGGCATGCGTGCAACCTCGGTAGACGTTGATGGTCCACTCAAAGCCCAGCCTGCTCGCGGCCGGGACCCGGTTCAGGATCGACTTGGCCTCGACCTCGTAGAAGGTGACGTCGCGGAACTCGGGCGTGTCGAACCTGCGGACGGTGGCGGGCCCCTCGAACAGCGGTAACTCCACCGCCGCCGGCCGCCGCTCCCCGCGCAGGTCGCTGAACGTCTGCATGCGGACAGGGTAGAACACCTGTTCGAGCGGGGCAACGAAGCGGCCCGGACCCGGGTGCCGCTACTCGGCGTCGGGGTCCCCCCGGCCCGGGGGCCGGCCGTAGGACCCGTAGGCGTCGTAGCGCTCGTTGGTGCGGACCTTCTCGACCATCCGCTCGAGCCTGCGGATCGCCTGGAGGAGCACGCTGATCGGCACCTTCACGTGGTCGGGCACGCAGCCCGCGTGCAGCACGCGCGCGTCGTTGGTCATGAAGACGACCCGGTGGTCGACCGGACGGTCGCAGATCATGCACCTGATGCGGTGGTGAACCATGGTCGACGACGCGATGATCGTGATCCGGCCCGAGTGCTCGTCCATCGGTACTTCTCTTCCTCGCCGGCGGAACCGTCCCGCCCTTTGACCCACTCGACCCAGGCTACAGCGAAGTCCGCCGAGCCGTCTGGCACCGCGGGGGCCCGGGCGCGGCGAGGCGGGCGGGGTCACGGTCGTCGGGACGTTCGAGGCCGTGCCCAGCCCTGTGATGGGGGAGTTTCGTCCTCTCCGGCGGTTGCGCCCCGCCATTGCGCCCCCCCGAAGGACCTGCCGGTCCTCGCCCTATCCGTTGATTGACCTGCTTAACTATCGTTCAGTTAGTACTTGACGTTCGTTAAGTACCTGCCCATACTCCTGGCACAAGTAGGGCAAGGGGGAAGGACTTACCGTGGTGCTCCGATCCACCGTTCCCCAGCGGGCGATGCCGCGCGGTCAGCCGGCTGCCCCCAAGGCGCTCATGGCGGCCATCGTCGTCGCGCTCGTGCTCGGTCTCACCGGTGTGGTGTTCCTCGGCCTGATGCTCCGCGAGCGGACCGCCGCGGCCGGTTCCGCCAGCGCCGGAGGCCTGACCCTCAAGCTCCAGTCGGCCCAGTGGATCGAGATGGAGCACGGCCAAGGCGGCGGGTTCGCGATGCCGCAGCAGATGACCCCGGGCGCGCCAGCCGCGGACCAGGAGCGGCTGGCGCTGGGGGTGACGGTCGAGAACCGCGGCGGCAGCGCCAGGCAGTTCAGCAGGAGCGAGTTCGCCATCGAGGGCCCGAATGGGCAGACGTGGCCGCTGGTGACCGAGAACCTGGACAGCAAGTACCTGCCTCCCGGGGTCGGGGTGACCGGAAGCCTCAGCTTCGACCTGCCGGCGGCCGACGCCAGCCAGGGCAACCCCACCCTGTTCCTCGTCTGGCACCGGGCCGGCAAGGTCGTGCGCCTGCCCGTCACGGTCGGCGCCGCTTCACACACCCACCACTGACCGGCCAGACCTCGCCCCCCAGCACACCGACCGGACCCATACGCCGCCAACCCCACCGAGTCACCGGCCGACACCTATCTCCATCCACCGCGTCCGGAGGGAGCCGTATGCACAGGTCGCCCAGAGACCGGACCGGGCCGTCGGAGGGCGTGCCCCTCCGACGTCTCGACCACCGTCTCTTCCTGACCCTGCTGCTGGTCTTCGGGGTCACGGCGTGGGAGCACGTCATCCACGCCACCGTCCTTGGTGAAGCCGCCACCCTTGGCGGTCACCTCAGCCACATCCTGCGCGACGGCATGCTCGCGCTGCCGTTGGGCCTGCTGGCCGTCTGGGTCGGCGCCGGTCTGGCGGCGCGCGCGTGGCCTGCGGCGGTCGGCCGGCAACGCCAGCTCGCGCTGGCAGCGACGACCGCCGTCCTGTACGGGATGCTCATCGTCCCTTCGGTCGGCGTCCACCAGCACCTCGACGGGCAGGCCGCGGCCATCGCCGGCGGCCATGCGGCGCACCACGCCGTTGCCGTTGACGGGCTCGAGTCGTCCCAGGGGCTCGCCGGCGTCGCCCTGCACGGCCTGCGGGACGCCGCGGTCGCGCAGGTGGTCGCGCTGCCCCTGCTGCTGGTGGGGCTCGCCCTGCTGACAGGGTCGGCGGGCGTGAGGAAGCGGGCCCGCATGCCGGCGCGAGCGCGGCTGGCAGCGGCCGCCAGCGCGGCCACCGCGGTGGCGATGCTGTCACCGTACGGCACGGTCGCGGCACAGGCGGCGACGTCGGCGTCCCTGCCCTGCAGCGTCACCCGCACCTACACCGTCTCCGCCATCGACATCACGATGACGTTGAACAGGTTCGGGGACAACGACCCGTTCGCCTACATGTACGTCCTCGACAGCAAGATCCCGGCCGTACAGGCGGAGGAGGCCGCCAACGCGGCCGCGGCCGCCGACCCGCCCACTCCCGTGCCGGTCAGCCCGGGCCTGCGCAAGGACGCGATCCAGCCGCTGATGCTCCGCGCCGTCCTGGGCGAGTGCGTGCAGATCGACTTCACCAACCGCATCACCGAGGCGCCGGTCACCAGCAACGCGCCGCCCCCTACCGGCGTTCTGGCCACCCAGGCCGGCGGTCCGCCGGCGGTCTCGATCGCCCCGCAGGGCGTCGCCTACGACATCGACAACCAGGGCGACGCGGTCGGCAACAACCCCAACTCGCTGGTGCCCCCGCCAGGGGCCCAGGACCCGAACAGCCCGAGCTGCACCTGCAAGCGGACCTACACCTTCTACCTGGACCCGGCCATGGGCGAGGGCGGCAAGGTCTTCCGCAGCGGCGGCGACTCCCGTGAGCTGACCGCTCACGGCCTGTTCGGGGCCATTCTCGCGGAGCCGGCCGGCTCCCACTGGCTCGACCCCGAGACGGCGCAGGACAAGACCGGCGACAGCAACTTCTCGAACTGGGAGGCGATCATCGACCCGGCCTCCGGGCCGACCTTCCGCGAGTTCGGGATCATGTACCACGAGGTCGGCGACGAGTTCTTCAACGTGCGCAACCGGGCCGGCGGCGCCATCGGCATGGTCGACCGGGTCTTCAGCTTCTCGTACCGGCCGGCGTCCCGTGCCCTGAACTACCGCAGCGAGCCGTTCATCGACCGGCTCAGCCTCGAGGAGAACGACAAGTCGCTCGGCTACAGCTCGTACGCCTTCGGCGACCCGGCGACCCCGATCCCGCGATCCTACCTGGGCGAGCCGACCAAGACCCGGCTGATGCACCCCGGCAACGAGCTGCTGCACGTCCACCACCTGCACGGCGGTGGGGACCGGTGGCGGGCCAACCCCGGCGCTGATAACACCGACATCGCCGGTGGCCTCGAGAAGGTCCCGGTCCAGAACGCCAAGTCGATCCGGCTCGACTCGCAGACCATCGGCCCGGACGAGTCCTACAACCTCGAGCACGAGTGCGGCGCGGGCGGCTGCCAGCAGGCGGCGGGCGACTTCCTGTACCACTGCCACATCGCCCACCACTACATCGCCGGCATGTTCAGCTTCTGGAGGGTGTTCGACACACTGCACAACGGCACCAGGAACACCAGCGGCGCCTTCATCAACGGTGACACCCCGCTGGCGGTCATCCCAGGACGCGCGGCCCCGCCGACCGCGGTGAACTCCGCCGGTCTGCTCGGCTTGACCGTCAACGTCCCGCAGGGGTCGAGGACGGTCGTCCTGAGGGCGAACCTCACCAACCCCTCCACGCAGGTCGCGCTGGAGGACCTGGTCGAGGGCCAGATCCCGCCGCAGGGCACGCGGATCGACCGCCAGGACGCGAGCGTCTGGAACTGGGCGGTCGACTTGACCGATCCCACCAGGCCCGTCTACAAGGGCGAGCCCGAGGTGCCGGCCGGCTCGATGACCGACTACGAGTCCCCGACGCCAGGGGAGCGGCCGGACATCCTGTTCAACCCGACCACCGGCCGGTACGCCTGGCCACTGCTCAGACCGCACATGGGACAGCGGCCGCCGTTCTCGACCAACGGGCACACCGGCGCGCCGTGGCTCGGCGAGAACACCACGTCCACCCGGCCGGACGGGCTCTGCCCGGCCACTGCCCCGTCCAAGACGTACAACATCACCGCGATCAACACCCCGATCCAGATGACCGACCAGATCACCGACCCGAACGGCGAGATCTTCGTCCTGAGCAAGGACAGGCCCTCGGTGACGCCGCAGAACGCCCAGCCGCTCACCATCCGCTCGAACGTCGGTGACTGCGTGGCCATCACGCTCACCAACGAGATCGACTACGGGAACCCGGATACCGCGAGCACGATCCTGAACCACAAGACCAACATGCACACGCACTTCGTGCAGTTCGACCCGCAGGCATCGGACGGCATCGACACCGGGCTGTCGTTCGAGCAGGAGGTGCGGCCGGCGGGCAAGGAGCTGACCGACCCGACGGTCACCGGCGACGACAAGCTCAACCTGCGGCGGACGCTCACCGCGGACGCTCCGGCAGGGGCGACGACGCTGACCGTCAACTCGACCGAGCGCCTGCGCAAGGGCGTCTGGATCGCGGTCGGCCAGGGCCTCGACGGCATCGAGGCGGTCCAGATCTCCAAGACCGTGGACCCGACCGCCACGACGATCACGCTGCAGACGCCGCTCACCAAGGCCCACCTCGCGGGCGATTCCGTCGGGGTGGAGTTCGTGCGGTACCGGTGGTTCTCCGACGTCGACTCCGGGACGGTCTTCTGGCACGACCACGTCGACGGCATCCACTCGTGGAACCACGGCCTGTTCGGCTCGCACATCATCGAGCCGAAGGGCTCCACCTACCTCGACCCCAAGACCCTCCTGCCGGTCGACAGCGGCACCAACGTGGTCATCAAGCCCGGTACCGGAGCTGCCTCGCCCGGCGTGGACGCAACCGCCGGGAAGACCTTCCGGGAGTACATGATCTTCCTCCACAACGGCGGTCGACCGCCCGTGAACCCCCTGTTCAACTTCGGTCAGGAGTGCGAGCAAGGGAATATCAACCTGCGCGCCGAGCCGTTCTCCGAACGGGTCCCGGCCGCAGTCCAGACGCAGGAGTTCAACGGCGGGCTCTGCCTCAACGCGATCGGGACCACCGACCCCTATGTCTACTCGTCGGTGAAATACGGCGACCCGAGGACGCCGCTGTTCCGCGCCTACGCCGGTGACCCGGTGGTGATCCGCACCCTCGGCATCGACGAGCGGGTCGAGGCCCTGCGGATCCAGGGGCACCGCTTCCGGCGCGAGCGCTTCAACGGCCAGGGCGAGCTGATGGACGCCGCCACCACCGGCATCTCAGAGCGGTTCGACTACGTCCTGGAGGGCGGCGCCGGCGGGCCCAACCGCATGGCCGGCGACTACCTCTACTACACCACCCGCAACTTCGCCAGGGAGCAGGGAGGCTGGGGCATCTTCAGGGTGCACAACACGCTCCAGCCGGATCTGAAGCCTCTGCCGGACCGAACGGCGCCACCCAGCGGCCAGGGCTTCCCGCTGCAGACGTTCACGGGTGGCAACCCGGGACCGCCGGGCCCCACGACGGCAACGACCAACCCGGCCACGTGCCCGTCCAAGGCGCCGATGCGGGTCTACAACCTGTCGATCTTCGACATGCCGCTCCCGCTCCAGGAGACGATCAACGGGGACAGGCCGGTCATCAATGGCACCACGTTCATGCACGACCGGATCGGCGTCACCTCGGACGGGCGGGGGATCATCTACTCCCTGGCCGGCGACGAGAGTGGGATCCAGGCCGGGGCCAAGCCGCTGGAGCCGCTGGCGATCCGCGCCAACGTCGGCGACTGCGTGCAGATCAACCTCAAGAACCACGTCAGGAACACCGCTCCGGACGACCCGAACAACCCGTTCGACGGCCCGGTGGGTGGCACCCGCGCCTCGCTCGAGCTGGCCAAGCTGATCTCGGACCCGCAACGGTCCGGCGGCGGGGCGGTCGGCTTCAACCCGGACACCACCATCTCCCCGGACCAGGACATCTCCTACACCTACTTCGCGGACAAGGAGCTCGGCACCTCGATGTTCCTGAACCAGGGCAGCGAGGCGTCCCAGCTCCACGGCGCCTACGGCATGCTGGTCGTCGAGCCCTCGGGGGCCGCGTACTTCGACAGCAAGACCGGCGGCTCGATGGCCTCCGGGACCGGCACCAGAGTCATCATCCGGGCGCCCAGTGGCAACTTCCGCGAGCTGGTCGTGATGCCGTCGACCACCGATTCGCAGTTCGCCCGCAGCCTCATCGGCGGGCCGAAAAACAGCGGCGAGGGCGGTGATGCCTACGAAGACGATGTCATCGGCTTCAGCTCCATCAACTACCACAACGAGCCGCTGGCACCTCGGCTCGACCCGGAAGGGGACCTGACCGCCACGCCGGGCGGTGTGTCGACCGGACCGATACTCGACCCGACCGGGACCGCGGACCACTCCGTGGCGTTCAGCTCCACGGTCCACGGCGACCCCGACCCCGCGCTGATCTTCTCGACCTTCGCCGGGGACGCGGTCCGCTTCCGGGTAGGGGTGGCGGCCTCCCAGGCCTTCGACGTGATCAACGTGTCGGGCCACGAGTTCCCGTGGGAGCCGTTCCTGACCGGCTCGCAGCTGCTGACCGGCCGCAGCCTGGCCGCCGCGGAGACTCAGGAGGTCAAGCTGGTGAACAACGCCGGCGGCGTCCTGCACACCGCGGGTGACTACCTGATGCAGAACGGTCGCCAGGGATACGCTCGGTCGGGCGAATGGGCGCTCTTCCGAGTCGTGTCGGGCACCTCCACACTCGCACCGACGAATCTGGCCCAGGTAAACGGATAGGCAACCACGAGCTGAGGCCCCGGGCCGCCCAGGAGCCCGGGGCCTCAGCCTTGTCCCCCCCGTCCCCCCGGGTCCCCCCGGGTCCCCCCGGGTCCCCCCGTCCGCGCCTCCGTCCGCCTCCCCGGCAGCCGCCCGACCGGCCCGGTCCTGGGCCCACCGGCCGGCGGTCTTTCCAGGTCCCGGCGGTCTGACAGGCGCGGCACCCGGCTCGGCGCAATTCGTCGAGGGGAGCTCCCCGGGCGCGGGGTGGTAATAGCCGGCACCGTAGGGCTCTCCCGGGCGGTCAGACGTGGCTGGCCGACGGCGGGCCCGCGACCGCTCGGCACCAGGTGGGGCCACGCTCGAGAGTGAATTTACCGGGCTGCTGGAGACCCTGCGCCGCGGAAATTCGTGGAAATTCGTGGAAATTCGTGCGGGACCCTGGCGCCGTTCCCGGAGTCGTGGCTGGCGGCCCGGACGTCGCGCTGGGCTAGGCCAGGGCTAGGCCGGTGGGACCAGGTTGCGGGCGTCGACGGACGCCTTGAAGCCGGTCAGCTCGACGACCTGCCCGTCGGCCGTGCGCGCGTAGGCGAGGACGCCGTCCCTGCGCACGCAGAGCACCTGCGCGGGAGGCGGGTTCTCCATCGTCGAGGTGAACGTCGCGCAGCTCACCCGGGCGCCCAGGACCGTCCGGCTGGTGGTCCCGGCCCGCACCTCGCGGCCGACCACTGCGGTCAGGGCGTCGATCAGGTGCAGCACCGCGCCGGGATAGGAGTTGCCAACCTCGGTGGTGTCGTCGAAGGAGGTCTTCGTGCAGCGCCAGCCGCTGCCGGACAACAGGCAGCCGTGCATCAGCTTGCCGTCGAACACGACCACGTTGCGTTGCTTGCCCTGGTCGATCTCGAAACCGAACTTCGGGGGCCGCTGCGCCAGCCGCGAGGTGGCCTTCGCCCCGTCGGCCATCCTCACGCGGTAGGTCGCGGTGTAGGTGGCGGACTCCGCGGCGTGCGCGCGGTCGATGATCCGGTCGACCGCCACCGGCAGGTTCATGGCGGTCGAGCCCTGGGACGACCCGGACGTCGACCCTGTCGGCCCTTTGCCCGCCGGGTTCGAGGTGCCCGCCCCGGAGCTCGTGGGAGCGCCGCCGGCGAGGCTCTGGGAGGGATT
>WNFX01008359.1_pt1 | contig 11008 bp, 10 predicted proteins | sample 5400111 | NCBI WGS metagenome assembly WNFX01 (sample SAMN13153363, study PRJNA577476) | soil metagenome | isolation source: 40 cm soil or saprolite under grassland replicate 1 | place: USA:California | collected 2016-06-15
TGGATCGAGCAGTCCCTTGCTCGATGCTAAAATCAGGCGGCGAAGCCGCATTTGTTTAGCATCGCCCGCGGAGCGGTCGATCCACCTTCGCCTTCACGTTATTTCTTACGCGAGCTCGCCCAGCTCGCGCTTCGTCACCGCCGCCTGCAGGTATTTGCCCCAGCTTAAATTATCACGCCCGGGCTGGTGCTCGCGCGCTTTGCGGATTGCCATTTCGGAGACCGCTTCGACCACCCATTCGAAATTTGCCTGACCGATGTTGGCTGCTTCCGCATCCGGCGCGGGATTGCAAAAATCAATGGCGACCGGCACTCCATCGCGAATTGCAAACTCGACCGTGTTCAAGTCGTAACCAAGAAACTGGTTCAGCGTCAGCACATCCTGCTCGACTCTTTCGAGGATATCTTTCGGCGTCCGCCATTCGGTGTGATACCGCAAGTGATAGGGATGACGCGGCTCGTACGGCATAATCCGCACGTGCCGTTGATCGATCGAATAGCAGCGGAAGTACATGTCGAATTTCACTTCCTCCTGCAACATCATCACGAGCTGGCCAGTCTCGCTGTAGGCGCGATAAAATTCCTCCGGGTTATGCAAGCGATAGACATTCTTCCAACCGCCGCCAGCGAACGGTTTAAAAAATGCCGGCCAGCCGACATAGTTAAAAATCCCTTCCCAATCGAGCGGGTAACTCAGATTGCGAAATGATTTATCGTTTGTGTCCGTCGGCGGCTGGTTCGACGGCAGCAGCACAGTGCGCGGAACAGCAACGCCGATTTTGGTCGCAAGCGCGTTGTTGAAAAATTTCTCGTCCGCGCTCCACCAGAACGGATTATTCACCACCGCGCATCCCGTGAGGGCTTCGTTTTTGAGCCAGGCGCGATAAAATGGGACGTCCTGCGAGATGCGATCGATCACCACATCGTACCCGCACGACTCGCCCTGGATGACCTTGTCGATCTTTACGAATTCCGCGCGGATATCTTTGCCACCGGTCTTCTGATTCACCCGTTCGACGAACGCCGGCGGGAAACTGTGTTCCTGACCAAAAAGGATTCCGATTTTTTTCATAACTGTCTCCTTGTCATTTCGAGCGAAGCCGAAGGCGAAGTCGAGAAATCTCTTACTGTTATCTGTCCTGCAGGACGTCCATACCCAAATCGAGCCAACTTGGATTCAACCGATTGATTAGTGCGACTTTCTTTGCCCAAGACCATTTCTTCAGTTGGCTCTCGCGCGCAAGCGCGTCGCGAATATCACGGCTCGTAATAAATTAGCTTTTTGCACCGATAGTCAGATGCGAACCCAGTCGGAGTTCCCTCGCGGTGCTCCCAAGTTCGCCGTGAGAGACGGTTTGTTACGCCGATATAAGGAACGGACTGGTTGCGACTGGTCACGATGTAAATCCAAAAGTTGTAATCACGTGACATGGCCCAGATTAACAGTAAGAGATGTCTCGACTCCGCTCGACATGACAAAGAACGCTTACGCGGGGCCGCACGAGAATCACAAGGTCGATAAATAGTACGGCAGCATGTCGCGCCAATAACTCCATTCGTGGCCGCGCCATTTTCCGTTTGATGCCTTTTGAATTCAAAATCTCCGACAGCCGATACGATTCATGGCGGGTGTTGTCCCATTCGCCGGTGCCGAGAATAATGCCCATGTGGTTGTATCTCCACGGGTCGGTTATGTTCGGCAGATATTCGTACGGGCTGTTGAAGTAAATGTTATCGTCGTGATACCCATCGAAGAAAGAGCTGATATCGAATGAGCCACTCAAGCTAATGAGATGACTCACGGTGTCGGGATGACGAAAAGCGATATTGGCCGCATGATACGCGCCCAAACTGGCGCCGCATACAGCGACGCGAGGAGATGAGCATTCGCGCCGGGCGAGATCGAATACGTCGCGCACGATCACGTTTTCGTAGGCATTATGCGTGCGCATCCGATCGGCAGGATGAATCGATTTGTTATAGAAACTCTCGAGATCGATCGCGTCCGGGCAATAGACGGTGACTCGGCCGGCATCGACGTAACTGGCAACGGCATCGACGAGGCCGAAGTCTTTGTTTTGGTAGTAGCTGCCGAATGAAGTCGGAAAAAGAATCAGCGGCAGACCGCCGCCGTTTCCGAAGGCGAGCATTTTAAATTCACGGCTTAAATATGGCGTGTGCCATTTAATGTAACGTTCGTTCATCTAGAAACTGAAGACAGAATCGACAAAATTATCAGAATAAGGTTTGGCAGATGAACATTCGGTTTCATTCTGTCGATTCTGTCAAAGCATTTTCATTCGTTCACTCGGAATGCATCTGGACAAGCCGACATCTTCAGCGAAGCGTTTCGCTTTTGCATGCGCAAACACACGCTCACCGGAAACATCAAACGGCATCGCGCCTTTCCGTCGAAGGTTCTCGGCAATCGGCGCGACGTGCTGGTGTATCTGCCGTCGGGTTATCGACGATTTTCGGGGAAAAATTATCCGGTTTTGTATTTGCATGACGGTCAAAATGTTTTCGATGCGGCGACTGCATTCGCGGGCGTGGAGTGGGGCGTGGATGAAACGGCCGAGCGATTGATTCAAAAAAAACTGATCGAGCCACTCATCATCGTTGCGGTTGCAAACACGGGTGAAGAACGGATTCACGAATATGCGCCGACGCGTGGGGTCATCGATGCCAGGGCGAAGCGAAAAAAAAGAAGCCGGGGGCTCGCGCGCCTGTACGGCCATTTTCTCATGAACGAACTCAAGCCCTTCATCGACCGGAAATATCGGACAAAGCGCGAGGCGGCATTCACCGGATTGGGCGGCTCATCCCTGGGGGGTCTCGCCACTCTTGCGATTGGAATTTTGTACCCGCAGGCGTTCAGCCGGCTCATCGTTATGTCGCCGTCAATCTGGTGGGACGATTTTGCGATCTATCGGCTGGTGGATTCAATCGAACAAAAACCACCACTAAAAATCTGGCTCGATACCGGCACGGCCGAGCCGGGATGGGAACAGGCCCGCGAGCTACGCAATCGTCTCATCGAGAAAGATTGGAAACTTTTGGATGATCTTCAGTATTTGGAAGCCAAAGGCGCCGATCACAGCGAAGCCGCCTGGGCCAGGCGCGTCGAGCCTGCGCTGCGGTTTCTCTTTCCGCCCCGTCTGTAAGTCGCCGGCCTCTGGGCGGGGCGGTGCGCGGGTGCTTATCCCTCTCGGCGCCGCGCTTCGCACCCGCCTTCGCTCAGCCTCCGGCGCGGCAGGCAGCAAAGCGGCTACAGCATCCGTCCGACTGACGGGACCGGCGGCGGATTAGGCGGCAGCGGCTCTGGAGGCGGCACCGGTTGCGGAGGCGGCGGCTGAGGCGTTGGAGTTGGTTTATCTGGCATTGACGATCTCCAATAGATGAATCGTTTTTACTGCAGCGGCTTGCCGTAAGCTTGATAAACGCGAACGAAGCCGCCGACGAAGTCTATATCTTTCTGATAAGCAAAGGCGCGCTCACGAGGCGACCAGGTCAACTCGCGCGGTGCTTCGGCGTGGTTTGGATCATAAACGAGATAGTGTTCGAGTTCGTCTCCGGGGGGATCTTTTTGCCGGGCGTAAACCAGCACCGCGTGATTAATGCTTAGCTTCGGATAAGTGGAAAGAAAACCGACGAACAGGCCACCACGCGAGAGGGCGGCCTCGAGGTTGGCGTGAGTTGTATCCTGATATTTCCGGCTGTGCTCGAAAAACATTCGAACATTGCTGGGGCGAAAATAAGTTAAAAACCCGCTGCCGAGGTTTTCTTGAAACACGTGCGCACGTGCTTTGCTCATCTCGCGCAGATTTGCGTAACCGGGAAAAACGATTCGCTGATTCACCGGCAATGATTCGCCCCAAGGGGTGCTACGCGCGACGGCGCGAATGCGCGCTGCAAGTTCCAGGTCGTTCAACGGAGCGCCGCTGGGATCGAACCGGGCAAATTTGCGGAATTGCATCGCGGTGCGGGTCATGACAAAGCAGCGGCGGGTGTACCGGTTAGCCGGATCCTCGCGGCTCGCTTTCACCTGCAGATAGGGAAGGCCATCCTTATATTTGAGCACGGTGGCGTTTTGGAAGGCGAAGGTGTCGCGATCGAAACGAAACTCCGCCGCCGCTGCGCTCGTGCGCACCAAGGCGACAGCGACAAAAACGCCGAGCCGGGAAAGACCCGCAAATGTGCGTCGATTATCGAGAATCACATTAAGAGCGGGCGGAAGCGGTTGTAGTTTTGTCTTGAGTGAAGATACCGAGCCGGCGAAATTTTTCGTAGCGCTTCGCTACCAATTCGTCGACCGGAGTCTTGGAGATGTGCTGCAGATTCCCGCGCAGCGCGCTGCCCAGATTTTCCGCGACAGAGTCATAATCCCGATGCGCCCCGCCTTCCGGTTCGGGGATAATTTCGTCAACCACTTCAAGTTTCAATAAATCCTGGGCGGTCAATTTGAGTGCCTCGGCCGCTTCGGCAGCATGCCGTCGGTCTCTCCACAAAATCGCGGAACACGCTTCCGGACTGATGACCGAGTAGTAAGCGCTCTCGAGGATCAACACGCGGTCTGCAACGCCAATCCCAAGCGCGCCGCCCGAGCCGCCCTCGCCGATCACCGCGGCAATAATAGGCACGCGCAGTCTCATCATTCCGCGAAGATTTACCGCGATTGCTTCCGCAATATGGCGTTCCTCCGATCCGATCCCCGGAAATGCGCCTGGCGTATCGATCAATGAGATCACCGGCATGCCAAATTTTTCTCCGAGCTGCATCAATCGCAGCGCTTTGCGGTAACCTTCAGGATGCCCGCAACCGAAATTGCGCATCACATTTTCCCTGGTGTTGCGTCCTTTTTGGTGCGTGATCACCACACAGCGTTGCGCGCCGAGCATGGCGAGACCGCTCGGCATGGCTTTGTCGTCGGCAAAACGGCGGTCGCCGTGCAGTTCAATCCAATTTGTAAAACATCGTTCGATGTAATCGAAGGCAAACGGCCGCTGCACATGCCGCGCGATTTGAACACGCTGCCACGCGGTGAGCTTGCCATAAATTTCGCGACGGGCTTCACGAAGTTTTGCCTCAATTGCTTTAACCGCCGAATCAAGATCGACATCGTGCTCATCGGAGTGATTCTTTAGATCCTGCAAACGCCGTTCCAGTTCAAAGATCGGTTTTTCAAAATCGAGCGGCTGCAGGTCCATAGCGGAAGTCAAAAAAGTTACAACGTTACAAGAGTTACAAGAGGAGAATTTCTCATGAGTTTTTCGCGATGTAACTTTGTAATGTTTTTAACGGTTTTAACCTGATTCAATCAGTAATCGTGACAGGGGTGCGATTGTTTACAAGGCTGCTCAACTCTTCCACATCGGAGGCGGTCAGGCCGAGACCTACTGGCGGCGGCGGCTGGTCGAGACTGGGATGTGCAGAATCGGGCATTGAATACAATGTGTAACCAGGCGCCCCGGCGAACCGGATCCAGCGAGTGCTGCTACTATAATCCTTGCTGCCGAGGCCCACACGTTTCCCGCCTTTCCAAGCCATCGTCTCCGCAACCTTCGCCGTGATTTTCGACGGCTGCTTGAGTGATAGCTTGGCTTCACGCACATGATATTGCTTGAAAAAAACGCCGCGATTAAGGAGCACCACCAGGTTGGCCTTCCGTTGAATAAGGATTGAAAAATCCGGGTGCGAAATGAGCAGACGTTCGCCAATGTGCAGCATCGTACCGCTCATATTGTTCATGCGCATAATCAGCTCGGGCGTCGTCTTCAACTTTCGCGAAATCTTCGCCAGAACGTCTCCAGATTTCACCACGTATTCCATTTTCTCAGGCGAAGGATAACGCGAGAGAAAAATGTCGACGTTCACTTCGCCGAGCAAATCCCTGGCTTCTTCGGCGTGCAGTCCGGCTGGATATTTTTGAAGGAAGGCGATGAACGCGTCGCGAGCTTCGGTCAGTTTCCCTTCCTGCCGCAGTTGCGCCGCCGCCTGAAATTCGGGAAGACTGATGTCCGGCGTGGGCGCAGGAGGAACTTCTCCGCGTTGTTCCTTTTTCACCGCGATTTCCTCTTTGACGAAGCTGTTGTAGCCGAACCAGGCGGCTCCTCCGAAAATGACCAGCGCCAGCAGCAATGCGAAGAGCCACTTCATGGATGGCAGAGCGGAATTATGAGCCTGAGCGAAATCGGCGGCCCGCCCTGAGCAAGGCAAAGCCCAGGCGATCCGGAATTTCTCACTATTTCAGTCAACCGAAAATCCATTAATAGAAAAATCGCGCCCGACCAGTCAATCGCGCCGGTCAATCGAGCGGTTCTCCTACGAACCCTCTTTGCCGGACTCCAGCCCCGGAAAGAAACGGTGCCACAGGCGCCCCAGCGTACGCTCTTCTTCGTTACTCCAAGAAAAGTGGCAATCCTGACAATAAAATTCTTTCGGAATAATTTTCATCGCGCAAAGAACGCCGACGAGAGCCGGCGTAATGAATTTACGGGTCATCTGCGGATACTCGATGTTCGAGGAGCCGCATTGCGGGCAACGAATCAGGGCAGCGGAAATGTCCGGGTCAGTCGCTTCCCAATCAACCATCAGGCTTTGCGCCCTCTCGAAATCGTTGTCCTCCACCATGACTTTCGCGTTTGCTTGCGGCCGCGACATGAACGCGACCTGCTGCAAAGGAGCCTCGTTATGAACATCGGCCTTGACCCCCACATCGTGGAAGCGCCGTTTAAGCTGCCTCGCCTTTGCCGGTTCGTTAAACGTCGCGATCGTCACCATAAATTTTATTCGTTCACCTGGACAGTTCTTGATAAAACATCAACTAACGGGCGAGCGCAAGATTCGCCGGCGGGTAATCTGTATCCGCTTCCCTGTGGGAAGCTTTCAGCCGTCAAGTTTCGAGAGCAGCTCGTTTGTGATGATTTATGAATGGTTTTCTAGTGCGGAGGAAACCATTTATAGAGCATCAAATATACGAACACCCCTGTGAATGAAACATAGAGCCAGATTGGGATCGTCCAACGCGCAATCCGCGTATGGCGATCCCACCGGCGACGAAAAACCGGAATGAGCGTCAAAATCACCAGAGGCAACGTTACAAAGGCAAGCAAGACATGTGAAGCCAATATCGGGAAGTAAATGGCGGCGATCCATCCCGTGTATCCCGACGATTTTTCGCCGACGTGCACGTGATAAGTGATGTAGCCAACCAGGAAACAGGCCGACGAAATCACGGCTGTGATCATGCACGCCATATGACGCCGCCACGCGCCATGCCGGATGAAGTACCAGCCCATTGAAATGAAAACAGTGCTCACCAAATTGAGGGAAGCATTAACGGCTGGAAGATCGGAAATAGAAAACACGTTGAAGCGTTTGAAGCGTTAAAGCGATAGGCCAATTTAGGGCTTTAACGTTTCAACGCTTCAATGATTTAACAAAAAACTATGCTGCCCATCCTCGAAACCCCGCAGGTTCGGCTTTCCGCACAAGATCGACAACCGACCTGGGCGCACCGAATCGCTGTGGGCATGATGCGTCTGGCGGTTCTCGCCGCAATTTTTGGGATTCTCGGCAGCGGCTGGTATCTCGCAAAAAGAGGCTTCGGCCGGCAATGGCGCTATCGGGTGGTGGAGGAACTCCACAAGCGCGGCGTCGAAGCTTACATCGGCCGGCTGACGCTGGATCCGTTCCGCGGCCTTATCGCAAAAAATGTAAGAATTTTCGATTATAAGAATCGCGAAAACACGCTGGCCCTGATTAGCGAAGTCTCGCTCGATATCAATTACGCTGCGCTCATCCATCATGAGCCATTTCTCAACGCGCTCGATGTACGCGATGCGCAAATCACCCTTCCACTCAAGACCGCCGATGGAAAAACCGACAGAGCGCAACTTAATAATTTCCGCGCCCACGTCTTTTTTCCGCCGGAACAAATTTATGTCAGTCAAGCCGAGGCAATCTTTTGCGGAATTCGGATTTCTGCGACTGGACAATTGATCAAGCGCGAGAATTATCAGCCGTCGCCGCCGGTTTCAGCAGAAGAATGGCAAAGGCGATTGTTGATTGCGCAGCGCGTGGTGAATGAACTGCAAAAGTTCAGCTTCCCAGCCACGCTTCCCTCGCTGCAGTTAAAATTCAGCGGAGACGTCGCAGAAATCGAGAAGGCGCGCGTAGAGGCGACGCTGCGCGGCGATCGATTGAAACGGGGCAACTACGAAATGAAAGACTTGTCCGCTGCCATCGAATGGAATGACCAACACTTAAATGTCACCCATTGCGAATGGAGTGACGGCATGGGCAATTTTGCCGGACGCACCGATTGGAACCCCGAAAGCAGTACTGCGAATTTTCAAGTGCGCAGCAGCCTGGATTTGAAGGCTTTTCTCGATGCTTTTGGTCTCGGCGCCTCCCTTGCCGACATGACATTTCACTCGCCGCCTCTCCTCGAAATCTCTGGCTCGATGAATCTCGGGCCAGATCGATTTCGACCTGAGATCATCGGTCACGCTGCTTTTGGCGGGTTCACTTACAAGAGGATGCCGTTCTCCGATCTCGCGGCTGATTTCTCCTGGGACGGCGAGCGTACGTTGCTTTGGGACTTGCGCCTGCGGCATCAAAGCGGCCAGCTCAGGGCCGATCTCTTCGATGCGCCGAACGACTTTCGTTTAAACGTCGAGAGCACAATCGCCCCAAGCGCGATGCGCGCACTAGCCTCTCCCGGGCTGGATGAATTTCTCCGGGAATGGGAATGGCAACGTTCGCCCACAATCCGTCTCGCGATCCGGGGCAAGGATCGTAACCCGCAGAATTGGCGAGGCGATGGAACCATCGCTTTGGAGCGGACCCGGTTCCGCGGCGCATGGATGAACAGCGCAAACACCAAAATCCATTTCGCCGATGGCGCCATCACTTGCGAAGATTTTCGTGTGACGCGCGATGAAGGAACCGGCTCCGGCAGCTTCACCTATGATTTTAAGAAACACGAGGTCCGCGTCTCAAATATTAAAAGCTCGTTGCATCCTGCCGAAGCGATTCTTTGGATCGACCCAAAGGTTTGGAAAACTGTTGTGCCTTACAAATTTCGACGCCCGCCCGTCGTCACGGCCACTGGCTTGTATCAATTTCGCGGTGGCAAAAACACGCGACTGGAGATCACGGTCGATGGCGCCAATGGAATGGATTACGTCTTTCTTGGGAAGACGCTGCCATTCGACCGAGTCACCGGACGATTGCGCTTCACCAACGATCACTTGCAAATTACCGATCTTCGCGGTGGCCTTCTTTCCGGCACGCTGCGTGGAAATGCCGATATCTCACTTGCGAAAAGCGATCCCCATTATCGAGCGAATGTTTCCGTGAACGGAATCAATTTCCCGCAACTGACCGATTTGTACTACAATTACAAGACAGCGCACGGGCAGTTGAGCGGCACGTATGATTTCACCGGCCTGGGGAACGATCTGCGCGCCATGCGTGGCCACGGAAAGGTGGAAGTGACCAATGGCGACGTTTTCGCGATTCCGATTTTCGGGCCGCTCTCGGGAATCCTTAACCATGTTGTCCCTGGTAGCGGCTACAGCATCGCGCACAAGGCGAGCGCGGACTTTAAGACCGATGAGGGAATTATCCATTCCGACAATTTCGAGGCCGCGGGTACCCTCTTCAGCATGCTCGGCAACGGCGACCTTCATTTCCTCGACGACAAACTCGATTTCAATTTGCGATTAAACATGAAGGGCCCCGGCATGCTGCTCACGCCCGTGTACAAGCTTTTTGAATACACTGGTGAAGGGAGTCTGAAGAAACCGGACTGGCACCCGAAGAGATTTTAGATTTCCGATTTACGATTTTCGATTGAAACGAATAGCGTCACGCGAGCCCAAATCGAAAATCGAAAATCGGCAATCGAAAATTCTTTTGGGCGCGCACATGTCGATCGGCGGCGGCGTGCACACGGCTATTGAGCGCGCCTGTTCCATCGGGTGCACCGCCATGCAAATCTTCGTCAAAAACAACATGCAGTGGTTTGCCCGATCACTAACTCGCCCGGAGATTGGCGCGTTTCTCAAGCACACCCAGCGCCGCGAATTACTGTCGGTCTTCGCGCACGCGAATTATCTGATCAATCTCGCCGCCACCAATCCGCAGTTTCATGCGAATTCGCTGCGCTCTCTTTCTGAAGAATTGATTCGCGCCGATCAACTCAAACTGCCGTTTCTGGTGTTGCATCCGGGCGCGCATCTCGGCGCAGGCGAAGAAGCTGGACTCGAGAGCATTATCGAATCGATCGACCGCGTGCTTTCTGGAATTCCGAAAATAAAGACGCGGATCGCGCTGGAAACGACCGCCGGCCAGGGATCGTGCCTGGGAAGCAAATTCGAACACCTCGCCTACATTATCAGCCGCGTTCGCGAGCCGGAGCGATTGTGTATTTGCCTCGACACCGCGCATGTCTTCGCCGCGGGCTACGATATCGGCAGCGAATCAGCCGTGCGAAAGATCTTCGGCCAATTTCATCGAACAATCGGTCTCGACCGTCTCGTTGCGATTCATCTCAACGATTCCAAAACCGCGCGCGGCTCGCGGGTGGATCGACATGAGCACATCGGGAAGGGCAAAATTGGTCTTGATGCCTTCCGTTTTATCATGCGCGATCGGCGTTTCCGCGAAATTCCCAAAGTGCTGGAAACGCCGAAAGGCAAAGATTTACGCGAAGACGTGGAGAACCTTAAGACGTTGCGAACGCTGCTGTAGACGTTTCGCTCTGCGAAACGAAACACGCGCATGCCATTCATATAAGCGCCGCGTCGCCCGGAGGTCGACATCTACAGGTCCTAATTGATCAGCCGGATCGTAAACGGGTAGCGATAGAACTTCCCTTCGCTGGCTTTGACCGAGGCGATGATGACAAGCACGGTGTTCAGCACCCAGAGGGCGATCAGAATCGGAATACCGATTAACACAATGCAGAGGATCCCCGCGATTGCGTCGTAAATCAGCATGGA